>OERG01000023.1_pt1 | contig 64576 bp, 63 predicted proteins | sample 1539951 | NCBI WGS metagenome assembly OERG01 (sample SAMEA3891870, study PRJEB23780) | metagenome | biome: terrestrial biome; feature: animal house; material: Caecal content | place: Italy | collected 2015-05-05
TGGGAATCTGTATCTTGCTGCGATTATGGATTGCTTTGATGGTGCAATTGTTGGCTTTTCCATGAATATACATATGCGCTCCAGCCTATGCTGCGCAGCGCTCCACGATGCGGTAGCACGCTATGGACGTACAGATAACTTGATTTTGCATTCTGACCACGGTGGACAATACACCTCTCATCAATATCGTGCTCTGCTCATGCAATATGGTTTTCGGCAGAGTATGGGACGTACACATTGTTGCTTTGATAATGCACGGATGGAGAGCTTCTTTGCAACATTGAAAAAGGAACTAATCTATCGATTACATTGCGTTTCTATGCCACGTCAACAGGTACGGCAACTCATCTTCCGTTGGATTGAAACTTACTATAATCGCCTCCGGCGTAACACAGCTAACGACGACAATCTCCCTCCGCTGGTCAAGCGTGAAAAGTGGATTCAGGCACATAGCTCTCTGGTCGCTTGATGTGCTTTCTGGGTGTGCGGTTTTCTTGACAATTCCATCCTGTGTGCGAGCGGTCAAGGTGACTTCTGTATTGCCGTCAGACAGCGTTACGGTATAGTCGGGAACATCCAGCCCATAATCGGCATCTTGGTCAGGTTGGTCGAAACGGCGGGCAGCAGTCAATTCCTGAAGGGAATTGACCAAATCTTGTACTGCATCGCTATTCAGTGGACAATCTGCGTCATCTGCATTGCTCCAAGTATCGCCGTCTTTGATGAAATGCCACTGCCCTTGTGCGTTCGAGTAGGTCAGGTCGGTGACTGTTAGGCTCGCCAAAGGTTCAATCGAAACCGCTGTCGATTCTGGCTCTTGTTTGGATACAATCGCATAAATGCCGCCCAGCACCGCCAACACAACGGCAGCAAGGCATAAATTTTTGACCTGTTTTTTCATGCACGCTTCCTCCTGCGCAGCCAGTGAATCAGTCCCGCGCCCAAGACTCCAAGCGGGATAATGGCAATATACAACATGCCCCATGCGCCTGCACCGGTAATGAAATTATAGGAGGTGGACAGCGATTTTGCAGGAATGGAAATATTGCTTACATCGTCAAAATTGACCGTGACGGCATTGACAAACAATTCCTGATTGCTTAGATTGCTGAACTGGTTGAGAATACTTTCATCTATCAGCGTTGCGGGCAGAACACAAAGGGTTGCCTGTACAGTGGGAGTTTCCTCCTCTGTTTGTGTGCTGTCCTCGGCGGTGTCTGTGGCCGTTTCGGTATCGGTTGTATCGGATGGTTGTTCAATGTCTTGCGTTGCAAGCGCCCCTAACGTGTATTGTCCTGCGGTCTGGCTGTCCAATGTCATCAGATAGCCGTTTGCGCTGGTGCGAAGCACCGTGTCAAGTGTTACATTTTCTTGCGTGGGTTCTACTTCGGTCAGTCCGACGGCATTGTAAACCAGTGTGAGTGCGTCGCTGCTCAAATCTTGCGTGATTGCAGTAGCCGTGCTGATTTCGGGGAAAATATCATAACCTGTGCTGTAATAGCGCTCGGCATCGGCAATATAGCCGGTTTCCCGCTGCATACCGTATGTTTTCAGCCAAGCGTTTAAGTTTGGTTGTTCCTGTTGGGATTGTCCCAACAGTACCATCACATGACCGCCCTGCGCCATCCAGTCCTGTATCATCTGGATTTCACTGGAATCGAAATCTTTTTGAGGAGCATGGATGAGCAGTAGACCACAATCTTCGGGGATTGCGCCATCAACTACCAGATTGACCGAATCAACTTGCAAATTTGCTTTGGTCAGTGCGTCTTGAATGGTGCTGCCCAAGTTGGCTTCGCCATGTCCTTGGGTCGTATAAATCACATGATTGGACGGTGACGATACATTGACAATAGCGGCGGTCAACTGGCCTTCGCCGTCAAACGAATCTTCTACCGCATCATAGGTGTACATGGAATAGGTGTGTGTGATGATATCGCTAAAGGGAATATTGCGCGTCTCGCCTGTCTCTTCGCAGGAGACCACAACTGTTCCATCGTCTACCCCTAACGCTTGTGCATCGGCTGGATGCAATACCGGGTCTAAGGTCTGCACGTCAATGTGTGTAGAGAGTGCCGCATACTCATCCACCAAACGTTCAATGCGTGTATCTAAGGTGTCGGGCTGTGCCACGATGGTTACTTGTACATCCTTATCCAGCGCCGCCATTGCTGTTTTTGTGGTGTCTCCGATTTCAAACAGCCGATTGCTTGTCATGTCCAACATGCGGATGTTGGTTGGCAGAGAACCAGCCAACAGGTTAATTACAATCAAAATCGCCAGCACGAGAGCGGTCAAGCCAGCGCTATAAGAACCGTGCCGGAATCCGGCTGTATGCAGCGATTGCCGCACCGCTGCGCCGTTCAAATGAGGTAAACGTAGCCGCCGCGTTGACTGATGCGGATTCACGGTATCAGATGACACCGGTTGCTCCATCTCTTTCTGATGTTTCTTTTTGCCAAACATAATTTATGCCCACCTCCGCTTTTGCAAGGATTGCGCCGTCAGAAAGACGCCGAAAAAGGCCAGACTGAGATAACGCACCACCGCAGTCAAATCCAGCAGGCGGTAATTTCCAATCTGCACAAAGCCGGTGTAGACATCGAACGTACCTAAGGTTTGTGCCAGTAGCCCCTCGAACATGGTTGCATTGCGCCAGTAAGCAATGCCGATGATAACGGCGAGAATCACAAAGATAGAAGTCGCTACATAAGGGTTGCGCGCCAATGCGTAGTATAGACCGGCTAACAGCGCGGCGACCACCAGCATACCAATCAGATTTCCGCGGGCGCTGGTGGGGAAATAGTCGGCCAGCGCATCCCACAGATATAATAGGAGCAATACGCCAAAACTTGCGACGGCTGCAATGAGCTGACTTTCGGTGAGCGAAGATAAAAACATGCCGATGGCAATGTAAGCGCAGCCGAGCAGAAAATAAAGACCGATGGCAGCCCAATCGCTGGTCAGACTGGCAGTGCCGCCGGTCTGAATGATGAGCGGACACAGGCACAGAAGCAAGCAGGGCAGGATAAGCAGGTGAATCACACAATAATAGCCGATTTGTTTTGGAAAAGATTGGAAAATGTGCAAAACAATCGCAATTGGCTCTTGCTCTAACCGGTCATACGGCGGTATAATGGAACAAAAATATATGTGCATTTTTGGGCAGTCTGGAGAATAGGGAGGAGTCAAGGTGTCAGAAAAGCAGGAACTGATTTTTGCACTTGATATTGGTACACGCAGCGTGATTGGCGTGGTTGGTTGCGCCGAAAAAAACGGCTTGCGGGTACTTGCGATTGAACGACAAGACCATGAAACCCGTGCGATGGTAGACGGTCAGATACAAAATATCAATTTAGTGGCACAGGTTGCAGCCGCTGTGCGCGAACGCTTGGAACAAAAAGTCGGTCAGCCGCTGCGGGAAGTTTGTGTTGCAGCCGCTGGTCGTTCGCTCAAAACACAGGCGGCAGAATATGAAATGACACTTCCATCCGGACAGCTTATTGACGGAGAAGTTATTGCAAAGCTGGAGACAGAAGCAATCAATTGTGCAGAACAGCAATTTGAGAGCGCCGAAGATGGCGACAATCGGCTTTATTATCTGGTGGGGTATTCGGTAACCGGTTATGAACTTGACCATTACCCGATGAGCAGTCTGCTCGACCACCGAGGCGGACAAATTAAGGTTTCTGTCATTGCAACCTTTTTGCCCAGCGAAGTGGTAGAAAGTTTGTGTATGGCCATGAACAAAGCCGGAATGGAAGTCGCCAGTTTGACGTTGGAGCCAATCGCGGCAATGAATCTCATTATCCCGCCACAGCTTCGACTGCTCAATTTGGCGCTGGTGGATATTGGCGCAGGTACGTCGGATATTGCGATTTCGAGCAGCGGCAGCGTGGTCGGCTATACGATGGCGACGATTGCGGGAGATGAGATTACCGAAGCCATTATGAAGCAGTATCTGCTGGATTTTGGCACGGCAGAACAGATTAAGCTGGCGATGCACGACCAGCAGCCCATCACCTTTACCGATATCTTGGGCCTTGAACACACGGTAACCGTAGAAGAATTGGAGCAAGTGACCGACCAAGCCGCACATGCACTTAGCCATGAAATCTGTGAAGGCGTGCGGGCGCTCAACAAAACCGCACCGTCTGCAATTTTTCTTGTGGGCGGCGGCAGTCAGCTTGGACAGCTCAAGCAGTATGTCAGTGAGGAATTAGAAATGGAGCCGTCGCGCGTTGCGGTCGGCAGCAGCAATGCGGGCACGATGGTTCGCACAGAGGACGATGCGTATGACCTCAAAAGCCCGGATTTGGCGACACCGCTGGGCATTGCGCTTTCGGCTGCGCAGCATATGACAAGTGGTGGACTGCATATCACGGTTAACGGCCGACGCGCCAATCTGTTTCGAAGCGACCAGCTGAACATCCGTGACGTGCTCATGATGAACGGCTATCACTATCGTGATTTTATTGGGCGTTCGGGGCGCAATTTGTCCTTTGAGGTGGACGGTCATCGCAAGGTGATTCGTGGGGGACAGTCTCAGCCCGCAGAGTTGACGCGAAACGGCGAGGAAGCGTCGCTTTCTGACCGTGTGCGAGCGGGAGATGCCCTTCGCTTCGTACCGGCACAATCGGGACGGGATGCAACGGCGTGTGTACGCGATGTCGTTCCGGGACTGTCGGCACAGACCATCTATTTGGATGGACAGGAAATCCCCGTGGGATTACGGGCACAGCGAAACGATGCTTGGGCATCGGCAGACGACCCCGTAGAAAATGGAGATGAGATTATCACCATCCGCATTGCAACGCTGGAAGACCTGATTGGCGTGTATGATTTGACCCTGCCCATTTGGCGCAATGGCGAAAAGTGTTTGTGTGATGCGCCGCTGGCCGAAGGCGACCACATTGAGACAAAGGCACCTGAAGGGTATGAAGAAGAAGCGGTTGACCCGGTTGAACAGCAGCCAACCGATGTGCCCGCCGAACTAGAGCAAGCCCAAGCGCCAGAACAGCAAAATGAGGGGCTGCATATCTGGCTCAATGGAAAGCCGTTGACATTACAGTTGGATGCACAACATTCGGTATACCGGCTGCTTGATTTGCTGCAATACACCGGCATTGATTTCGATAACCTGCAAAATGAAGTGTGCTTGGAAATCAATGGTCAGTCTGCGCCGTTCCAGCAAGCGCTTGCAATGGGAGACCAAGTGAAGATTTATGAGAAACCCAGAGAGGCAGGATTGATTGAGCATGAATAAATGGAAAAAAGGGCTGTGCCTGACGTTATGTGCGCTGTTGACAGCGGTACAACTGCCTTGGGCACATGCGGCAAAATATTATGACATTACCGCGAAAGCGGATAAAGGGGCGTCGGTGGAATCCATTGACCCGGATGAAGTTGAGGCGGGCGAGGACAGTGAAATTATTTTTGAACTGGAACCCGGTTATGTCTTTGACCATGTTATCGTAGAAGACCGCAAAGAGGACTTGGAATATAAGATTGACGACCCGCAAGGGGAAATGGTGCTGTCCGAGGATGCCCAGTGTGAGATAGATGCGGATGACCAAACTGTTATGGTTTGGTTGGAAAACATCGAAACCGATTATCGCGTATATTTGTACACGGCAGAACAGGACGAGCAGGACAGTGAGGACAGCGAGAACGTTCATATTGTCACTTCGGGTGACAGCCATGTGAGCGTTGACAGCGATAGCGGTTCCAGTGCGAAATTGGGCGATACTATCAACTTTTATATCACACCGGATGCGGGCTATGAGGTAGACCAGATTACACTGACCATCAACGGCAAGAGTGATACGGCTTCTTTGGAAGAACGCACACTGCGCGTGGATGGGAGAACGTATTATATTGCCGACAAGGATGACGGCAGCCGTGTGTTGATTGTGCGCAACGTGGGCAACAATGTAAAGGTAAAAGCTGAATCTTCCAAAATCAGACAGGTTTCAACCGGTGGTACGGGCGGCTGGTCAGGCGTGACCAACCCGTCCTATTATACGGTGTCTGCTTATGGTGATGTTGGGGTATCGGTCACGACTAATACTACAACGGTGTTGTCTGGCGGCAGCGCAAACGTTCAAATCATTCCGAAAACCGGATATGAGATTCAGAATATCACATTGAAAGTGGGAACGGTTGGCAAGACGGTTGCCCCGCAGTCGGGTACGCTGTCGGTGGGAAATGTCAATGGTACATTGACGGTGCGCGGCGCAGAGGCGACATTAGCGCTCAGCAACATCAATAATTTTGTAACCGTTTCAGCCACTTCCAAGTCAGTGTCAGGCAGCACGACAACACAGACAAATCCTTCCACACAAACACCGGTCACGCCCACCCAGCCGGTCACGCAAACTGTAACTATTTCAACATCAGCGGATAGCGGGTGTACGGTAACATCGGACAGCGGTTCCACGGCAACGGTCGGTTCTACTGTAACATTTCGGGTTACACCGCGTTCGGGGTATCAGCTTGGACAATTGACTTTGAAAGTCGGAGACATTGCAGAAAGTGTATCAGCCGACAGCACGGCGATTACAGTCAATGGCGTTTCTTATCCCATTCGCACCGAGTCGGGAGCGACTGTGGTAACGGTTTCCAATGTGAAAAGCAACCTGATGCTAAGCGCCTCGTCCAATGCACAGAGCGGCCCATACCTCAACCGCTCCAATCCGATTGCCTTTTTATCGGGCAATGGGGATGGAACGATTACGCCCGAAGCACCTATGACCCGTGCGGAGGCGGCAGTGATGCTGGAACGCCTGATGGCAGGAGAAAGTGATTTCGTTTCCACATATACCGATGTGCCGGTATCGGCATGGTATGCGCAGGCAGTTGGACGGCTGGAACTGGCCGGCGTGTTTGAAGTGGAAGCAAACGGCGCGTTTCGACCTGATGATAAAATTACACGTGCGGAACTGGTACACTGGTTTACAATGGCGTTGGGAGGAAAAACCAGTATTCCCTGTCAATATACTGACGTAAACGCCGATACGCCGTATTATAAGTCAATTGCGTATGGAAGTGCACAGGGATGGATTAACGGCTATTCTGACGGCTCTTTCCGCCCTTCGGCTTCCATTACTCGCTCAGAAGCGGCTTGTATGGCGCTTCGGGTGATGGGATGGCAGCCCGACCGCACAGCAATCGACCAGAAAGGTCAAATGTTTTCCGATATGCCTAAAACCTATTGGGGTTACTATGAATTGAGTGCGGCAAGTGCAGGTTTATACCTTTGATAAGATGTATATGGACGCGTTATGGTACATAAAATGCCATAACGCGTTTCATATTATGAAAATGAAAGAAAAAAGATAACAAATTGTTATATTGTGTAAATATTTTTTATTTTGTGCAATTGTAAAGCAAGAGCGCAGGTTTCGACGGGATTCTGCTATTTTATGGATAAAAAGTATTTAAACGCCAGTAAACGATTACAAAATTTGGAATATTTTTTACAAAAATAATAAGAAAAGGCGCTCGACAAATTACGCAACTTGTTGTAGAATAAAAAGGCAATAAGAACCATAATATGACTGGCTTTCTTCAAAAAACCTTTCTTCACAATTTATGTGCGTGCGAATATAACGCAGTAGACCGCGAAAGAAAAGTTAAAAGAAAAGTCTGAATCAGAAGAACAGACAGTTGTTTGAAAGAATAATACAATATGTTGTAAAGTTGTGCAGGAAGGAGTTTTTTTATGGATTTCATTTCATCGAATACCATGCTGTTGGCACAGCGTTCGATGGATTATTTGTGGCAAAAGCAAAGCGTGATTGCGGACAACGTTGCCAACGCTGAGACGCCAGGATATAAGACAAAATATGTTACCTTTGAGCAGGAACTGCGCAGCCGGATTGAAGCGGCAAGCAAGCAGCCCGGTACCGCCAAAGGAAGCGCAGTGCGGGACAGCATCCTGCAAAGCGGCATTGTAACGCGTGAGGCAAATGAAACAACGCGCCTAGACGAGAATGGTGTAAATGTCACCGAGCAGAATGTAGAGTTGTCCCGCGCTTATTTGCAATATCAGCTGACGACACGGGCGTTCAGCGAAGAAATCAGTCGTTTGCGTGCGGCAATCCGCGGCTGATGCTTGGTAACATATAATTAGGAGGAAGGAGAAACAGGTATATGGCATTTTTAAGCGCAATGAGCGTTGTGGGCTCTGGTCTGACAGCCCAGCAGCTCCGACTGGATGTAATTTCTGAGAATGTAACCAATATGCAGACGACCCGTACCGAAAATGGTGAGCCGTATCGCCGCAAGATGGTCGTTTTTCAGTCGCAAGATGGAAGAGATAGCTTCCGGACTGCATTGGCGCGCGCGGCAGGTCGGTCTCTGACCCCGAATGATGATGTTGGTGGTGTGCGGGTGACCGAGATTGTGGAAGACCAGTCTGATTTTAAACAGGTTTATGACCCAACCCACCCCGATGCAGATGAAAATGGTTATGTCATGATGCCAAACGTTGAACTGGTCAAGGAAACGGTGGACGCGATGGCCGCACAGCAGGCATACACCGCAAATGTCACGGTATTCAATGCCCTCAAGGGAATGGCTACTTCGGCATTAGAAATCGGTAAATAACAAAAAGGGGAGTCACATTCATGTTTATCACACCTATGGCGCCACTGAATTCAGTGGCTGAACTATCCAATGATAAAAAGGTTGAACAGCAAAGTAATCTGGCAGGCAGTATGTTTTCGGATATTTTCGGTCAGGCGATTGACAATGTAAAGCAGACCGAAAATGAAGTCGCACAGGTGGAGTATCAACTGGCTACCGGACAATTGGACGATATCCACAGCCTAACCATTGCAACCAGTAAGGCGTCGGCGGCAACTGATTTGCTCATTCAGCTGCGCAGCAAAGCGATTGATGCGTACAATGAGCTGATGCGAATCAACCTGTAACAACGCGCTATAGGGAACGATGGGAGGAAACGCGGTGAAGGAGCGGGCATTAGGCGCGCTGGAAAAGGTAAAGAGCGCGATAGGCGCGCTGAACCGTAAGACCAAAATTTTAATCGGCAGTATTGCGGTGGTGGCCTTGGCAATCATTGCTGGATTGGCCATCTACAACGGCGCGAAAGCATCCGATTATACGGTGCTTTTTTCAGAGTTGAATAACGAAGAGGCATCAACCATTATGACCAAGCTGGATGAGTATGGTGCCTCCTATCAATATAAGGGCGACGGCAGTATTTTGGTTTTGACCGAACAGGAGCCGCAGCTCAAAGCAAAACTTTTGCAAGAAGGATACCCCAAAAGCGGTCTGACTTATGATATCTTTAAAGATAACGTAAGCATGATGACGACCGACTACGAGAAAAGACAATATCAGCTTTACGAACTGCAAGACCGTATGCAGGCAACCTTACGGTGCTTTGACGGCGTAAAAGATGCAATCGTCACGATTACGCCGGAGGAGGATAGCAGCTATGTGCTGGACACCGATGCGCTGTCGCCGGCAAAGGCTTCTGTTACCTTGACCATGAAGGACGGCGAAGAACTAGACGATGAGCAAGTCGAGGCCATTCAGAACATGGTGGCACGCGCTGTGCCCGGATTGGAAGCCGAAAATATTTCCATTGCAGACACAAGCGGTAAATCTTACTCGTTGGACGATTCGGGAGATGCAGCGCAGGACAAAGCAACCGCGCTCAAGATGGACACCGAACGTCAGATTGAAACCAGCACACGCAGCAAGGTATTGGAAGTGCTGGAAGGCTTCTACGGTGAAGGAAATGTTCGCGTCAGTGTCAAGAGCACAGTAGAGGTCAAGCGCACGCTGTCGCAAACAACGACTTACACATCACCCGAAGGTGCACAGGAAGGTCAGGGCATCCCCAATCAGGTTTCTAAAGACCAAGAGGTCATTCGGCCCACGACCGAAACCAATGCAGGCGGGGTGGTTGGCACAAACTCCAATTCTGACATCAATACATATGTCAACGAAAATACCGGAACGGTTGGCCCCAATGACACCTATGCAGCAGACCGCACACAGACCAATTACAGCCTGAATGAGGTCAAGCAGCAGGATGAGGACTACGCGCCGGAATTGACCGACCTTTCGATTGCAGTTTCCATCAATGGCACCGACCTTGGAAACTTCAATGAAGAACAAATCATTGCACACATCGCCCGCGCGGCTGGTGTGCAGCAGGACGATGAAACTGCAAAAATTTCGGTTGCAGTTGCGCCGTTCTATGACCCCAACGCAACAGAAGACGAGCCGCAGACCAGTATGTTTAACCGCTTCGCGGAGGCAAAGGTATTCGGTATCCCGCTGTGGATTATTTTGGGTGCAATTGCTGGTATTGTACTGCTGCTGGTTATCCTGTTGGTTGTTTTGCTGCGCCGCAGAAAGAAAAAGCGTATGCTGCTTGAGACACAGCAGATGGATGCAGAAAAGGCTGCTTTGCGTGCAGAACTGGAACGCCAGCAGAAAGAACTGGAGATGCAGCATGATTTGCTCAATATCAAGAATGAAAAGAACATGGAGCTCAAGGAAAATATCCGCAAATTCTCCGAGGAAAGCCCGGAAGTTGCCGCGGACTTGCTCGGTAGCTGGCTGAGAGGAGGAGACGAGGAGTGAGCGAAGTAACCAAAAACATGTCGCCGGAGCAAAAGGCGGCGGCGGTCGTTGTTGCTTTGGGCGTAGATAAGGCTTCTCGTATTTATCAAAACATGACCAGTGAGCAGGTAGAACAGCTCACTTACGAAATTGCGCGTTTGGGTCATCTCTCGATGGAGGACACAGAAGAAATTCTGGAAGAATTTTATCAGATGTGCATGACGCGCAAGGCGATTACCGTCGGCGGCATGGAATATGCCCGCACCGTTCTGCAAAAAGCGTTCGGCGAACAGACAGCACACCAGCTGCTGGAAAAAATCACACGCTCCCTGAAAAATCAGGCATTCAGCTTTTTGCGCAAAACCGAGGCAAAAGATTTGTTTACGGTTTTGCAATACGAACGTCCCCAGACCATTGCCATTGTGCTCTCTTACACCGAGGCCGAACAGGCGGCTGAGGTCATTACCCAACTGCCTGAAGATGTTCAGGTTGCAGTGGTTCAGAGCATTGCCCAGATGGACAGCGTTTCATCGTCGGCCATCAAAGTGCTGGAAGAAGAACTGCAAAAGAAATTCTCTTCGGTTATGTCGAGCGACAATGCAAAGGTGGGCGGTATCGACTATATTGCAAGCGTCATGAACAATATCGACCGTTCGAGCGAAAAGACCATCTTCGAGGGATTGGAAACCGAGAACAGCGAACTGGCACAGGAAATCCGCAAGCGTATGTTCGTATTCGAGGATATCGTTACGATGGACGACCGTTCGGTACAGAGATTTATCCGCGATTGCGACGCGCACGACCTTGTTTTGGCACTCAAGACAGCGGGCGAAGAAGTTTCCAACAAGCTGTTCTCCAACATGTCCAGCCGTATGGCCGAGAGCATCCGCGACGACTTGGAAATCAGCACCAATATTCGTATCCGCGATATCGAAGAGGCGCAGCAGCGCATTGTCGATGTAATCCGCGAACTGGAAGCCCAGGGACAGATTATCATCGTAAAGGGTGGAAAGGACGAGATTATTGCTTAATATCCTCAAATACTTTCAACAACCCACGGTTGAAGAATATGAGTTTCAAGACGCTGGACAGATTCCCGACACACCGGTTCGTGCCGAAGTTATCCATGTAGCCGACCAAGAACGGCAGGGGCAGGAGGAAGCGCCTGCCCCCCACAAGGCACCTGCGTTTACGCAGAACTTACAGGAAGCGGCGGAACGGGATGCTGAACAGATTGTAGAGCAGGCGAAAGAGCAGGCGGCTGTCCTAATGGAAACCGCCCGCGCTGCCGCCAACCGCGAGGCCGAAGCGCTCTACGAACAAATGCGTGAAAAAGGATATGAAGAAGGTTTTGCCGAAGGGCGTGAGGAAGGCCGAAAAGCCGGAGAAGAACAAGCCCTGGCCGAAAACCGAGAGCAAATCCGAAAACGCGAAGAAAAAATTCTGGATGATGTGGAACGTTTCTTCCGGGATGCAGCCGACCAGCGCGACATGATGTTTGCGCGCAGTCAAGATGAAATGCGAGACCTTGCGCTGACCGTCGCAGAAAAGATTATCCGCATCAGCCTACAATCCAGCAGTGAGATTGTGGCGCGCATGGTGCAAAATGCAACCGAAAAACTCAAGCGTCGTGAATGGGTGCGGGTTTATATCCCCAAAGGAGATGCACAGCGCTATGTACAGGCAGACCCTGAACTGGCCGCATCGCTTGCGAGCCTGTCCGACCAAGTGAAAATTGTAGGAATGGAAACCGATGACCCCGGCGCTTGTATTGTAGAATTGCCGGATGAAATTATTGATGCCAGCGCATCAACACAGCTCGACAACATTCGCGAGCTGCTGCAAGACATGAACAACTGACACAGAGAAGGGAGGAATTGACATGCTGAGCGATATGATACGCGCCGTGCGCACGGCTGAAACTTTCAGCCGTACCGGCAAGATTGAAAATATCGTCGGCATGTCAATAGAAGCCTCTGGTGGCCGCGCAGCGATTGGAGATATTTGCAGTATCTACAATGGTGAAGAAAATCGGCAGATTTTAGGAGAAGTGGTCGGATTCAAGCAAGACCGCATCCTACTGATGCCTTATGAGTCCATGAATGGAATCTCGGCCGGAAATTTTGTACGCAATACGGGTAAAAGACTGCGGCTGCCGGTCGGCAATTTCTTGCGTGGACGTGTTATCAACGCATTGGGAGAACCGATTGACGGCCTTGGTCCATTTGAGCCGAATGAATATTGTTATGTAGACAGCGGCTATATCAACCCGCTTTCCCGCCCACCCATTACCGAACGGCTGGAATTTGGCGTCAAAGCCATTGACGGCATGTTGACTATCGGCAAAGGGCAGAGAATCGGTATTTTCGCCGGTTCTGGTGTTGGTAAAAGTACGCTGCTTGGTATGATTGCCAAAAATGTAAAGGCGGATATCAACGTCATTGCACTGGTCGGCGAACGTGGACGAGAAGTGCTGGAATTTATCCAGCGCGACTTGGGAGAAGAAGGTATGCGCCGTTCGGTGCTGGTCGTTGCAACTTCTGACCAGCCCGCCATGCTGCGCATGAAATGCCCCTCGGTTGCCACCAGCATTGCCGAGTATTTCAAAAATCAGGGTTTGGATGTGCTCTTAATGATGGACTCCTTGACCCGTTTTGCAATGGCACAGCGCGAAATTGGCTTGGCAGTCGGAGAACCGCCGGTCGCGCGCGGCTACACACCGTCTATTTACGCCGAACTCCCCAAATTGTTGGAGCGAAGCGGAAACTTTGAACAGGGGTCGATTACCGGCGTGTATACGGTCTTGGTAGAAGGCGACGATACCAACGAACCAATCGCCGATACCGTGCGCGGTATTTTGGACGGACATATCGTGCTGACCCGTCAACTTGCAAACAGCAACCATTTTCCAGCTATCGACATCAATGCCAGCATCTCGCGTTTGATGAGTGCAATCTGCCCCGCCGAACACAAGAAACTGGCTTCCCAGATACGCGATATTTTGAGTGTATACCAGAAAAATGCCGATTTGATTTCTATCGGCGCATACAAAGCAGGCACCAACCCACAGCTTGACTACGCCATTTCCAAAATTGACCGCGTCAATGCCTTTTTGAAACAGGCGACCGATGAGGCATTTGGATATGAACAGTCGGTCAAGCTGATGGCGGAGATTTTGGCGCAAAGATAACGGTTGTTTTGTAGAAAGGGGAGATTGCGTTGAAGAAGTTTTCGTTTTCATTGGAAAACGTCCTTCGCTACAAAAATCAGTTGGTGGATGGGTTAAACGCAGAGCGAGCGGCATTGCTTTTGCGCGTTCGCAAACAGGAAGAGAAAATCGAAACCTTGAAAAATCGGTATCGCGAAATGAATCAGCAGTATGCCGAGCAAAAAGCAATCGGATTTACAGTTGCAGAGGCACGCGAGTACGAAGCATTTTTCCGCAGTATGGAACGTGTTATCGAACAGGAATTGCGTGTGCTGGATGAACTGAGAAAAGCCGAAGAAGAAAAGCGCGCGGAAATGATTGAGGCGCGCAAGGAAAGTATGTCCATTGAAAAGTTGCGCGAGAAAGAACACGAGGCTTATAACAAGATGGTACAGAAAACCGAAGAACAGATGATAGAGGAATTTGTTTCCAATAGCCGCGCGGCAGAGGTGCGTGTATGATGCCGCGGCGGGGATATGAGAAATGACACGTGAAAGGAGGTGAGAAAAGATGAATAGTGTTGATATGCGGATGGACATTAAGCCGGTTTCGACCAAACCTACCACATCGACATCGACTAAGACCGAAAGCAGTACATCCAAGTCTGACTTTAAAAAGACGCTGGAAGATACGGCACAGTCGTCCGAACAGGCATCTGTTAAGCCCGAAGCAGGCACGCAGGAAAAGCCGTCTGTACCGCAGGAACCGGGCGCAGAAACACCGGCTGCTGAGGACATGGGCAATATGAATGATGCCGCTGCCATGTTGGCTGCCATGATGCTGCCGATTGTCGTTGTTACCGATGAACAGCAGCCCGTAGCAGCTACGGCTATGGTAGAACAGATTGGCGATGTGACCGCGCAGACCGCGGTTGTTACAGATGGGTTGACCGAGCAGGCGACGCAGACACTTGGCCAGCAGATGGAGTCTACGCAGACCAAGCAAGTGGATGCCAACCCAACTGTGCAGACGGAAACGGTAGAACCGGTGCAGACAACACCCGCACAGCAGACAAGCAGCAAGCAGGATACCCAGCAAAATCTGTCCGGCCAGTCCCAACATACCGAACAATCGACCAATATCGGTTCACAGCAGGCAGCCGCACCCAAGGAAGAAACCTTGCAGGCGGTTGTAACCGAAGCCAGTGCACAGCAGGTACAAACCGCGCGTCCGCTGTTTGAACAGGTGGAGAGCGTACCGGTGCAGGTTGGTCAGCCCGTTCAGGCAGATAGCCCGGAACTGCCGGCACAACTTGGAGAACGCATTGAACAAGCCGTTCAGCAAGGCCAGAACACCATTGAGGTGCAGTTAAGTCCGGAAGAACTCGGCACGATAACCATTCGATTGTCGGTCGGTGAAGAAGGCACGATGGTTTCCTTGCACAGCGCCAACGCAAAGACCGTTTCGCTGCTCAGCGAACACGCTGCCAATATCGGCGCAATTGTAGAGCAGAATCATCCCGGTACGGTATCGGTGCGTGTAGAGCAGGAACAGGCCAATGCACAGCAGCAGTATACCCAGCAAGAACATCACAACCAGAACGGTGGACAGCAGCAGCAACAGCAGCGCCATCAGGCACCGCCACACAATGACGATTTTGTGCAGCAGTTCAGACTGGGCTTGATTGCACGGGACACGGCGGAGTAATCGACTTGCAGAAAGGAGATGCAGCCTATGGCATTAACCGATTATATGTCGCAGATGCCGCTTACCACAGCGCGCACGGCTGCGGCTACCAGCGCCAATACACGCGCGACAAGTGCCGCAGACCATAAATGGCAGAGTGGTGCAACAGAGTCAACGGGTTCGGGCTATGATATGTCAACCGAGGATTTCCTCACGTTGATTATGGCACAATTCCAGAATCAGGATATTATGAATCCGGCTTCGACCGATGATTTTATCAATCAGATGGTACAGCTGATGACCATTCAGACCATGACCAATATGAATGATATCAGCACCATTTCTTATGCGGCTTCCTTGGTTGGCAAGGAAGTGACGGTTGGTGTTTTCGGTACCGAAGGATTGGAAGAGGTCGTCGGAACGGTCACGGGTACTGGATTGCTCAATGGACAGCAGGTTATCTTTGTAAATGGACAGGCATACAGCTTGAACTCCATTATGGCTGTTGGACGAATCCCCGAAGAGGAAGACACTGATGAAGTGGATCCTGGATTTACAGTTCCAGGGGATGTGGAAAATGGTGAAAATGGAGATGGTACCGTAGACGGTGACGGAAATGGAAACGTAGACGGCGGTTCTGGAACCGATGGAACGGACGGTGCCGGAAACACAGACGGAACTGCAGGTACAGAAGGCAGCCAAGGAACCCAAGGTGGTACCGACACTGGAAACACTGGCGGTTCGAGTGAATCCACTGGTACTGAATCTGATGGTTCGGTAACAGAATAACAGAGAAGGGAGGCGGCGCAATGATTCAAAGAGTATCCAGTGCACAGCAACAGACCAGTCTGAATAAGCTGCGCATGGCATCTGACCGCGCAGCTTTCCAGAGTATATTACAAGAACGACTTGAACAGTCCGAAAGCGTTCGGCTGTCACGACATGCACAGCAACGAGTGGAACAGCGCGGGATTGAAATGACACCCAGTTTGATAAATGATATCTCAAGTTCGGTTGACCGAGCCAGCGCCAAAGGCGTAAGGGATATCGTGGTCATCAGTCCGCAGCAGGCATTTATTGTAAATGTGCCCAGTCGATTGATTGTCACGGCGATGACAACCGAAGAAATGAAAGAAAACGTATTTACAAACATTGATGGCGCTGTTATCCTGTAAGATAGGAGAATGAGGCAGGACCTTTTAAGGATGTCTCGGCAGGGCGCCCGATGTGCGCCCGCCAGCAGCGCACTGGCAAGGAAGGAAGATTTTTGAATGGTTGGTTCTATGTATGCCGCAATCTCTGGATTGCGGGCACATCAGCAGAAGATGAATGTCATCGGTAACAACATTGCAAACGTCAATACATATGGCTATAAGAGCCAGCGTACAACATTTAAGGAGTCTATGTACAGCTCGTTGCGTGCAAGTACCGGAGGTACTGCAACAATGGGCGGTACGAACGCTTCCCAGATTGGCTATGGCTGTAGTGTTGGTACCATCGACATGAACATGAAAACGGGTACTTATGCGATTACCGACAGAACCCTGGATGTTATGATTGATGGCGATGGCTTCCTGATTACAGGCAATATTGATGCAGATGGTTACGACCTCGCAGGTGGCGATTCTATTGACGGCTTGCAGCTGAGCCGATTGGGCAATCTGGACTTTGATAACAATGGTTATCTGGTAGATGGCAATGGTAATGTTATCTATGGATTTGCGCAAGACGACCAGGGCGATTATGATACCGATACATTGGTACCGCTGAAAAAGCCGACAGATGACAATGGCGATATTATGGCATTGACCAATATCAATATTTCGACTAAAGGCGAAATTACAGGCAGCTTTGGCGACCAGATTGTTACAATCGGTTGTGTTGCGATGGCGTATGTAGATAACCCGAACGGTCTGACCCATCTGGGTGGCCCATACTATCAGGCAGGCGGTAACGCTGGTGGAGTCCGTGCTGGTACCGTAGGCAATGTAATCGGTGCAGGCGATGATACAGGAATTGTTAACTTTAATTCCAGTTTTGTACCGGGCGCGTTGGAAATGTCCAATGTAGATATCTCCAATGAGTTTGCCGATTTGATTACGACCCAGCGTGGTTTCCAGGCCAACACCAAGATTATCACCGTAACCGATGAGATGCTCAGCGATTTGGTATCGATGAAGCGGTAAACGCACGAGGTAGATTGACTTTTTAATGGTGAATGTGCGGCGGAAAACAAATTTTATTTTCCGCTGCACGTTTACTGTTTTGGGTTTTGCGGAAAGAAAAGGGGAACGTTCATGCTCAAACTGAAAAAGCTCAATGGTACTACGGTTGTAATCAACTGCGACCAGATTTTAGCGATTGAGCTGATACCAGAAACTAAAATCATTATGATGAACCATGATTTTTATATTGTTCAGGAATCGGTTGATGTAGTGATGCAGAAAGTTATCGAATATCATGCGAAGATTCTTGATGTAGGGAGAACCATTACGATTTCAGATTACAGACAATAAAAAGAAACCTAAACATGGAATAAGCCGGCAAAAGCGCGAATCCGGTATCCATTGATAGGGGAGGAAGTAATAGGAATGAATATTACGTTTTTGATCGGCTTGATTGGCGGTTTGGCGCTGATTGTAAACGGTATCTTGAGCGGCGGCGACTTGGCAGATTTTATTGATATCCCAAGCGTTATGATTACAGTGGGCGGTACCATCATGACGGTCATCAGCAACTATCCACCGTCAATACTCAAGCAAATACCCAAGCATATCATGATTATGATGAATACTCGCAAGTTTGCGCCGATGGAATACATCGACAAGCTTGTTGAGTTGGCGCAGGTGGCGCGTAAAAATGGATTGCTCGCATTGGAAAGCGAGATTGAACAGATTGATGACCCATTTTTTAAACAGAGTATCACAATGATTGTGGACTCCAATGACTCAGACAAAGTAAGAGAAATTTTGGAAAATGACTTGGATTGCCTGTCGGCACGACACCAGACGGTTTCTAGTATGTACGAGCGCGGCGCGGCAATCGCTCCAGCATTCGGTATGATTGGTACCCTTGTTGGTCTGGTTAACATGCTCAAAGGCATGAACCTGGAAGAAGGCGTTGGTAACCTGGGTGATAGTATGGCGACGGCTTTGATTACCACCTTCTATGGTTGTATTATGGCGCATATGATATTCTCTCCGATTGCCAACCATTTGCATTTACGAGATGATGAAGAAATTCTGTGTAAATCGCTGATTATCGAGGGTGTGCTCGCGATTCAATCGGGCGAAAACCCCAAGTTCTTGAAAGAGAAGCTGGTTTCTTTCTTGGCACAGAAGCAGCGCGAAATGGGCGTTGACGAAGAAGGCGGCGGCGGAAAGAAAGCAAAAGGCGGTAAAAAGGGAAAGAAAGGCAAAGATGAATAATTGATTTCCCGGCGATAAAGGAGCGATTAACCATGGCGAGGAAACGCGAAAAACGCGCAGATAACAGCCCAAACTGGATGGATACCTATGGTGACATGATTACGCTGGTACTTTGCTTCTTCGTTATGTTGGTTTCCAGCATGGACACCAATCAGCAAAAGTGGGAGATACTGGTGCAAAGCTTGAATCCTGACGCAATGGAAGTGAGTCAGATTGTTGACCAGCAGGCCGAACATCCAGGTGAGTATGCAGTGCCAGGCGGTGCAGATATGCCAGAAGTTTCTGAGGATGTAACCCAGACACTGTATTATACATTGCAACAATATATTGAGCAAAATAATTTGTCCAGCCAAGTAAATATTGGTATGGGCGATGGATATGAGTTTATCACGTTTGACTCGACTGTTTTCTTCGCCCCGAATAGTTACGATATTTTACCTATGGGCAAGCAGGTGCTGGACGGATTCGCCAATATTTTGAAGCCGCTTTCGGAAGATATTGATGAAGTGCGTATTTTAGGACATACCACGCAGGCCAGTGCCGATGCGGCGTATGATTTGCACAATGACCGCTATTTGGCGAGCAATCGCGCCGACGCTGTGCTGCTGTACTTGCAGGATAAAAATATTATTGACCCGGCGAAGTTGGTCAGCGTGGGATACGGACAGTATCGTCCAATCGCTGGATTTGACACAGCTGAGGGGCGCAGCAAAAACCGACGTGTTGAAATGATTATCAAAACCGCGCAGCCAGATAAAGAAAGTGCCATTGATGAGTACTATTCAACCCGTGAGGGCAGAACGATAGGAGAAGAAATGGCGGCGCAAAACACCGAAGAATCTAATCAAACAAATGCTGCGGAATAAAAGAGGAGACAAACTAAATGGCTGAGGTATTATCTCAAAGCCAGATTGATGCCCTGCTGAGCGCGATGCAGGCTGGCGGAGAGCCACAGGAGCAGAAATCTGACACGCCAGAAGCTAAATATAGAAAATATGACTTTTATAGTCCGAAGAAATTCACAAAAGACAGGCTGAAAATCTTGCAGGGCGTGTATGACGGCTATTGCCGCAGTATCACGGCGCGCCTGAATGGTATTTTGCGACTCAGTTGTGAATTGTCGGTCGATTCCATTGAAGAGCAGCGGTACTATGAATTTGTCAATGCAATCAGCGACAACGACGTGTTAACACTGATTCGTGTGGAGTTGCCGGGAGATGAAACCGAAACGACACCGATTGTTATGCATGCGACCAATGAAATGATGCTATTTATCATGGACCGTATGCTTGGTTCGGTCGGTGAGCAGGCACCGCATGTGTCCTACGCTTACAACTACACCAGTATAGAGCTGAATCTGTATCGCTCGGTTATGCTTCGCCTGATTGATGTCATGCATGAGGGTTGGCAGAATTATTTGGAGACCAAATTTTCGCTGCTCCGAATTGAACAGAATCCAACCTTGATGCAAGTGATTGGTACGGACGAAACGGTCGTAATTGTGGGATTGAATGTGCAGATGGGCCAAGTAAACGGCAGATTCAGTATTTGCTTGCCGGGTACCCTTCTGACCAGTATCTTTACGATTATTTCGCGCAGCAACATGAATGATGCCATGTTGCCGCGAAATGAAAAGAACAGTGAAGAGATTATGGACAGTGTACGCCATTCGGATATGGAAATCATTGCCGAATTGGGACGCATACATTTAAGTCTACAAGATATCTATTATCTGCATGAAGGCGACGTTATCAATCTGGCAAAACCCAAAAATTCCGGCGTTACGGTTTATGTAGAGGGAGAACCGTGGTTTATCGGAAAATTGGGTACGCATAAGAATAAAATGGCTGTAAGAATTGACGACATCTGGCAGGATGTTTGAATTTTAAGCAGGATAAAGGAGCGAAACGAATGATGGATCCGCAAAAGTTCAGCTCAATGGAGCTAGATGCCATCGCCGAAGTATTGAATATCAGTTTGGGGTCTTCAGCGACCGCGGTATCCAATATGCTGAACCGGCGCGTGGATATTACAACGCCAACGGTGCATGTATTGCCTTCCGAGGAGTTCGAACTGGGCAGGGTAAATCCTGCGGTCGGCGTTGAAATTACCTATGTATCCGGGTTGTCCGGCAGAAATATCATGTTGCTGCGCCGGCAGGACGTGCGCGCAATCGTTGATATTTTGATGGGGCGAGAGACGCCGGACGAAGAATTTGTGTTAGATGAGCTCAGTATGAGCGCAATCTGCGAGGTCATGAACCAGATGATGGGGGCATCGGCCACCGCGCTTTCGGAATTTCTGGGCAGGATGGTGAACATTTCCACACCAACCGCTTTTGAAGTCAAAAATCTGGAGGGGTTCCGGGAAGATTATTTCCCCTCTGGGCAGACTATGGTGGTCATCAGCTTCCTGCTTTCCATTGAAGGCGCCATGCAGAGCGAGTTCATGAATGTCATGACTTGTGAACTGGCAAAGGAACTGATTTCCGCATTGGGATTGCCTTCGGCAAACGATACAACAAGTACACCACCAGCACCGGCTGCTCCGGCAGCGGATTCTTCGGGCGGCACACTGAGCCAGGAAGAAATCGAGAAACTGATGGCAGGCGCAGCGGCTCCGGCGGCTCCACAGCCAGCCGCAGAACCGGCTTCTTCGGGCGGCACGCTGAGTCAGGATGAAATCGAGAAATTGATGGCAGGTGCGGCGGCACCCGCTGCACAGCCCGCACCACAACCTGCACCGGCTGCACAGCCTGCTGCTTCGGGTGGTACGCTGAGTCAGGATGAAATCGAGAAATTGCTGGCGGGTGCGGCGCAACCGCAGCCTGTTGCACAGCCCGTTCCGCAGCCCATTGCACAGCCGGTGCAACAGCCGGTTGCGGCGGCTCCTGTGGGGCAAACAGATGCTGCTCTGCTCAATCAATTGACACAGCTCATTGCTTTGCAGCAGCAGCAAATGCAGCAGATGCAGCAGCAGCAACAACAGATTCAACAAATGCAGCAACAGCAACAACAGCCAAGAAACAAAATGCTGCAAGCAGACCAGCCGACCATGCCGGCCTTTGCTTCTGGCGAATCGTTGGGCGAGGAGCAGGCACAGAATCTGGATTTGATTATGTCGGTTCCGCTCGAAGTCTCGGTCGAGATTGGCCGAACCAAGCGATTGGTTAAGGATATCTTGGGCTTTACAAAGGGTTCTCTGGTTGTTCTGGATACTTTGGCGGGCGACCAAGTTAACCTATTTGTCAATGGGCAATGTGTTGCACGCGGTGATGTGGTTGTTGTAGAAGATAATTTTGGCATCCGCATTACAGAAATTCTGCAAAAACCCGATTTGGGCGTACTTACTAAATAACGCAGGGTTTTGAATATAAATAATAAATTTGAAAATTACAGCGCGAAATTAAAAAAGGATGGTTGATTGAAATGGCTAAGATTTTACTGGTGGATGATGCAGCGTTCATGCGAATGATGCTGAAGGATACTTTGACCAAGAATGGTTACACCGACTTGGAAGAAGCAGCCGACGGCGCTCAGGCAGTTGCCAAGTATGACGAGATTCATCCCGATTTGGTGATTATGGATATCACGATGCCCAATATGGATGGACTGGAAGCACTCAAGACCATTCGCGGCAAAGACCCCAATGCAACGATTGTTATGTGTTCTGCAATGGGTCAGGAAGCAATGGTTATCGAGGCAATCAAATCGGGTGCAAAGGACTTCATCGTAAAGCCGTTTAAGCCGGAACGTATCTTGAAAACCGTAACTTCGATTCTGGGCTGATTGCAATGGAAATGCTGTGGATGCTGATTGCGGTAATTCTGGTACTCTATTTGAGTTATCGGTGCAGCCGCTATATTGCATCTCGTAGCGGCTGTGTGCCTATGGGACAACAAACAGGCGGCGGCATGAAGGTGCTCAGCCGCCTGCCACTGGCACAGGACAAGCAGTTGGTTCTAGTGGAGGCAGGCGGCCGGTATTGGCTGCTGGGTGTCTCGCCTGCTGGTATTCAACTGGTAGCCGAATTGACCGAAGACCAGGCAGGTACCTACAAGATGCAAGACCCGCAAGAAAAAAATTTAAATTTTGTAGATATTCTGAAAAAAGGATTTTCGGAGCAGAAAAAATGAGTAATTCCACAAGGGGGGACAATCACTGGTGAACGATGCGCTGATAAATGTAAATGGCGACCAGGTGCAAACGCTGGAAATCCTGCTTTTGACCACACTGGTGACCTTGCTCCCGTCTATTGTCGTGATGATGACGTCGTTTACCCGTATCATCATCTCTCTTTCCTTTTTGCGTACAGCAATGGGAACACAGAACACCCCGCCAAACAATGTTTTGGTTGGTATTTCATTGTTTTTGACGCTGTTTATCATGTCTCCGGTGATTACGCAGATTCAGCAAACCGCGTATGAACCGTATGTTGCACAGCAGATTTCACAGGAAGAAGCGCTCAATCGCGCAAAAGTCCCACTCAAACAATTTATGCTCGAACAGACCGAAACCAGTTCGCTTGAAATGTACTTGGATTTGTCTGGAGCCGAAATGACCGAAGACCCCACACAGCTTCCCTTACGTGTTATCGTCCCGGCATTTATGACGAGTGAGCTAAAGCGCGCGTTTGAAATCGGTTTTTTCCTGTATATCCCGTTTTTGTTGATTGACGTTATCGTGTCTGCCACGCTGATGTCAATGGGTATGATTATGTTGCCGCCGGCGACCATATCCATGCCGTTTAAATTGTTACTGTTTATTACCGTAGATGGCTGGCAACTTCTATTTTCAACGCTTGCCCGCGGATTTTAGCAAATCAATGCCAGGAGGAAACGCAGAATGGATAATTCACAGGTCATGGATGTCATGCACTCTGCTATCCTAGTTGTCATTAAGTTGGCTGGCCCGCTGCTTATTTTGAGTATGGCAGTCGGTGTTCTGATTGCCATTTTACAGGCTGCAACGCAGATTCACGAGCAGACCTTATCTTTTGTCCCGAAACTGATTCTGATAGGCGCGATTCTGTTATTATTCGGCAGCACAATGCTGGAGATGATGCAGGACTATACAAGGGAAATTTTTAATTTGATGCTCGGATAGCGCGAAAGGAGCCTGTGGCATGATTAACTGGGCAGAATGGACCATGCTCACTTATGTTTTGATGCGCATGAGTGGGTTCATTTTTCTCAATCCATTGCTTGGGCGTACCAATGTTCCATCTTATGTCAAAGCGGGTGTCACGATTGTATTAACCGTGGCGATGCTTCCGCTTGTCCCGCAAACAGTGGCTGTGCCCACAAGCCTGATTGTATATGCACTGCGTTTGCTGATGGAATTTGCCGTCGGTTATGTGGTGGGCTTTGTGACAAGCCTGTTTTTTTATATCATTGCAATGGCGGGCGAAGTGATTGATATGCAGATGGGTTTGAATATGTCGAAGATTTACGACCCATCTTCCAATATTTCATTGTCTTCGGTTTCTTCGCTGCTCAATGTGTTGTTTATTTTGTTGTTCTTTGAAGCAAATGGGCATCAAACGTTGATTCGGCTGATGATGACATCGGGCGACATCATTCCTTTTGGTGCAGTTGCGTTTGGAGAACAGTTACCACAAAGCATTTTTACCCTGTTTTGTACCTGTACAGAAATGGGTGTAAAACTGGCATTTCCCATTTTCGCCGCAGAATTTTTGGGCGAGGTTGGAATGGGTGTCTTAATGAAAACCATTCCACAAATCAATGTATTCTCGGTAAATATTGAGCTGAAAATACTGGTCGGGCTGATATTGCTGCTTTTGATGTTCTATCCCATGGGCGATTTTATTTACGGTATGGGCAGCGACATGCTGGCAGAGATTCAGCGCCAACTGACCTTACTCAGATAGATTCCACAGATACCGGCTTTTGAACAGGGGGGAACTCCCGGATGGCGGCCGATTCTAAAACCGAAAAAGCCACGCCAAAAAAACGACGAGACGAACGAAAAAAAGGTAATATTTTTGTCAGTCAGGATATCATTGTTGTAGCAACGCTGATTGCCAGCTTTGCAGCGATTCGTTTGATATTCCCGATGATATACGAAAATGTTGCGGTTTTCTTGGAGCAGTGTCTGGTGCAAAGTGCCGACCGCTCTCCGCTTACAGAGTCCAAAATACAGGAATTGGGATTTCACTTCGCTTATCTTGTTTTGGTGTGCGCAGGGCCTATGCTGGCAACCGGCATGTTGGTCAGCATTGTCGCAACCATTGCGCAGACCAAACCGATTTTCATTGTGGAAAACCTGATGCCAAAATTCAGCCGTCTCAGCCCGCTGAAAGGTTTACAGCGACTTTTTTCGGCAAAAAGTCTGGTTGAGGTGCTCAAGGGTACCATCAAGATTTCAATTTTATTATACTTAATTTACAGTTTTGTCAAAGACCATTTGACAGAATTTGCAAAAACACTGGATACATCGCTGATTGCGGCTTCCAGTTACCTTTTAAGCACCATCATTAGTATGGTTATACAGATTGGTGTTGCGTTTGCTATCGTTTCTGCGTTTGACTTCTTCTACCAATGGTGGAGCTATGAAAAGCAGATTCGCATGAGTAAAGAGGAAATCAAAGAAGAATATAAGCAGACAGAAGGCGACCCGCAGATTAAGGGAAAAATCAAAGAAATGCAGCGCCGTATGGCGCAAAGCCGTATGATGCAGGCCGTGCCGCAAGCCGACGTGGTTATCCGTAACCCGACGCACTTTGCTGTTGCACTGCGCTATGATTTGGAGCGTGACGAAGCACCGTGCGTTGTCGCAAAAGGTGCCGACCATATCGCGCTCAAAATCGTTGAAATTGCAGAGGCCAATCATGTGACGGTTATCGAAAATCGACCGCTCGCCCGTTCGCTCTATGCACAGACCGAAATCGGGCAGCAGATTCCACCCGAACATTATGGTGCAATCGCCGATATTCTTGTCTATGTATATAAACTTAATCATCGCAAGATGCCTCGTGGATAGGCATAACAGTCAAATTATTCGTCATAACCAGGAGAAGTGAATGAAGAAACTATTTAACAATTATATCATATCGCTATTCGTGGTTGTCATCATCCTCTTCCTGCTCGTTCCGTTACCCGCAGGATTGTTGGATGCAATGTTCATCATCAATATTTCTCTGGCGCTCATTATCTTGCTTATCACCATGAATATCGGAGAGGCGCTGGAGTTCTCAATTTTTCCATCGCTGTTGCTGATTACGACCCTGTTCCGTTTGGGCTTGAATATCTCGTCCACCCGTTTGATTTTGACCAAGGGTGGTCAGGCGGGTAAGGTTATCGAGGCGTTCGGCAGCTTCGTTATTCAGGGAAACATCGTCGTCGGTATTATCATCTTCCTTATCATCGTTTTAATGCAGTTCATCGTTATCACCAAGGGCGCCGAGCGCGTTTCCGAAGTTGCTGCGCGTTTTACCCTCGATGCAATGCCCGGTAAGCAGATGGCGATTGACGCAGACTTGAGCGCTGGCTTGATTACCGAACAAGAGGCGCGTACTCGTCGTTACAAAATCCAGAAGGAAGCCGATTTCTACGGCGCAATGGATGGTGCAACCAAGATTGTTAAAGGCGACGCGATTATGTCTATCATTATCACGTCCATTAACTTTATTGCCGGTATGATTATCGGTATTGTGCAGGGCACCATGGAAATCGGTGAAGTTCTGCAAGTATACTCGATTGCAACCATTGGTGATGGTCTAGTATCCCAGTTGCCCGCATTGTTGATTTCGACCGCAACCGGTATGATTGTTACCCGTGCGGTTTCTGAGGGCAGCCTGAATAAGGATGTTATTACCCAGTTCTTGGCACAGCCGCAGGCTTTGATGCTGGCCGGTGTGATTCTGGCAGTATTCGGTTTTATCCCGAATACGCCGCACTTGCAGTTATTTATCATTGCAGGTGGTTTGATTTTGCTCAGCCGCCGCAGTGCAGCCCAGATTCGCAAGAATGAAGAATTGGCACTGGCTGCTGAGGCGCAGGCGCAAGAACAAGAAGCAGCCGCGGCGGCTCCAAGTGAGACCGATTACTATAAAGATGTCAATAACGTTTATTCGCTGCTCAATGTCGAGCCGATTGAAATGGATTTCGGTTACAGTCTGATTCCTATGGTAGATGAGGCCAGCGGCGGTAAACTTATCAGCCGTATCGTTATTTTCCGACGCCAATATGCGCAGGATATGGGCTTTGTTATTCCATCGGTGCGTTTGCGCGACTCGGCCAGCTTGGGAACCAACCAATATGTCATCAAAATTAAAGATGAAGAGGTTGCACGCGGTGAGATTTTGGTGGACTATTATCTGGCACTCGAACCGCCCAACCCGGCCGGGGAAATTGATGGTATTGAAACCATTGAACCGGCTTACGGTATCCCATCCCGCTGGATTTTGCCCGAGAACAAGGAAATGGCAGAAATCTACGGGTATACGGTTATCGACCCCTTATCGGTTATGATGACCCACCTGTCGGAAACCATCAAAAAGCATACATATGAATTGCTCAGCCGTACCGAAACCCTTCAGTTGATTGAAACCATCAAGAAAACATCACCTGAACTGGTGGACGAGGCCTTCCCCAATGTTATCAGTTATGCAGGTTTCCAGAAAATCCTGTCTAACCTGCTTAGAGAAGGCGTTCCGATTAAAGACCTTGGAACGATTTTGGAATGTATCATTGAAACCTCTACCGGAACCCATGATTTGGATTTGATTACCGAAAATATCCGTGCTTCGCTCAAGCGTACCATTACCCGCCGGTTCTGCGTGGATGGTCAGCTTCGCGTGATTACGCTGGATGCCGAAGTGGAACGTGCGATTATTTCCAGCCTAACCAAAAACGACCAAGGGGTTTATCTGGCACTCAATCCCGATTTGTTGCAAAAACTGGTGTCTCAGCTCAGCGATTGCGCAAAAAAATTCAGTGGTTTGTCGCAATCTCCGATTATCTTGACCAGTCATATCATCCGCGTCTATCTCGCGCGTTTGTTGGAACAATTCTTTCCAGATATGTATGTACTTTCCTTCAACGAGATTGTCAATACCGTACAGATTCAGGCGATTGGCAATATCACCATGTAAAATCCATTGCCGGACTGTAAGGGGGGAGAATCATGGCGGAATGGGAGCAGATGAGCGCGGAAGAATTGGTAAAAGAGTATCGAAAGACCGGTTCACTGGCTATCAAGCAGGAGATTGTACTGCGTTATATTCATATTGTGCGTGGAATCGCCCTTCAAATGCGCGGTGTATATTTGAATTTTGCGCAAGTAGACGATATAATAAGTGAGGGGGTCATTGCGCTCATGAACGCAGTGGACAAATTCGACCCCTCTAAAAACGTCAAGTTTGAGACTTATATTTCCAAGCGTATCCGAGGACTTGTCATTGACCTTGCCCGCAGGCAGGATTGGGTGTCGCGCAGCGTGCGCCGCAGCCTGCGGGATATCGACCAAGCCGCCAACAGTTTATTTATTGAACTGGGACGTACTCCGACCGACCAAGAGGTTGCCGACCGGCTGGGCATGTCACTGGAAAAGTATCAGCAAATGCTGGGAAAAACCGGATTGTGCAATGTCCTTTCCTTGGAAACCATGCTGGAAGAATCCACACAGGGCACGATGAGTGATTTTCTACTGTGTGCGCAGGCAGAAAATCAACCCGAACAGCATTTGCAGGAAGAAGAACTCAAACAGGCGTTGCGTGATGGGATTCATTCGTTGCTTGAAAACGAACGTATGGTGATTTCACTATACTACGAAAAAGAGTTGAACATGAAGGAAATTGCGCAGGTTTTAAAAGTGAGTGAACCGCGTATTTCACAGATTCACGCAAATGCAATTCGCAAACTGCGGATTTATATGGAACGTTTTAATCGCGATGCCTGAAGGTATCTGTATCACGAAGGGAGAAGATACGGTTGTTTAAAGGAGTTTATGATTTAACATCCGGTATGTTGTCACAGACACGCAATTTGGATGTCATTGCCAACAATATCAGCAATGTCAGCACATCGGGCTATAAGACCGAAACGTATTTGGATAGTACGTTCCGGGAGCTGATGTTTAGCCGGGTGGGCAATCGAGACAAGACCGACGCAAACGAAATCGGCACACAGACAATGGCGCTGCTGCCGAGTGCGGTCGAGACCGATTACACGCAAGGTGTGCTCGAAGAAACCGGTCAGATATTGGATTTTGCAATTAACGGAAACGGTTTCTTTCAGGTACAGGGACAAGATGGCAATGTTTTGACGCGCAACGGTTCCTTTATTCTGGACGAAGAAGGATATCTGGCAGCACCCAGTCAAGGACGTGTGCTCGGAACCAACGGTCAGCCGATTTATCTGGGAACCGACGCGTTTACCGCAGATGCGAGCGGCAATCTGTTTTTGGAGAATGGCACACTGGCTGGTCGAATTGGTGTATTTGATGTGCCGGGCGGCGATTATCAGCAGGCACTGCAAAAGCAGGGTGAAGGCACATACGTTGCAAACGGACAGGTGCAGGCAGTCAACACGCCTATTCAGTGGAAGTATGTGGAAAACGCCAATGTAGATGCGGTTCGAGAAATGACCCGCATGATGTCCAGTCAGCGCGCGCTGCAAAGTGCATCGCAGATTTTGAAAATTTATAACCAGCTTATGGGCAAGGCCGTCAGCGATGTCGGTCGGGTATAAGTTGATTGGGTGACGCGCAGGCAGTAGGCGCACAAAGGCAAACGGATGTCCGCAAGAGCAGGGTAAATTGCGAATCTTATGGATGGTGGAACATAAAATGAATGTAGGGTTTTATTCAGCCGCAACATCGGCATATTATCAACAGCAAAGATTAAATGTTATCAGCAACAATACTGCAAATATCAGTACAGTAGGGTACAAGGCACAGACACCGGCTTTTTCGGCACTCATGTACACCAATGTCAATGGTATTGACGGTGCGCAGTTGCCGCGTGGTTCGGGTACGCGCATGGAAAAGACCAGCACCAATTTCGCACAGGGCGAAATTTATGAAACAACCGGCATGTTTGACTATGCCATTGAAGGAAATGGATTTTTTGCCTTGCGTGATATGCAGACCGGTGAGATTAGCTATACCCGCGCAGGTAATTTCCAGATGGCACAGGTCGGCAACAATTATTATTTGACCGATTCTTCGGGCAGCCGCTATGTTTTAGACCGCAATGGACAGACCATTCCCGCTGCACGCAATGCAAATGGTGTGATTGATGTCGATGCAAAGCTGCCGGTCGGTGTATATGTGTTCCAAAATCGTGATGATATGCAGCATCTAGGGGATAATCGTTTTGTCCCGATTGACAAGAATGGTCAGGCACAGGCTTCTGACGAGCAGCCGCTGCAAGGTTGGCTGGAGCGTTCCAATACCGATATTACCAGTGAAGTCACCAAAGTGATTCGGGCGCAGCAGGCGTTCTCGTACGCGCTTTCTATGATTCGGACCAGTGATGAAGTGGAAACGACCATCAACAATCTCAATGGATGAGTGTAGATAGAAAGAAGGCGTACAGATGCGAATCAATAGCTATGAAGAAATCAATGAAATCGGCATTGATGCTTTGGGTGAGGTCGGCAGCATTGGCACAGGCAATGCCGCAACCTCTCTCAGCAACCTGATTGGACGGCGTGTTACCATGTCGCTGCCCAAAGTGCAGGTGCTGGAATTTAATGAAGCCGTTGAAAAAATCGGCGGTTTTGAATTGATTGTTGCCAGCGTATTGGTCAAGTTGGGCGGAGAAATCAACGGCATTATGTTGTCGGTGCAGCAGCTCGATTTTGTAAACTTGATTGTCAACAGTATGTTGGGCAAAAAAATCGAAAGTTTTGATGAGCTGGATGATATGGCGTGTTCGGCATTGACCGAAGTGGGCAATATTATGATTTCATCCTATATGGGTGCGATTGCAGATTTGTCCGGCATTAAGGTCAATATGTCGGTGCCCAGCATGGCGGTGAATATGCTTGGCGGTATTTTGACCGTTCCAATGACCATGATAGGCAATCAGTCCAATCATGTGTTGACCGTCGGCGGACAATTTAATTGTGATGGGGTACAAGTACACAACGATTTGCTGCTGTTCCCCGATATCAATTCGCTCAATTATATTTTATATAGATTAGGAATTAAATAGGCTGGGTGTCGGTTCATGATAGGGAATGATAAACAAGTGGTCGGTATCGCCGACATGAAATTCGCGCGACAGCATGGGTTATTGGTCACCTATGCGCTTGGTTCGTGTATTGGGATTTGTCTGTATGACCCGATGATTAAATTGGGAGCATTGGTACATATTATGCTGCCGATTAACATGGAGAGCGGACGGACACATCCGTTTAAATATGCAGATACCGGTGTCCAGGCAACGCTGCAAAAAATGCAGGCGTTCGGCGGGCAGCCCTCGCGCATGACCGCAAAAATTGCGGGCGGTGCGCGCATGTTTGAGGTGCAGGGCGACGGTATTTTGGGAAGCATTGGACAACGAAACATTGAGAGCGTCAAATGGGCGCTGCAAAAGGCCGGTATTCGCCTTCTGAGAGAGGAAGTCGGCGGAACGGTAGCGCGTACCTTGCTCTTTGATGTCAGCAACGGACAGGGATGTGTTCGTTCTTATGGAAGGCAGGACATCCTCATATAAAACAGCACACAGATGATGCAAAAAAAGGAGTGGCTTAAATTGGCAGACTACAACCATACCGGTATTCTTTTGGAAACCGGAACCAATGAAATTGAAATTATGAAATTCACCATCAACGGTAATCTATATGGCATCAATGTGGCGAAGGTAAGAGAGATTATGATGTCCGCACCGGTGAAGCCTATGCCGCACGCACATCCGTCGGTAGAGGGCATTTTCAAACCCCGTGATGCAGTCTTGACGGTGATTGACCTGCCGTATTTTTTGACGGGAGAGCGCAGCGAAAAAGGGCCGCGAGATTTGTTTATTGTAACCAACTTCAATAAAATGGTCATCGCGTTCCGCGTTCATACTGTTGTCGGTATCAGTCGCATTTCTTGGACAAACATCCAGAAGCCGGATAAGACCATGTCTGGCGGAGAAGAAGGTGTTGCAACCGGTATTGCACAGTGCGGGGATGAACTGGTAACGATTTTGGACTTTGAACGCATTGTTGCCGAAATCGCGCCCGAAACCAGCATCCAGATGAGCGAGATTGAGCGCATGGGTCATCGCCAGCGCCGCAATGTTCCCATCTTGGTGGCAGAGGATTCCACGCTGCTGGCCTCTATGATTCGCGAAGCACTGGGAAAAGCAGGCTATACCAATGTCACAACTTTTGATAATGGTCAGGAGTTGTGGGACTTCCTCAAGGCACATGAGCAGGACGAAGACATTGAACATCTGGTTGCTTTGATTATCACCGATATCGAGATGCCCAAGATGGATGGACACCATTTGACCAAGTTGGTTAAGACACACAAGCGTTTCAATAAGATTCCGTTGATTATCTTCTCGTCGCTGATTTCGGATGAAATGCGCATTAAGGGCAAGGAAGTCGGCGCAGACCGTCAGCTTACCAAGCCTGAAATTGGAAATCTTGTCAGCGTAATGGATTCGTTGCTGGCGTAACCTATCTGTTAGGAAGAGGTCGAAAGGAGAGGGATGTGAATGGATCGCTATATTGTGAGACAACCGGTAAAGGATATTGAAGACCAGGTTGTAGGATATGAAATCCTGTACAATGGCGGCGATGAGGCTTTGCAGCGCAAAGGGGTTAGTGACTATGCCGCGGCGGATACCATCTACAATTTTTTGAACCAGAACTCGGATAAATTGTTTTTCGGCGCGACCAACTTTATGACGTTTACGCCTACCCTGCTGTTCAAAAACACACCGGAATTGTTCGGTAAAAATGGTCTGGTTATCCAGATTGAAGACAATGTTATCATTCACCCGATGGCATTTCTCATTGTACAGCGATATCAAAAACAGGGATATCAGATTGCAGTCAATGATTTCCAGTTCAATCCGCGCTATTTTAGTATGCTGGAGTATGTGGACTTCATTAAGCTGAACATTGCAGACAACAAAGAAGGCTGGCTGGAAAATATGATTCAGATGGCGCACAGTATGCACAAAAAGTGCATTGTGACCCATGTTGAGTCCCAAGAGCAGTATGAAATGGCGCACCGCATTGGTGCGGACTATCTGCAAGGCAACTACGTTGCAAGCCGCATTAAAACCAAGGTACATAAGGCAAGTTACCTCAAGAGCAATTTCTTCCAATTGGTGGTCGAAATTACGCGCGATGAACCTGACCTTGATAAAATTGAGGAATTGATAGCGCGCGATGCTTCTTTGACGTATGCAATTTTGCGTATGGCAAACTCGGTTCACTATGCAATGCGCAGCCGTGTTTCTACCGTTCGTCAGGCACTGGTTACCATCGGTTTGGGACAGCTCAAACAATGGGTATACCTGATGTCGTGCAGTCAGGAAGAGGAAGATTTCGCAGAGTCCGAAGAATTTTTGCGTCTATCGTTCTTGCGTGCAAACTTCTGTGCAAGACTGGCAACCTATATCCCCAATCTGCCGATTCTGCACGCAGACGCTTATCTTATGGGTATGTTCTCTACCCTCAATTATCTCATTGATGCGACAATGGAAGAAATTCTGGCCGAAGTTCCGGTTTCTGATGACATCAAGAAAGCACTGATTTCTCAGGAAGGTATGTGCGGTACGCTGTATTCGCTGGTACTGAGCTATGAACGTGCCGATTGGACGACCATGACGGCACTGGCCAAGGAACTGGGTATTCCGTCGAATGTCCTCACAACCGTATACTTTGATTGCATGGATATGGTAAATTCGATTTGGGAGAGCATTTCTCAGCCGTATGCAGATGCAGAACCGGAAAAAGTTGAGGAACATGCGCCCAATCATGGCACAACATCCGAACAGCATCACCATGAAGCAACTGCACAGCACGCGCATCAGCCGCATCATGAAGCAACAGCACAGCATACGCATGAGTCGCACCATCCAGAAACAAGCAAAGAGTAACGCTGGATTCGTATTTTACAAGTGTGGCCGCGTAGAATGTAAAAAAGAGAGGTATCTAGTAACAGATGCCTCTCTTTCAAGTTATTTGAGATTTTTTTCATCGGTATGGTGCGGATGCTGCATGACCGTCCGGCAAGCCTGTGTGAGTTGTGCAGTGATAGCACCTTGATAACGATGTTCATAAAAGTTGAGCATGGGGGAAACCGAATCGACATTTAGTACAACATATTTGCTGGATAAATTAGAAAGCGTCAATGCACGGGTATCCAATCGGCAACGCTCACAGGTACACATACCAAATTTTTGCATGATATCGTCTTGAATACGGTCTATCAGTTCGTCCATGACATTAACCAGAACAAACGCAGCAGCCGGTTTGGGTGTCGCGGTTGTCACCTCCGGTACAGATGGCTCTGCCTCTTTTTGCGGGGGCGTAGCAGCCGTATGTGGGCGAGGTGGAACCGGTGGCTTGGGGGAAGGCGTTGGAGACGGTATGGCTTCTTCAGCAGCCAGTGCATCGGCAAGTGAACTTTGAATACGCTTGGACAGCCGTTCCTCGGCCGCCTGTGCAGAGTCGATTGCCGGAAGTGCAGGAGCCGGTGGCTCAACAGATGCAGGTGTTTCATCGGGGACTTCAATAGGGGCGGCCGAAGAAATAACAGGCTCTGGTTGAGGCACAACCGTTTGCACAGACGGTTCGGGCGTTTCAGCAGGTATTGTCTCAGCAGAAGAAACAGGTTCCGCCGATGCGGGCTGCTCAATCGGAGCAGCAGGAGCTGACGGCGGAGTTTCGACAGAACTGGTTTCAGATGTTTCGCGTTTTGGGTCGGTCAATAGACTTAGGACATGTGCGGTTTTATTGCTTTTTCGTGCCATAAAAGCCAGTTCTCTCCTTTAAACAGGTGTACGTTCGATGGATGGTGCTGTCTGCCCTAATAGTTCATCCAGCAGGTTGAGATAGTCGGATGCCGGTTTGGAGTGCGGTGCATATTCGAGCACGCTTTCCCCATGTGCTGGGGATTCGGCAACCACGACACTGGTGCGAACAGTGGTCTGAAAAACCTTTGTGTCCAGCTGACTGGCGATTTGTTCGGCCATCTCACGCACTTCACGCGCAAGATTGATGCGCTGATTGAATTTGGTCAGCAGAATACCCAACACGCGTAGATTCGAGTTATAAAAATGGCGAACGGTATCAATTGTTTCTTTAATCTGAGACACACCAAGCAAACTCAAAATTTCCGGAACCATTGGGATAATTAAGCCGTTGGCTGCAACGTAAGCGTTAACAGTCAGGATATTTAAAGCTGGCGGGGTATCAATAATGATATAATCATAGCGGCTTTCCGCACGGGATAATGCGTTTTTGAGTAAAAATTCACGGCCGGGGCGGTTGAATTCCAATTCTGCACTGGAAAGCAGAATGTTCGAGGGCACAACATCACCATGTTCGGTTGTAAAAATAACTTCGTCAAAGGAAGCTTGTCCCTTGAATACATCGTAAATGGTGCGGCTGTTTTCAATATCCATTCCCATGCTAAAACCTAAATTACCCTGAGGGTCAAGGTCGATGCCCAGCACGCGGAAACCGCGGCTATGCAGACCGCTCAGAAGGGCAGCAGAAGTTGTAGTTTTGCCAACACCGCCTTTCTGGTTGGTGATTGCAATGATGCTTGACAAAATGATCCCTCCATTTGTAAAATACGTCAACAAACTCTTATCGTTATTATACTATATGTCGATAAATAAGTATAGAGTACAAACAAAAAATCCGGTCACATTCTCTGGAAAAACCGGGAAGAATGTGAGATAATAAAGAAGGAGTGATTTGAATGTCATCAGTTAGCAGCGTAGGTGGATCGAGCAGTATCTATGGACAGAGAAATGTTCTCTCCGGTCTTGCCAGCGGTATGGATACCGAAAGCATGATTGAAAACATGACGCAGGCGACTCGCCTGAAGATTGCACAGCAGAAGCAGAAAAAACAGCTTTTGGAGTGGAAACAGACCGCATATCAAGGGATTAGCTCGCAGTTGATTGAGTTTTCTAAAAAGTATACCAGTTATAGTTCGTCTACCAACTTGTTGAGTTCGGCATTCTTTGACCAGTCTATTATTACAACAACTGGTAAGAATAGCGATTTTATTTCCGCAACCGGTAAGACATCCAGTGATGTAGTGATTAACGGTGTAAAGCAACTGGCAACCTCGGCTTCGTGGGCAAGAAAGGATGTCTCAGACGGTTTGGGAATCATTTCGTCAGAGGGGTTTAGTATTGCGGAAGATGCACAGACAGAAATTTCCAGATTAAACGGTGCTACATTTACTTTTACCTATAGTAATAAGGAATATACCATTTCACTGGGATATGATCAGGATTATAAGGACCCAGAGAAACTGGTGGAAGCATTGAACGAAAAACTCAGTGAGACAACGGTTCCTGGTTCGGATAAGAATAATAATCTGGGTGCAAAAGTTGAGTTCTCCTTGCAAGGCGATGGTAGAATCGCCCTTACTACAAAGGAAAATGCTGGCGGTAACACGATTAAGCTCAAGTCGGTCAGTGATAACGTTAAAGATGTATTGGGATTAGGATTTGATCCTGGAGACGATGGGATAGATTTGTCCAAGGAAGGTAGCCTCGTGGTTTCTAATAGACCGATTACAGAGGATGTCTTGAAACAAGCCGTTTCCAATCGTGAATTGTTATCAGGTCGAACTATTCAGATTAGTCTCAATGGTGTCAGTGCGAAAATTACTCTGCCTACCTATAAGGAAGGTGAGGATGAGAACTGGTCAGAAGATGAACTCCTCAAATCCATCAATGACCAATTGGATAAAACTTTCGGTGCAGGAAAAGTAAATGTCAGCAATGAGGCCACTGAAGATGGACAAATAAAATTACAGTTTAATTTGGGAAATGGCGCAAGCAATTCCAACGATGTACTTCGTGTCAGCGGTGGCGACTTTTATGCGTTGACTGTGCTTGGCCTGGAGTCTGGACAAGGTAACCGAATCAACTTAGACCAGAGTTTAGCTGAGTATCTGGGAAAAACCGAAGATACTTTAACCGAAGATGATTTAAAGCTGACGATTAACGGCACAGACATTCAGCTTGAAAAGGATATGACCCTGCGTGAGATGATGAATGCAATCAACAGCAGTGACGCAGATGTATCCATGACCTATTCCGAACTTTCGGATACCATACGTTTGACTTCAACTCAAACAGGTTCTGGCCGTGATGTTGACATACAAGACAGTGAATTGGCTAGAAAGCTCTTTGGTACAGGAAAAGGCAACGAAGGAAATATAACGATAGAAAAGGGTCAAGATGCGGTTCTTGATGTTACAGTCAATGGCGACTCGATGACTCTGACCCGTTCGTCCAATGAAGTCAACATTGATGGTCTGAAGGTTACGCTGAAAGATGAATTTGGATATGATGACAAGGGTGTGTTGGTAAAAGGAGAAGAAGTTTCCTTTACCAGTGCTCCAAAGACCGATGATATGGTCACTGCCATCAAGGAGATGGTAGAAGACTTCAACAAGATGATTCAGGACGTCTACAAGGAGATGAGCACAAAGCCCGACTCGGATTATCAGCCGTTGACTGACGAGCAGAAAGAAGAGATGAGCGAAGACCAGATTGAAAAGTGGGAGGAAAAAGCCAAAGAAGGTCTGTTATTTGGCGATAGCTTACTGCGCAGTCTGCAATCTTCCCTCAGAACGGTATTTAGTTCGGGTGGTGAAACGTCCAAGCAGTTGGAGCGAATGGGTATTACCTTTGAATACTCTATGTCCAGTGGGGATGGCGGTAAGTTGTCCTTGGATGAAGATAAGCTGCGTGCGGTTATCGAATCTGATGTCGAAAGTGTTAAGCAAGTTTTCACAGCAGTTGAGGGAACCGATGAAAATGGAAACCGTGTCAAGGGCGGTGTCATGACCGAGATGAAGAAGATACTGGATCAGTATGCTTCGACCTCGATTGCTACGCCTGGCAGCTTAGTTGCTCGTGCAGGTTCTTCGTACTCTGCTAATTCGCTGTTGGATAACACCCTGAAAAACCAAATGGATAGTATCGATGATATTCTGGATACCCTCAACGACAAGCTGCAAGACCAGATTGACCGGTATAATTCTAAGTTTACGCAGTTGGAAGTTTTGATATCGCAGATGAATGCACAAAGCGGACAGCTTTCCGGAATGTTAGGAGGTTAACTGCAAGGAAAGGCAGGAAATACATGAATATCAACGGCTACAATCAGTATAAAGAACAATCCATCAATACGATGACGTCGGGCGAATTACTGCTGCTGCTTTATGATGAGTTGATGAAGCGACTGATTCGCGCAGAACTCGCGCTCGACCAGAAGAACTATGAGTTGTTCGACCAGTCTATTCAGCGCAGCAAAGAAATCATCTGGTACTTAGATGATACCTTAGACCGCCAATATCCTATTAGCGTGCAGCTGTCGCGGTTGTATGAATATTTTACATTTCAGCTCAGCCGCGTCGCAGCCAGCCGCAACAAAAAAATATTGGAAGAACTCAAGCCGTATGTGAATGAACTGCGTGACGCTTTCCGGACAGCACAGAAGAATACCAATCAATAAACGGGGAGGCGATACGCCGTGCAGAATGAACAAGAAGCCCTGTGCGAATTGCTCATGCAGCAAAAAAAGAAATATGTAAAGCTCAATGAAGTGTTGGATTTGACCATCCAACTAGCAGAAGCAGTAGACAGGAGCGATGCGATTTCCGCAAGTATGCTCATTGCGATGCGTCAAGAGCCGATGAACAGCTTATCAGAGATTGAGAAAGCAACAAAAGAGTTGCTTGAGCATTTTACAGGGGTGCAGGCACAGCGACTGCAAAAGTTGTTGCGTGGACGAGCAGAGTGCCAACCAGAACCGAACGAAAAAGCAATTGATGAGCAGTGCCAACGTAACTTTCGCTTATTAAGCAAGATTGTTGCGTTAGACCGCCCGCTGAATCGCAAGATTGGAAAAGATAAGGCGTATTACAAGCAATAAATGGGTAAAAAATTGGTTCAGGCAGTTAGCTGCCTGAACCAATGACCCAAACTGGGCCGCCATTCCCGTCGCGGGAGGCCAGTTCTCCCGCGATGATTTTTGCATCCCAGGGCTGAATGCTGTTATCAAAATTTTGCGGGTCTGCAATTAACACTTGACCGGTTGCGGTAATTCCGCGTAAAATAATAAAGTGGCCAGAGTCTGTAAAGTGTCCAGCGCGCATCAGTGCGACTAGTACATGACCGGCACGCAGTTGGGCAAGCAGGCCTTCGGCTGAGAGGTCGGCGCAGCTGCTAACAGACAAGCCGTATGTGCTTGCAGCAGCTGGAATCAAGCCGTGATAAGAGCCATCTCCCTTGGCGTAATATCCATTTTGCACAGCCCAATCTGCCATCATTTTCGGGTCAACCCGATAGTCGGTCATGCTGGAAATCAACATGGCCATGGCGGTCGGGCCGCAGCCGTGGGTGCCGATTTTATCCGAGCCATAAAGCTGGTCTTTCCACGCTGGCGCGGTTTGATTGAAAAACAGCACATCAATATTCCCGCCGGTCAGGATAGTGTCTCCGGTTGCCGGATTAAAATTGTAACCGTCGTGAACTTCGATTGCATTTTCTTCTTTTTGTGTAATATCTCCAGAACGGGCAGGCGTGGCAACAACTTCCTCCGATTCTTTCTTTTCGGAAGACTGTTTGGCTTCAGCAACAGCCTGTCCAACTTTCTTGGATAGTTCAGTTATCTGCGTGCGGGTATCTTGAGCCAATTCAGATAGCTTTTTCTGGCCAGTCGCCATCATGGCGACTGATTTTTGGTGTATAGGGTCTGCAATCTGATGAAAAAGTGTGGGGTCAAAAATATAACATGCAATGGCTTCTGCAAGCGTGAGACATAGTAACCCCAAAATCAAAATACGCCAAAGACCAAATGGGCGCAGCTTTTTGTTTTTCCGCTGCCTGCTCACGAGAGGTTGCTCCTTTCTATTGGATGCTGTCAGCAACATGAAAATCTACAACTTTGGTATCTATGCTGACGTGTTTATTATACCAGAGAACGCTTGTTTTGCATAGCATACGCAATTTTAATTTTTATATACAAAATGTCATCAGCACCGGAGGAAACATCCTATGGCAACTATTACGTTGGAGTCCGTGACAAAGGAATATGACAAGGGTCGTATTACACAAAAGAAAATTGTATCGGCGGTTACGAACATCAACTTAAAAATTGAGCAGGGAGAATTTGTTTTTGTGCTCGGAAGCAGCGGAGCGGGGAAAAGTACATTGCTTCGTCTGATGGCCGGAGACACCCGGCCGACACGCGGGCGGGTGCTGCTGGATGATATTGACCTAGCCAAGTTGCCCGAACGTCGGCGCCCCCAAATCCGACGCCGTTACGGGGTGGTATGGCAGCAACCGCGCATGATTGAAGATAGAACGATTTTTGACAATATCGCAATTACCATGCGTGCAGCACATGCACCGAAGAAACGGATTGTGGAAGCGGTGCCCAAAGCGCTGGGCATAGTGGGATTGCGTAATACCGCGATGCGTTATCCGCATGAGGTATCCGGCGGTGAGTTGATGCGCGTGGAACTGGCGCGCGCCATTGTCAATTCGCCGGAAATCTTGATTATAGACGAACCCACAGCAAATTTGGATAACGATACAGCGTGGGATATTATGCAGTTGCTCGACGAAATCAACCGGCGTGGAACGACGGTGATTATGGCGACACATGCAAAGAGTTTTGTCAATATACTGCGCAAGCGCGTAGTCACTTTATCCGACGGAAGGATTATTGGTGATGTGCAAAAAGGCAGATATGGATATATTGTTTAAGGGAGGAATGTTTGACAAAGTTTTAGATTGAGAAGAGAAGCAAATACAGAATGTCTTACATGATTTTGCGGGAGCAAGCTGTATTGCGTGAAGTCTAAGTTCTTACCGAGGGAGTCTATTGTAAAAGGGAAAGAACTGGACGGTGTATTCTAGGAGGTAAAAAGGACATGTTTAAAAAAATGAGTATTCGTGCTCGACTGCTTATTGGATTTGGAATAGCGATTGTCCTCTCAGCCATTGTGATTGGAACGTCAATTCTGGGATTGCAAAATACGCGCGTTCGATATGAAGATTTGATTTCAAATCAGATTACAACGGTTGAACAGATTAAGGATGCGCGATATTATATTAACTATATTGCAAGAGAAGTGCGAGATTTTTGTTTGAGTACCGACCGCAGCAATTATGCAAATATACAGAGCTCGATTGAAAAACATCAAAAAGAATTAGATAACATCATGAGCTCGATTACACAAGGGTATTCGGCACAGGACAACTATGTATCTGAGTGGAATGCTGAAATTAAAACTTGGGAATCTTCGGTCAATGAGATTGTTCAATATATTATCAATGGTGATGATGCAACCGCTGCAAGCATGATTGTTAATCAGTGTACACCACAACTGGAAAATCTGATAAGCAAGGCTGATGCTGCAACGGACAGCATGGTTGCCGTTCGAGATTCCATGCAGAACAACGTAAGACGCAGCACAGTCGCGATATGTACATTTATCATTGTGCTGTTGGTTGTGATGATAATTGTTTTGATTCTTTTCAGCACAAGAATTACTAAAAGCGTTGTTATGCCACTCGACAAGATGCAAAAGGTCATGGTTGCAATGTCGCAGGGTGATTTGAGTCAAGATTGTGAATATCACTCTACCAACGAATTTGGTGTGACGGCTGATGCGCTGCGTACCAGCCAGGCAGTATTGGGCAACATTATTCAGGATTTAGACCGCGCATTGGAAGGCTTGTCCCGCGGTGATTTCACAATCAGTGATTTACATGCTGATTTCCCCGGTGAACTGATTGATATTAAGCATTCCTATGAACACCTGACCTTCCGTATGAACGACGTTATGGGTCAGTTGGTTGAGCTGGGTAATCAGGTTGCCTCAGGTGCTGAACAGGTATCGCAGGGGGCACAGACGCTGGCGCAGGGCGCAACCGAGCAGGCAAGCTCGGTAGAAGAGTTAAGTGCAACGGTATCCGATATTTCTACCGCTTCCAAGCGAAATGCAGAGACAGCCAATCGCGCGCGTGAATTGGCAAATGAAGCAGGCCATGCAGTGGAACAGAGCAACGAGCAGATGAAAGAAATGTTGTCTGCAATGGATGCCATCGGTTCTTCTTCTGATGAGATTAGAAAGATTATCAAAACCATTGAGGATATTGCATTCCAGACCAATATCCTTGCGCTGAACGCAGCAGTAGAAGCAGCGCGTGCAGGAACAGCGGGCAAGGGATTTGCAGTCGTTGCGGATGAGGTGCGTAATCTCGCAAGCAAGTCGGCAGAAGCGTCTCAAAATACCGCAACTCTGATTGAAAAGTCTATCCACGCGGTTGAACATGGCTCGGCTTTGGCAGGTAATACAGCGGCTGCGCTGGAACATGCGATTGGTAAGGTAAATGAAGCGGTATCGAACATCGACCAGATTACAACAGCGGTTGGTGAAGAAGCGCTTGCCATTCAGCAGATTACAGGAGGCATTGACCAGATTTCTGCCGTTGTCCAGACCAATTCGGCTACTTCGGAAGAGTCTGCGGCAGCAGCAGAAGAGTTGTCTGCACAGGCACAGACGATGCACGCATTGTTAAGCCAGTTCCGTATGAAAGATGACCGTAGAGTGACTTCAACGCCTAGTGCAATGCATGATATGGTATTTGCTGCAAATGAGCCGATGGAGCCTGTTACAGCAACACCAATTGCACCGACAACACCCATTGCAATTCCCAACGAGACTTCATATAACTTTGATAAGTATTGATGTCCTTTTTAGAAAAGTAAATCTGTGTTATAGAGAAAAGAGACTGGTCTGTATCCAGTCTCTTTTTCTGCGGAAAATTCATAATGATACCTAGATTATGTAGCCTAATTTTGTATATAAATTTGGTATGCATTATTGCAATTTAGGAAAATTGTGGTATAATGAAAGAAAACGACGATATGATAAAGGGGTGTTTTTTATGACATATGAAGTTACGAAGGACTTATTGACAGGTAACCTTATGATTGATAACGAGCATCGTCAACTCTTCGATGCCATCAATAAGCTGCTGGATGCTTGCAGCAAGGGACAGGGACGCAATCAGCTGACCGAAACGATGAATTTCCTGCAAAAGTACATTGACCAGCATTTTAGCCATGAAGAGCAGTTACAGCGTCAGACCAATTATCCGGATGCTGCACGCCATAAGGAACTGCACGATGGCTATAAGAGAGTGGTGCAAGAAATTGCACAGGAGCTGCATCAGAATGGCCCAACGGTTGCATTGGTCGGCAAAGTCAATGCCAATATTGCAAACTGGCTGGTTCTGCACATTAAGCGAGAAGATGTTAAGGTTGCAGCCCATATTCACGCGGCAACCGCCAAATAAAATGAAAATATAAAAAATCCGGTCTGTGTGTTAAAATGCACAGACCGGATTTTTTAATGATTTAGGATTCCTTTGTCGGAATGGTGTGAAACAGGTCAAGCAGGGCATCAGGCGCATCGCCATGTGCCGCAGCTTGGTTGATGCGTGCAGCTTCCAAAAGTTCACTTCGCTTAATCGGAACTTCACGCGGGGCAGAAATTGCCAAACGCACGCGGTCAGAACGAATGTCTGCAATGGTAATGGTAATATCATGGTTGATTTGTACCGATTCACCTTTACGCCGCTGGAGGATTAGCATGAGGCATCCCCCTTTGCGGCAAAATCTTGCAACTTTTTCTGGAACGCATATCCATTATCGCTGTGTAAGATAACTTGGAAAGCGGTGCGTGTATGGATGTTCACGACAATCGGACAGCGCAGATTGACTGTACTTTCCGATACGGGCTTTCGCAGCACACAGGTCACATAAAGTGCAAGGTCTTCGACGGCAGGATTGCCCAGCCGCTCACAATCTTCATCTGATAAATCAGGTGCATATTCTGGCATGAGCTGGAATGGGTCAACTAGAATGAACGCTAAATCAGGTTCTTCCACGCTTTGCAGACAAAACGGAGAACCGTGGTCATCCTCCAGACGAATCAGCAGGTAAGAATGATAGGTTTCAAAACCAAATAGACCATCTGGAAAGGTAATCAGCTCATGCGGTTCGTAGGAAATCTCTCCGCAGTATTTGGTATGTAGTTTCATTAGGCATTCACGTCAATGGGTTCATAGTTCGGGTCAGAAGAGGGGGGAACATAAAGCGGCCCGCCCACATACTCGATGATAACATCGGGTTTCTGTGCCACAGAGATTTCGATGCTGCCCGGCGTAAAATGATAATTGCCCTTATTGATATTCCAGTCAAAATTGAGCTTATCCATTTCATAGCGAACGGAAATTTCTCCCTTGTCCCAAGAAATATCAGGGCCAGTTGAGGGCAGCCAACCCATTTGAAAGTCGGTGTTGATGTAAGTTGATTCTTTGGCAAATTGTGTAATCAGCTCTTCGCCTACTTTGGTTTGGAGCAACAGCTTACCCTGTTGTGCAGCGGTTGACATGGCATCATAAACGGCTTGCCGCCCTTTTTGAGCGGCCTGCTCGATGCTGCGCATAGGAGTAGGTGAGACAGAGTTGCGTGCTTCAAAGGTGTCCAGACGCAGACGAATCGGTTTGCTTTGGATGTTTAATCCACCTTCATCTCGGCTGATTTGCAAATCAGCGGTACCGCGCGTGTATTCCAGCTTGGCATGATTTACCTTTATGTCAATTTGAATGGGCACGGTTGTAATTTTTAGTAACTGTTCCATACATCGATCCCCCTAAGATAGAATACTTAAAATGGATTCAGTATACCAGAATCTAGTCAGTTCATGTAATCAATAAAGGATTGACCCAAAATACCGTTACCAATTTTCAGCGTGGAGTTGTAGTAATATTGTGCATATGACAAATCCATGTAGGCTTGGGCTGGGTCAACCGTTGTCAAATCCGAAATCTGTTCATACAGAGAGTCCGAAGTTTTGGTCAAGGTTTCCTGATTGCTTTTTGCAAATCCAACGCGAGTATCCAGTTGAGAGATACCCTCACGAATCACATTACAGGTATCATGGAACTGGTTGCGCATGTCGCTGATTTTATCGACATCAATCGGGTCTTGTAATAATTCTTTGCAAATATTACGGAGCTGACTGATAGCGTTCAACGGATTTCCGTCCGCATCTTTTCCGTAGCCAATGAGCTGAATACCGGGCATAGAGACATTGACTGCGCTGGCCGAGTTGATGTCATTGGAGGAATCAAAAGAACCGGTTGTGCCGTCATTATTCTTCATGCCTAGACCAACATCGACATAAACTTTTTCTTGTGAAAGTTTTTTTAAGGTTTCTTGACCATAAGCCTCGATTTGCTCTGGTGTCATCGCTGCAATTTGGTCATCTGTTAGGCCAACAGGTTTATTATCTTTGTCTAAACCTGTGTCTACATTGATACCTTGGTAATAAAGGTTATACTCATCATCAAGTGTAAACGGTGCCTCACCGGCATTAACGCCAGCAAATACAAATGTATCGACATGCTTTGTATTTAAGTTCTGCACCATTGCTTCCATCTCGCCACGAATCGTAGATACTTGCAGTTTACGAGAAGCAAGGTCTTGGTCGCCATTCATGGCCTCACCAATGGTACCGTCTATCTTGTCAGCCGAATCACTGAGCGTCATAGCGCTTTCCCAAGCCGAACTAAGACGCTTGGTTACAGCTTCACTATTATCAATGTAGTTCTGTGTTTTGCCATAAGAGCGAATCAGCTGGAAAGACTTGCTTGCCGCGGCAGGATTGGCACCAAAACTGCGGAATGCCAAAAAGTCTGTTGCCGTTTGGGTTGCAGCTGCAAGTTGTGCGTAGGAGCGTGTAAGGCCGGTGCGATAACTACGGAGCACGCCCGCCGAAGAAATTCTTAACATATAAATAAGCCTCCTGTTTCAATCGTTACATGTTAAGGAGCGAGTCAAGCATCTCGTCCAATGTTGTCATAACACGGCAGGCCGCCGAGAAAGATTTTTGATACTGAATCAGGTTGATGCCTTCTTCGTTCAGGTCAACCGTAGAAACATTGTCTCGAGCGACTGCACGGTCGGTGGCTGCCGTAGCATAGTTTTCAAGCAGTGTGGTCGAAGATTTCACATCCTGACCCAAGATACTGTTGGAGTTGACCAACATTTCTTCAAACGAGCCTTTGAATAGAACACGCAAACTGCCATCTGATTCTTGAATGGGGTTACCATCTTCATCAAGCGCATAGAATGTCAGGTCTCCATTGAGTGCGCCAATCATGTTATGAATATTGGTACCAGAAAAATCATTGTCATCGGCATTGGGGTCAGTGGATGTGGTGATTGAAATTTTACCACTCATCCAGGCATCCGAAATGGTAATATTGGAAGCCGTAATAGTGGAAACCCCATCGCTAGAAGCAAACAAATCCTTAACAAAGTTATCTGTACCATTTAAATCATTCAAGTTGTTCAAATCGTTGAATGTTTCCGCCAGTTGCTGAGCGAAAGAATCCAAGGTACGTTCGTAGTAGCTAATGCCACGAATCGAGGTTGCAGGTTCGTCAAACTCGCCCTTGCCGTTGAGATGGTCTAAATCAGCTTGCAGGACACCGTACAGGTCATTGCCCGCATACAGGTTTTCCTTTGTATCCAAACCAATTTTATGATTGGGGTCGCTGATATCGGTCGGATTTGCCCAATCGCCTGCGGCAATTGTGTCAAATGTATTGCCACCAACTTGAAGCTGCAAATCACCGGTTGCATCATCAGCAGCGGTTGCAAAGGAAGTCGCTTGATTTGTAGTAGCATCAAGGACGGTAACAGCATTGGCAAGAGTACCACCCGAAATAGAAATGGACACAGTTCCGTCGGGATTTGCCGTTGGCAGTGTACCGCCATCAAAATCCAAGCGCTGTTCTTGTAATGCGGTTTGCAAGTCGGTTAATAGCTTATCGCGCTGTGCTCCCAAATCAGTTCGGCTTTTATCAATGGCGGCTTTCTGGTCAGCCAAGACATTGAAGCTGGTCAAATTATCTTCTGCTTCTTGCAGAGCCTTTTTGTTCGCATCGCTGGGGTCTGCGTCGTAAGCTGCCTTCGCAGTATCTACAAGACCTTGCAAGGTGTTGCGAGCGGCAGTGGTGGATGCTTCGTTGGCAAAATTAGATGCGTTAAAATCTGGATGGAAAGAATCAGCGATTTTTTTCCAATCATCTTCTCGCTGTTGAATAGAAAGGAACTGGTCATTGACTTCCTGCAAAGACTTAACCAAATCGTTTAAGTCTTGCATTTTTTCTTTTAATTCGCTTTCAAGTTGAACATTACTAAATTCTTGTCCACCTACTTGCAAAGATAGGCTACCATCAACATCGCTTTGCGATACGCCAAACTTCGATACCGAATTATCAGTACCAATTAAATCAACATTTGGAGTAGTAGAAGTAATTTGAATCGAAATGGTACCAGGTATCGGATTGCCCGCAGCATCTAATACACTGTCACGATTGATTTGATAATTCAGATTTTGGTCTTTTAAGGCAGTCTCTAAGCTGCTCAATTGAGAGTCGCGCTGTGCACTTAATGTTGCCTCAGTGGAATTCATTTCAGAATTTCGATTTGCAAGGCGGTTAAAAGTAGATAAATCTTTACGCGCGTCTTCTAGCTGCTGCTTTAGGATTTCTTTTTGTGTGGGGTCAGTTTCTGCTTGATAAGCTTGCAATGCAGCAGAAACTGCGTCTTTTAACGTTTGACGCTTCCCATCAATATTTGCGGGGTCAAAGTCGGTTACTTGGAAGCCAGCTGCGTTAACATCATTGTTCCAGTTGTTGCGCTGGTCGGCAAGGTCAGCAAATTGCTCATTGGTTACTTGTAGTGAACGAACCATGCCGTTCAACTTTTTCATGGTTTCGTTTATTTCAGCTTGAAGCGGATTCATTCCGTCAATATTGGTCAGACCAGTAAGACTTAATTCATAGTCATCGTTTGCAAGCGAAGGTTCCACCAATTCAAACTGGTTTGCGAAGGAACCGTCTACCAAAGTCAGGCGGTCGCTGGGGTCGGTTCCGGGGGAATCCAATTCAATCGTTAAACGGTCTACCTTAATACCATCAGCAATGATTTCATCGGTATAGGTGACTTTGATTTTCACATACTCCGCAAGCTCGTCAATCAGCGTGTTACGACGGTCAACCAGTTCCAGTGCGTTATCGCCGTGAATCTGGCTGTTACGGATTTCAACGTTCAGGTCACGGATGTTGGTCAAAATGGTGTTGACCGTGTCTTTGTTCTGCTCTAAACCGTCAACCGCATTTTCTTTTAACGTTTTGAGGTCGGCAGAGTATTTGTTCAGCAGGGAAACCAGTTCCTGTGCCGCACCGCGCACCGCGTTTTGCAGTTCTTGATTGTTGGGGTTGTTACTGCCATCGACCAGCTTTTCGAGCTGTGTGCGCAGTTCCTCAATACCAGTATGAAGGCCGTTTTTGGTCACTTCATCCAAAATAGAGGTTAGGTCATCTAAATTGGTCAGCTTTTCATCATAGTAACCAACATTGGCCGCTTCATTGCGGTAGCGGATATCCAGATAAGGGTCACGGATTTGCGTGATATTGGTAACCAGAGAACCCATACCAATGCGGATATCAGTAGAGCAAGCATAACGGTCGGTTGTACCAGAACGCAAGCTGATTTGTTCGATGCGCTGACGGGTGTAACCGGTGGTATTGATGTTTGAAATGTTGTTTCCGGTAATCTGCAATCCCTGCTGACTGGACCGGATACCAAGTTTTGCAATGGTAAAACCACTGAAGAACGAAGTCATAATTTCTCCTCCATAAATACGATGCTCAGGCTTTGATGTCGGTGAAGCTGCCCTGAGCGCCGGGGGCAGCGACTGAAGCAGGTTTCTTCATATGGGCGAGTTGGCGGTCAATCTCTTGGAGTGTGGACTCAAGAAGTGCGCGGGAAGCCGCAGCTGCACTTTGATAGATTTGATAGGCCGTCTGAAAACGAGAGATAGACGGCGCAAGCAGTGTACGGTCAGCTGGGGACAAATGTTCCGAAATTTTTTTCAGCGGAACGCCCGATAGGCCAAGTGCTTCATGCAGGGAATCTTTTTGACGTTGCAGGCCACGCAGTTGCAGAACCAAAGCCTGTTCTTGCTGCATACAGTGGTCAACCCGCTGCAAGTCGTCCTGATGAACCGCTTCCATTTTCTCTTTTTGCAGTGTGCTGAGCTGGTCGAAAAGAGAAGCAAAATTATTAAATAGTGTTTCCAGTTCATGGATTTGACTCATAGAACGATACCTCACTCGAGCAAAATCTGGCGCACGATGGCGTCAACATTGATTTGATATTGTCCGGCAGCGACCTGATTTTGGAGAGATTGAATATCGCCTGTCGTAACCGATGCGCGCACTTCCTGCGTAACGCGACCGATGGTTTCCATCGTGAAGGTCTGTTCGGGAGACAGATTTGCATGAGCAAGGGTGATGGTATCAAATTTTTTATCATCCTGCGGTGCATCGTATGCAATGCGCTCACCAGAACGGCGCGGCTGGGAAGGGATGGGCGGCAGACAATTGAGGATCCGCATAAGATCACTCCTCTCAATGATAAATGAATCGCTTATTATAGATATCGCCCGATGATTCAAAAAAATAAGCAGTTTTTAAGGTTCTTTTGTAACCGACAAAAGATTATAGTGTATTCAAATGGCGTAAAAGCACATCTGCAATGTTTTCAATCGGTGCCTGTTTGCACACAGCCCCAAGTTTAAAGGCCTCCATTGGCATACCATAGACAACAGAAGTGGCTTCATCCTGTCCGATGGTAAATGCACCAGCCTGACGCATTTTCAGCATACCATTGGCGCCGTCGCGTCCCATACCGGTGAGGATGATACCGATTTGATGGCACTTAACAGCCTGAGCCATGGAGTCAAAGAGCACATCGACCGAAGGACGATGGCCGCTGACCTTGGGCGAATTAAGGCAGGAAACGGTATAGTGCATACCGGTGCGCACGACTTTCATCTGCATATCGCCCGGAGCAATCAGTGCAACACCGCGTTCAATGCGGTCACCATTTTTTGCTTCACGCACTTCCATTTTACAAATGCGATTGAGGCGTTGGGCATACATATCGGTGAATCCCACAGGCATATGCTGAACAATGACCATGCCGGGGGTGTTGGCGGGCAGATGGCGCAGCACTTCCAAGGTTGCTTCGGTGCCGCCGGTCGAAGCACCCAAAGCAATAATCACTTGGTCGAGTGACGGAGAGGTGAGCGGGGGAAGAATGGGGGACGGGTGCGCACGGTGTACCGCTTGAGAAACGCCGGGCATACGCACGCGCGCGCGCGAAGCGGCGCGTACTTTGAGCGCCAGTTCGCGCTGGAACAAATCCAGGCTTTCCGGGCGGGACATGTCCGGTTTGCGCACGAAGTCAACCGCACCGGCAGACAGCGCATCAAATACGCGCAGATTGAGCGAGGAGCACAGTACAACGGGCAAAGGATTGCGCGGAATAAGTTCTTTCAGGAAGTCCAACCCATTTTGACCGGGCATTTCTACATCAAGCGTTAGAACATCAGGACGCAGAGCGGGGATTTTTCGAGCAGCATCCATACTGTTAATGGCATAGCCGACAACTTCCAGTCTTGGGTCACGGGAAAGGCCTTCGATAAGGATTTTGCGAGCCATAATGGAGTCATCGACAACCAGTACGCGAATTTTTTTCTCATTTTCCATAGACGATAGTTCCTTTCAGAATGATATGATGCAAGAGAAACTGGGCGCGAAGCGATAAGTCATCGAAAAGCTTAGGTTTTTCGATAGGTAGCAGGCTGCAAATACTGATAAGGGCTGTTGTCTTTGTTGAGTGTTTCCGAATGTCCAATCAGCAGATAGCCGCCTGGATTGGTTGCGTCATAGAATCGTTGAATCAAGGCATCCTTAGTCGGCTGGTCGAAATAAATCATCACATTGCGACAAAAGATGACATCGAACTTTAGCCGGAAATGGATGGGATTCATCAGATTAAAAGTATGGAAAATGACGTTTTTACGGATTTTGGGTGCAACAGTATGTCGTCTGCCATCCGCGGCGGGTACGAAATATTTTTGCCGCCAAGAACTGGGGATGGTTGGCGGCAAGTCATATGTGCCTTGTTGGGCGGCTGCTAAAGCCTGCTGCGAGATATCGGTAGCCAGTACGCGGGTGTCCCATGCGGCGGCCGAGGAGCCCAAATACTCCATGAGAATCATGGAGATATTGTAGGGTTCCTCGCCGGAAGAACAGCCTGCCGACCAGATGGACAAGACTTTGTCGCGTTCATGTTTGCGAACCAGGTCGGGCAGGATAGTGTTCTGAAAAAATTCGTAATGTGCAGGTTCCCGCATGAAATAGGTATAATTGGTCGTCAGTTTGTTCAGCAGAGTTTCGATATCGTCGGGCGTTGCAGCGCTTAGGATGTGGTCGATATACTCGGTGAAACTTTTGTAGCCCTGTTGCATGAGGGTGCTGGACATACGACTTGTAATTAGTTGGCGCTTCTGGGTAAGATTGATTCCGAAGTTGTTTTTGATAAAACTGGTGAGTCGGATAAAATCATGTTCAGAAAGCTCATACATTGGCATTGCCTCCTGTTAAGCTTCGTTAATCAGCTGAAGGCAATCGAGAATCAAGATAGTTTCACCGCTATCAGGTAAAGAAATCATACCATTGACGAGGTTTTGGTCCTTGTTGCCTGTCGAGCCAGAAGAAATTGCGCTTTCATCAATGTCAACCATCTGCGCCACACGGTCAACCGAAATACCGACCTGTGTGCCGTCAATATTGAGCACAATAATGCAGACAACGCTGTTTTCCTCTGATACTGTGCGACCCATGCGCAGTCGGGCGTCGATGATAGGAATAATCTGACCGCGTAGATTGATGATGCCCTTTACATATTCGGGCGTCATCGGCATGGGTGTAATAGCATGGTTGATAATGATTTCGACGACCTGAGAGGCATTAACGCCGAACAGCAGACCGTCCGAAAAGAAAGTCAGGTATTTGGAAGTCAAGATGTCAGCCGGGGGCTGGCCAACCGAAGCTTCGTTCATCAATTCAATGGTTTCCGTAGGCATGCGAAATCTCCTTTCTTTTTCGTGCACACTTACAGGAGCAACTTTCCGTTGACTGCGGCCGTGTGTAGATTGGTAACATCAAGAATGATACTGATATTGCCGTCGCCCATGATGGTGCAGCCGGTAATACCCGAATCTTTGATGTTAAAGTTGTTTAGATAGCTGGGAAGCGGTTTTACAACGACCTGCTGTTCACCCAGCAGTTCATCGACAAACAGACAGTATGAAAGTTCTCCGGAGTCAACCCATACCAAAATACCGTCCTCGATGTTGGTGACTTCGGTGTCGATGTGGTACAGGTCGTGTACACGGATGATGGGATAGAAGCTGCCCATCCGGTTAATCATTTCGCCGTAATTTGCGTCATGGATGACTTCCTTTTGAGAAACCTTAAACGACTGGCGAATGTTGTGAATGGGTACGGTAAAGATGGACTTGCCGACCGACAGTTCCATACCGTCCACGATAGCCAGCGTGAGCGGGATTTTTAAGGTAACGGTCATGCCCTTGCCGACTTCACTGGAAATGGATACCGTACCGCCGACATTTTCGATATTGGATTTTACAACGTCCATACCTACGCCACGGCCGGAGTATTCGGTGACTTCTTTGTTGGTCGAGAAGCCGGGCGCCATGAGGAATGCCAAAATCTCTTTATGGGTATATTCGCTTTCAGGCTTGGTGAGCAAACCGTTTTTGCGCGCCTTAGCCAGAACACTTTCAGGATTTACGCCTTGGCCGTCATCGCGTACCGTGATGATAACTTCACTACCAGTATGTGCGGCCGAAAGAGTAATGGTGCCTTGGGGGTCTTTGCCCAGTGCAATACGGTCTTCTACATGCTCTTCAATGCCGTGGTCCATCGAGTTACGCACGATGTGCATGATGGGGTCGCCAATGCTGTCCACAATCGACTTGTCAACTTCGGTATCTTCACCTTCGATGACCAGACGCGCCTTTTTGCCCAGCTTTTGCGACATATCGCGCACGATACGCTTCATTTTCTGGAAGGTGCCCGAAACCGGAACCATTCGGATAGACATACTGATATCTTGCAGTTCGTCGGTCAGTTTGCGCAGTTGGCGGGCAGACTTGGTGAAGTTATCCAGCTTTAAGCCGCGAATATCGGGCGAAGAAGTGACCATAGATTCGGTGATAACAATTTCGCCAACAATCGCCATCAGGCTGTCCAGCTTGGACAGATTGACGCTGATAAGGCTTTGCTTGTTGGTTGCGGTCGAACGATTTGACGCTTGGTTGCTGCTGGAAGAAGTGGGCGCAGAAAGATGCGCTGGGGCCAAAGACTCGGCATGTGTTTCCGGTTCTTTGGTTTCCTGAATGGGAGCCGGTGCCGGTGCCGGAGCTGGTGCCGGGGCAGCGGGCGGCTCAGCGGCTGCAACGACCGGAGCCGGTGACGGAGCAGCGGGCGCAGGAGAAGCGACCGGAGCAGCGGATGCAGCTTCGGGTGCAGGCGTGTCCAGTACCTCGTAGGTTTGAATATTGCTTGCCCCCTTTACGATGTTAATGGCATGTTGCAGCGCTTCTTTAGAGTTGAAGTGCATGAGGAAGCCTTTTGTTGTGATAATTGCCGCGGTATCAGGGTCGGTGTCAACATTGTGCGGTTCATAGGTCGGTTCGATATCTGCTTCATTGAGTGCGGTAATGAGCATGAAAGCACGCAGATTTTCCATGCCGCAGCCTTCATCAAAAAAGACATGCAGCGTATAACCCGATGTTTGTGCGGGCGAACTGGCCGATGTAACCGCAGCACTTGTTTGCGGCTGAGTCGGTGCCGCAGCGGAAGCCGATGCAGGAGCCGCAGCAGGGGCCGAAGCCTGATTGTTAATTTTCTCGATAAAACTATTAATATCTGCCACGAAATTGTCGATATCATTAGAAAGAGGTTCGTTGTTTTCAATTTTTTCCACTTCAGCCCGGAAAAAGTCGGTGGAATGGAACATTAAATTGAACAATTCATGATGCAGCTCTTGCGGAATCGCATCCATAGAATTTTCGCGAATGATGAAAAATAAATCTTCAATTCGGTGAGCGATTGTGGTCAAGGCCTGGAACTCCATCATAGCGGACGAACCTTTTAGCGTGTGCATGATGCGGAAGATTTCGTTCACATCATCCTGCGTAAAGGTGTTAGCTTGTTCCGAATTGAGCAAAATCCCGTCCAACTGTTCCAGTAATGTGTTGGTTTCGTACAAGTACATTTCGAGTATGTTATCGTTGCCATTATCCATGTGAGGAACACCGCCTTTTCGTATAATCTTCTTTTTATATCGTCCAAATGATATGGAAAATTAAGAGCGCTTTTTAGAAAAAATACAGGATTCGCGCAATGCTGCCGGTTTGCACCCAAAACCGCGCACATTTATGCGGAGAAATGGAGCAATATATGGCGGATATCGTAAAAGTAACAACGCCGATGACCGGCTATGAGAATACTACGCCCCGACAAAATCCGATTACACCGGGAGATACCCAGATTCAGAATGTGGCTGACCCCACGCGGGTCAATCGACCGGACGGAAAAACCGAACAAAAGGGCGCGGATAACAGCGGATATATGTTCCGCTATGATTCCAATTTTGAAACCTTTATTCAGCGCTTGCGGCAAATGCCAACGCTGACCGAAACCATGTCGGCACTGCTGCTCGGACGGATGCAAACGCTGGTATCGTCTGGCATGTCGCCCGATATGGCGCAGGAGCTGTCCAAGTTTCTGCGTATGCTGGTCATGGACCAGTCACAGCTTGAGATGTTCTTGAAACAACAAAATACCGCATCGGTTCGGTTTAAGGGCGCGTTCTTCGATGTGATGCGTGAGATTTTTAACGGCTCGGATTCGCCGGGTATCAAAAACGATATCTTACAGTTTTTGAAAAAATACAACGATATGGCATCCACCGAACATATCGCAAAAAGCATGACCGGAACGATTGAGCGCATGGCACAGGCTATGCCCGCATCGGCGCGCGGTGGATTGTTGGAACTGCTGGGTAAGCTAGAAGTATTGTTGCAGGCGGGCGACCGCGGTGCAGCGCTGTCGATGCTGCAAAACCAGATAGTCCCCTATATGGGAAACTACATTGCCCGCACGCATGATATGGGCTTAGCGCGTACCCTATTATCCATGCTGACGCTGCAAATGACCCGATATGAAAACGGTTCACAGGAATCTATGCTGCAAGCATTTCGTCAGTTATTGGGGTACAGCGGGGTGCGCAGCCGATTAGGGGGACTGGATGATAACAGTTTAATGCTGTTGTTGCGCAACACGGAGTTTGAAAAGGTCTCTGGAAATAATACATTTGCCGATACCTTTTTAGAACTGGCCAGCCGGGCATTGCGCGGAGAAGCCGGTGTCGAAGGCCGACAGGCGTTTGAAAACATTATGCACGCGCTTTTACTCAATCAAAGCGTCTATATGCCGCTGACCCATCTGATGATACCATTAGAGTGGCAGGGCAAGATGATGTTTTCCGAAGTGTGGATTGACCCGGATGCCGAAAATCATGGCAAAGGCAGAGCCACCAAAGAGCGCACCGTTCGTCTGCTGTTAAAATTTGATATTCAGGATTTGGGGCTGTTTGATACCGTGATTGAGCTTCACGGGGAAAAGACGGTCAACTTGCGCATCGCTTTCCCGGAAAAACTTTCACCGGTCAAGAAAAATATTCAATCGGGCGTGACCGCCATCTTAAAAAAATGTGGATTGGAGCCGCAGAACGTCGTAACCGAGGTCATGCGGCAGCCAATCGGTCTGTCTGAAGTATTCCCGCACTTGTACGAAAGGAAGAATAGCATCAATGTCTCCATCTAACAGCCAGCGTGCAGTCGCACTCAAATATGAAAACGGCGAAGCGGCACCGGTCATTGTCGCTTCCGGTATGGGCTATCTGGCCGAGCGTATTGTGGATATCGCGTCAGAAAGCGGTGTGCCGGTTTATGAAGACAACTCTCTGGCAACCATGCTGTCTCAGCTTGAACTGGGCGCAGAGATACCGGAAGAATTGTATAAAGCCATTGTCGAAATCTATGTGTACTTTTTGAATTTCAATCCAAATCAGCTCGACGGCAAAAACCAAGTGGATGGAAAGCAAAAAGCACAGGATGACAGACAGAAACCAACAGCGGAAGCAGAGGTAGCCTATGTTGCAGAAGAAAAGTGAGGACAAAAATAACGTCTGGATGCTGTTTGATACGGCATATACATTGGTTGGACAGGCGGTTATGGAGACACAGGAAGGCGACAGCATTGCCGTAATGCGTCCCATCGGAGAAAATGCTGACGATGTACGCCAACTGCACATTGTTCTGTTCAGTCGAGCGGAAGACCCGAAAGTTGTATACCGCGGAGAGGTAGGCGCAAAACGAGGAGGAAAATTGTATTTGGAATTGGTGACACGACTGGAAGGCGATACACGCAGACAACTGCGCGTGCGGATGCAGTTTCATAGCAAACTCATTCGGATGCAGGAGCAACAGCCGTTCCGCGTACCACTTGTTTCTGTCGATTTGAGTGGTGGTGGAATCGCATTTCAATGCCCGTCTGAATTGGAGATTGGGGAAGTGTGCGAGGTAGTCGTTCCGGTTACATATCCCATGTTGGTGCTGAAAATGCAGATTTTGCGCAGAGAACAGGTCAGCAGCTTGAAGTGGCAGTATTCAGCTAAATTCGTGGACTTGGCGCACGAAGAAGAGGCTTGTTTGATGCAGGCAATTTTCAGTGAGCAGTGGAGACGCGGTAAGTGTCGGGCGGTTTCCGGCGTTTACGAGGGAGGAAAGAACTGATATGAGAAAAGCAAGGTTAAGCAGAATTGGCAAACTGCTGTTGGCATTTGTCATGCTGCTCAATGTCTGTGTCATCGGCCCAGTCACACCAGTCGAGACTGCTGCGGCACATTGGGCAGATAGTTCGCTGACAAAGCTGCGTGATTGGGGCGTCATGCGCGGTGACCAAAACGGCAGCATGGAGCCTGACCGCAATATCACACGCGCAGAGTTTGTCACCATGATAAACCGCGCGTTTGGGTATAAAACAATGGGCAAACAGCCGTTCCGAGATGTCAAGGGAACAGAGTGGTATGCCAATGACATCAATATTGCTTATAATCAGGGCTATTTTGTCGGCTCAAGCAAAAATACGGCAAGCCCCAATGACAGCTTGACCCGTGAGGAAGCCATGACGCTGATTGGCAGAAACCTGATGCTGACGCCGGATGAAAGCGAAAATATGATATTCACCGACGGACGTGCGCTCAGTTCGTGGAGCCGTGGCATTGTCACAGCCGCGGCTAAGAAGGGTATTGTCAAAGGCGATTCCGAAGGCACATTTCGGCCGCAGGCGCCGATTACCCGCGGTGAAGTTGCAACATTGCTGGCGCGCACCATCGGCACCCCGCTCAATCAGGCGGGCAGTAGTACGTTGGGTATGGTCAGAGGCAATGTGATGATTTCGGCTTCCGGTGTCGAACTGCACGACACCACAATCAACGGGGATTTGTACATCACAGCCGGTGTCGGCTTAGGTTATGTTACGCTGAACAATGTGACCGTCAATGGACAGGTCATCGCATCGGGTTCGGGTGTGAGCAACGCCAGCACAAACAGCTTGACCGCACGAAATTGCCTGATAAATGAGCTGATTGTAGACAGCCCGAACAACGTTGCCATCAGTTTCACGGCCGAGGGCAGTACCCGCATTGAAAAGACATATGTGCGCACCGACAGCTTCTTGGAAGAACAGTGCTATGGTTCAAACGGTTTCCAGTCTATTGAGGTCGATGGAGAACAAGGAACGCGCTTGGATTTGTCCGGCGATTTTAAGGACGTTACCATCAAGACCCCTGAAGGCGTAGTTGCTTTGGGCAGAGGCAGTATTGAAAAGTTAATGGTAGACGAATCGGCTACCGATGCCTCTGTTATCATTGATGAGGGTGCACTTATCAACGAGGTGTATCTGGATGCACCGACCAATATTACAGGCGCTGGTGATATTGGCTATCTCAAGGTCAACACCAACGGCAGTACCATACAAATGCTGCCCGATAAGATTGAAATTCGACCGGGCGTGATTGCAAACATCAACGGCGAAGATATGACCAGTCAGGATGCAGAAGAATCTTCGTCCTACCCGCGTATTTTGGCAGGCTATCCCAAGTTGGATGATGTTGGCCCCACGGCGGCAAACGCGATTTTGAACACGAATAAAACTGGTACGGTATATTGGGGCGTTACACTGGAAGCAGACGGCCCGTTGTCGTCCGACCAGTTGATTAAGCCGCCAAGCTATGGTTTTAAGGCGGTCGTTTCTGGCCAGTCGCCTATCGAAACCGCAGAAGAGGATATTACAACGGCAATCCGCAGCCTAAAGACCGATACCGAGTACACTTTCTCGGCTGTTCTGGTAGACGAGCGCGGTGACAGAAGCCCGCGTAAGACGCGCGACTTTATAACGCCAGATAATACCATTCCGGCATTTGCCGCAGGATATCCGCGGTTAGACCACGATGACTATACAGATGAGAGCCGAACCGATTACTTTGCAGCGATTGAGTCGGTTGCGACCAAGACCTGTACGGTTTATTACGCTGTTTACAAGCAGGGCTTGCCCGCACCAACCGCAGATGAACTGCGTACACAGACCATGAGTGGTCATATCAAGGGAACCAATGGCAAGATGAATGTGCAGAAAAATGAGCCGCACTTTATCACGGTCAATGGATTGGCAGAAAAGACCTCGTATGATATGTATTTTGTTCTGTCTGACGGTGTAAACATGTCGGGCGTCAAAAAGCTCAGTTTTACAACCGGTGATAGAACACCGCCTGAGTTTAACGAAGACTATCCGAAATCAGATAATGCAAAAGAAAAATCGGTCGATGTGAAATACAGCGTCAATGAGGATGCAACCGTTTACTGGGTTGCCGTCAAGCGCGGTGACACCTATCCGGTTCCACCCGATAACTGGGAGGGCGGCTCGGTACCGCTCGACAGCGACGAAGCCAAGGCACAAGTTATGTCGGGCAGCAATGCGCTCAAGAGCGGCAAGGCATCGGCAAAAATGGATAAGGAAGGCAAGTTTACTATCTCCGGTCTGGAGGCACAAACCGGATACGATGTATACTTGGTTTTGCAGGATACAGCCGGAAATATTGGTAAGCAGGTTATAACGCTGCAAGTTAAAACGCTCGATGTCATTCCGCCTGTGGCAGAACTAGCGTTTGACCCCGATGTAAATGGTGAGCCGCTCGTCGAATCGGATATCAGCATTGTGTTTAATGAGGAAATCCGCGTTGAAGTTTCTGAAAATGGCAAGCGTTTGTCGCTGCATGAACTGGAAGGTGGTGCACTAAAAGATGCGGTCGAGCGCAACTTTACCTTCTATGATTTGCAATATGGTTTGGAAGACCCCGTAGCAACCAACTATATTCCAGGAACCAATCTGATTTGTACCTTGGATGAGGGCAAAACCATTTTGACCTTTAAAGATGGTGCGCTTGATATTCTCAGTGGTAATAAGTACAAAGTCGTATTGAATAAAAATATTTTCGATACGTCTAACAACCGGCTGGCAGAAAATTGCCGCGAGCTGGAATTTACAACGGTATTCTCGCGCATTATCCAGAGAAAGTTGCAGGAAGTTCCCAATACCTCTCATATGGCGTTTGAACTGCGTCCGCAGTCCACAAGAGTTTCCGATAGTATCTTATTTGATTTGGTTCTGTGGTCAGATTCTGATATTGAATTTGAATTATGGGAAAATATGGGTACAGAGGAGGCACCCGATTGGCAGCAGGTAAAGAAAAAAGACAGCGATGAAGTTGTAACAGGGCGCATTGCGGAGAATGGTGCAACGACGCTGCACTATATGACAGAAGGTGCAGAACCTGAGTTTGAACCTTTGAAAAATTTTTCAGAATCGCGTAGCTTTGCGATTAAGCTGACCAAGCTCGATGGTCGTGATGCCGACCAAGGCAATAAGATTGTCAATATCTGGTCGGTTCCGGTTGCCAGCGGTAACAAATCCAGCTTGCGTTCCTTTGTGCAAAGTCCTTTGAAGTCTACTTGGGATACCTTGGTGGAAGCGGATGAGATTATGCTCATTGGTACCCCTTCGGCGTTGGAGATGTTCACCATCCTCTCGGATACAATCATTCCATCGTTTAAAGACCCCTATCCGGACTTTGAGCATATTGGTGACTCCATTGTCATTCCAAAGGTTCAGGTTGACCGAAAGGCCACATTGTATTACGTTATGGCACCGGCAGGGTTTATTCCACCAACACTTGTAGAAGGTACCACTATGGAGAAAATACCAGAAAGTGGTGATTTATCAGAATATCCACAGCCTCAATTACAAACGCCGACGGCACAAGATGTGTATAAACACAACTTTACCTCTATTTCGGGTGTTGTAATGGGTACCTTTGGCGGTGCAGACGGTAGTGGTATGTTGCCAGACAATGTATACGAATTTGAAGTGGATGGTTTACGAGCAAAGACGACATATGATGTATATTTTGTTCTGAAAGGTGTACCGCAAGAATTGTCGCGGGTTTACTATTATCAGATTACAACCAGAGAGGTCGAGCCACCCCGATTAAAGCTGGAAAATGATACTGTCACAACTGGAGCCAATCAGGTTACAGTAAAGGTAGACCGACCATCTCAAGTATATTGGAAAATTTACCCAACAAACCGGTTGCCAAAGGTGATTCAAGATGCAGCTGATGAGGGCGTTTTGACACCCGGTAATCAGAGTGAAGCATTTGATCGCCCTGGTGCAGGTAATCTGGCAAAAATTGCCGATATAATTGATGGTACAACAAGTGACACACCAGCGGATTCAGGTGCCCTAACTATTACGACAGGAACACCAGACGCAGATAATATGATATCGGGACAAGTTGTGCTTAAAAATTTGGAGCCAAATCAGACGTATGTTATGATTGCTTTGGCACAAAACCGACTAGGTGGCAAATGGAGACTGTATCGTTTGGATGGTATTGTGGCTAAGGATGCAACACCTCCAGTCATTACGGCAATAACTGGTGATGTGCCTTACGAAACTGTGGTAGGTTCTGGCTTGTACGAAGCGGATATAACAATATCTTTCTCTGAACCGTTGTATTATAAACTGGATACAATGGAGGATGAGTCATTCCCCATGGATGAAGACCAGCTTAAACCGTTGGGTACAGTTTTACCCCATGTAATGATTACTGGTAGCGGAAAGGTAAGATATAGACCTGAAAGTTCCGAATTTGAAGATGTCGGTGACGGTAAGAAAGCATGTAAATCGGTTGTCTATCATTTTTCGGATGTTCGTATCGGAAACGGTATTAAGTTTAACTATTTTATCTGTGATGAAGGCGGCATTCAGGCAGGTCCGCTTAACGTAAATTTGACACCGGATATCTTCTATAAGAAATCAGATAATCCGCAGCCAGGTTTTGTTGGCAGACTGGGTGACAGTGTAGTAGAACAGACATTTTATTGATTTGTCGCATGTAAGGTTCATGCAAAAAAGCAGGACGCTGAAAAGCGTCCGCTTTTTTGTGAGACTGGAACACCAATATAAATTTTAGGATATGGGAGGAAGGTTGCCCAAAGAATGGACAAGATGCAGAAGAAATGGATGATTGCAGCGGCCGCTGTTGTGTCGGCTGTGGTCGTTATTGTCATGGGTGTGTTAGGGCTGTCGGCAGCGCGGCGCACGGCGCGCAATGAAGCCGAGCAAACACTCATAACAACCGCACAAGGCACCGCGTTGGCGTTTGAACAGCGTGTGGATGCTTATACCAATCTGGTGACAGAAATCGGACGAAGCGATATTCTGTCAGATACAACCGTGCCATTGGAACAGAAAAAAGCATTTTTGCAGCAGAAAGCCGATGTATATGGCTTCCGCTCGTTTGGTTTATCGGATATAACCGGTAATGACTGGGTGAGCAACACCACGATTGCCGAAGAAACCTATTTTCAGCAAGCCTTGCAAGGGATGACATATATGAGTATACCCTTTATCATCCCGGATAAAGAGGATATGTATGTTGTGATTGCTGCACCGGTGATTCGGAACGATGCGATAAGCGGTGTTGTGTATTTCCGCTGCGGAACCGAAACATTCCAAACGCTGTTGGACACCATGAACACAACCCAAGGCGGTGGAATTTATGTACTGGATAAAGATGGCACGGTACGCATGAGTTCGGATATGCAAATGGCGCTGGAGCAGCAGAACGCAGCGCAGCTTGCCCAGAACGATGCGGCACAATTGGAGCGTGCCCAAGTCGAGCGGGATATGGTGTCTGGAAAGACCGGTCAGCAGTCCTTTAAAGGCGCAGACGGAACCAAGTGGGTGCAGTCTTATATCCCAATCGGAGCAACGGATGGTTGGAGCCTTGGGGTTTATGAACGCGCAGACGCAATGGAAAATGTGTCAGGCGGCTGGCTGGTTGCGATGACGATATTTGGATTGTTGTTCGTTGGGTTGGCGGCAACAGCTGCTTGGGCATTGGGCAGTCGTCTGGAAGCGGTGCAGACAAATTACCAGAAACGTTTGCAGCAGTTGTGTGATGGTAATTTTAGAGGGTTGGAACCGGATAAAAATCCCGGTCAGTTAGAAACGACTATGGTGATGCTTGGCGAGCGATATCAAAAGATTGTTTCCGATACCGCATCTGCCCTCAAAGACATGGCGGATAGAAATTTGAGCAGCTCTCCCAATGCGGCGGCATATACGGGCGCATTTCAGCAGATTTATCAGGAAATGGAGCGCGTGCGCGAGGAATGGGGAACGGTCATCAAGAAAATTCAGGAACGTGCAGGTGTGATGGACCGCTATATTGAGGACATGACCCGTCAGCCTGCCCCCATCAAAACCAGTGGCAGCCAATGCGCAGAACAGATGGAACAGGCAGCCGTGCAGTTGGCGCATTTGGCAAAGCAGATGGATGAAAAAGAATCTTCCGAAGAAGAACGCAGCATGGATGAAGTGCGTTCGGGCTTGACCGTTGGACGACAAACAGCCGGTACGTTGCGCGAAATCACGCAGGAGCTGGAGAGAAAGACCGGACAGGCATTTAGTATTTTGCAGGAATTTGATGATGTTGCATTCCGGATGAATACCCTTTCGGTCAGCATAGCTGTAGAAGCGTCCCGTGGAACCAGTGACCGACTGCCTGCCATTGCCGATGGAATGCACTTATTGGCCGCGCAGAGCGCGCAGATGACCAAGCGTACTGTGCCAATGGTGCAGCAGGCCATGGAGGCCGCTCAGTATAGTGTTTCATTGGTGGAAAAACTGCTGGATACCTTGCAGCAGACGGCGACCGAGTTGCCGAACACTGTGTCTGGAATGACCGTTTCTTCGACCGATGAAGTATATGCAAAGGCTATCCGAAGCGTAGAAAAGCAGTTGACCAAACAGGCAGACACGTTAAGACGCCAAGATATACGGACAGCGCAGAGAAAACAGCCTGCACCCGAAGAACTGCTCGGATATGTGCGGGAAATTCGTGCTTTGACCGCACAATTTATGCTGGAGAATCCAGATAAAATGTGATACAATAACCATGAAAAGGTCGTCGAAAAAGGAGGAAATTACTTGAAGATTCAAAGTAACCTGATGACAGATTTGGCATTTTTGCAGGTGGCTTCTAACCAGCAACGCCAAATCAGCAGCAATTTTTCGACCGTGCTCAACAGCAAAACCGGAACCGCCGCATCTTTGTCGAGCGGCAGTCAGAGCATGGACGAGATGTTTGCACATGCGTCTGAAGTCACAGGCGTTCCGGTCAATCTGCTCAAGGCTGTGGCAAAGACAGAATCGGATTTTGACCCGAATTGTGTTTCTCATGCAGGTGCAATGGGTGTTATGCAGCTCATGCCTTGTAACGTCGAAGAGTATGGTGTGACCGACCCGTTTGATGCTGAACAGAATATTATGGCGGGTGCCATGCAGCTTGCCGACTTGTCCCGAAAGTATGACGGAGATTTGACGCTGACGCTGGCTGCTTACAATGCGGGAAGTGGCAATGTAGCCAAATATGGCGGTGTACCGCCGTTTGAGGAGACGCAGAATTACGTCAAAAAGGTTTCGGCACTCGTGGGACAGGATATCTCCATTCCCACAACCAATCAGGTCAGTATGCAGAGTGCAGGCGTAAGTGAAGAGCTGATTTCTACCGATGAAGTGATAGAAGATAAAATGAATCAGTTGGTTTATCTGATGGCGCAGAGCATGAAATACAGTTTGCCCACGCTGGATTTGACCAGCGATTTCACGACCGAAGAAATGCTGTAAAAATACATAGAACATACAAAAACCTGTGACCGATGAATTGCACCCCATTTGTTAGACAGTATGTTATACTGAATAGCAAAAGGGGTGTTTTATTATGGCAAAAAGGAAATCAAATAAGCGCTATACT
>OERG01000024.1_pt1 | contig 64000 bp, 61 predicted proteins | sample 1539951 | NCBI WGS metagenome assembly OERG01 (sample SAMEA3891870, study PRJEB23780) | metagenome | biome: terrestrial biome; feature: animal house; material: Caecal content | place: Italy | collected 2015-05-05
GGTACAACACAGATTTTTTCCGGATTGGTAAAATGTTCGGATTGCGGCTGGTCGTTGTCCTATGGGGAGAACAGGCAGAACAGCAAGCCTTACGGCCATTATCATTGTAGCAAGTACGGACAGGGCACACGCCAATGCTCCATGCATTATATCCGCTATGATGTGCTTTACGCCTATGTCCTCTCCCGTCTGCAATACTGGTCGGGGCTGGTACAGCATGATGAAGAACGGCTTTTGAAGCGGCTGTTAAATGCCAATGACAAGGGACAGGCCGCCGCAAGAAAGAAGCAAGCCGCAGAGTTGAACAAAGCGGAGAAGCGGAAAGCCGAAGTCGATACCCTGTTTGCCCGGATGTATGAGGACTGGGCGGCGGGGCGTATCACGGAATACAACTTCTCTATGCTGTCCGGGAAGTACCAAAGCGAACAGGCTGAACTGGACGAAAAGATTGAACAGCTTCAATCCGCTATCGCCACTGAAAGCCAGAACGCCGCAGACGCAGAAAAATGGATTGCCTTGATGAAAGAGTGCGTCAATCCCACGGAACTCACCGCTGAACTCTTGAACACGCTGATTGAAAAAATCCTTGTCCATGAGGCGGTCAAGAACGAGGACGGAAGCCGGGAACAGGAGGTAGAAATCTTCTACCGCTTCATCGGCAAAATTGATTGAATGGCACCAATATCTTTAAGTATGTGATACCGGTCTGGGCTGTCCCGATGTGTCATTGCTGTCCGACTTGTCCGCCGTGCTGGGCGTCAGTCTGGCGCACATGCTGGCCGGTGACCTCGCGCCCAATGCGTTTGTAGGAGGCAATATGAAAAAGTCAAAATTTTATGTGTGTCCGGTGTGCGGCAATGTGACCGTGTGCACCGGCAATGCTGCCGTGTCGTGCTGCGGCCGCACGCTGACCGCGTGTACCCCGCGCAAGGCCGAGCCGTCCGAACGGCTGCACGTTGAGCCGATTGAAACCGAATGGTATGTGACCAGTGACCACCCCATGACCAAAGACAATTATATCTCTTTCGTCGCCTTTCTGACCGGTGGACAACTCCAGCTGGTCAAGCAGTACCCCGAATGGAATTTACAGGTACGCTTGCCGCGTCAGGGGCACGGCATGTTGTTGTGGTACGCTGCCGACATCGGGCTGTTGTATCAGCTTCTTTAATGTTTTGCACATCCTGTGGATAAGTACATGATATCGTTATCTGTCATGCCGCTTGCGGCATGACTTTTTTATTTTGGCAAAAAAAGAAGCATGACAACAGCGTCATGCTATAAAACAAAATAAGATAAAAAGGGCAGGCAGACAGATTTTTATGCAACAGGCGAGGGCATCAAATCAGCTCGACCCGATAGGTTCGGAACCAATGGTCGATTTGCAGTAAGTAGGCAAAGATTTGCGGCGTGCGCATGAGCTGGCCGTACCACGGTTCGGGCAGGTCGTTGGGGTGCTCCATCAATTCCAGCAGCGCATCCGGCCGGAACCATTGCGGTAAAATACTTTCCGGGTCGTTCAGCCGCTGGCGCAGGGCATCGGCAACCAACTGGGTATAGACAGGGGAGAAGGTTTTCGGGTAGGGGCTTTTTTTGCGCCAGACGATTTCTTCGGGCAGGTCGTGTTCAAACGCCTTGCGCACAATGCCTTTTTCTCGACCCTCGAAAGACTTGAACGCCCACGGCATATTATACGCATATTCTACAATGCGGTGGTCGCAGAACGGTACGCGCACTTCCAATCCCGAATACATGCTCATGCGGTCTTTTCGGTCGAGCAAGGTTGCCATGAACCATTGCAGATTCAGTACAAACATCTCTCTCATTCGCGCTTCCTTGGGGCTGTCGGTGTCCAGCTTGGGCGCCGACTGGCAGGTGCACCGATAATGCGCGCGGACAAATTCTTCTCCGTCTCGAATCACGCCGTCATGCAGCAGCGACTGGCGAAGCGCGGTCGAGCGTGACCACGGGAAGCAATCCTCAAACAAAATTTCTTCGCGGTGATACCACGGATACCCGCCAAACAGTTCGTCGGCACATTCACCCGACTGGCACACGGTAAACCCTTCCTTGACCGCCTGGCAGAACAGCAGCAAAGAAGAATCGACATCGGCCATGCCGGGCAGGTCGCGGGCATCGGTCGCGGGCAGCAGCGCGTCGGCAAGGTCTTTTTGCTCTAACAAAATCTTGTGGTGATGGGAGCCGATAAACTCGGCCATGCCGTCAATATACGAACTGTCAGAATTTGGCTGAAAAATACTCTTTGTAAAATATTTGTCGTTATCGCGGTAATCGACCGAAAAGGTGTGCAGCGTCTCGCCGCGGGCGTGCAGCTCGCGTGCCGCCAGCATGGACAAAATCGAGGAGTCCAGCCCACCCGACAGGAAGGTGCAAAGCGGGACATCGGATACAAGCTGACGTTTGGCAGCGTCTTCAATCAGCCAGCGCGTGTGCTCGACCGTCTGTTCCAAATTGTCCGGATGCGCGGCGGCGGTCAGCTTCCAATAAGCATGATAGTGCAGACCGTCGCGGTCAAACACCACATACTGTCCGGGGCGCACCGAATGGATACCACGGAACACACCCGATTCGGGCGGGCGCGCCGGGCCGAGCAACAACAGACTGCGCAACCCATCTTCATCCAACTGCGGCCGGATATCGGGATGACAGAAAATCGCCTTGATTTCCGAACCGAAGGTCAGCATATCCCCGCGTCGGGCATAAAACAGTGGCTTGACCCCCATCCGGTCGCGGCACAGAGTCAGCCGACAGGCTGCCTTGTCCCACAGCGCAAAAGCATAAATACCGTTGAACTTGGCGAAAGCCGCCGTGCCCCAAGCCAGATAGGCATGAAGCACCACTTCGGTATCCGAATGGCCTTGGAAGCAATGTCCCAGCGCGCACAGTTCGCGCCGGATGTCCTCGGTGTTATATAACTCTCCGTTGTAAACTAAAACAATATTTCCATCTGGACTATACATCGGTTGTCCGCCGCCCGCAGGGTCTACGACTATCAGGCGGCGGTGTACCAGCAGGGCGTGAGAATCTTCATAGCTGCCGCCAGCATCGGGGCCGCGGCGGGTCAGTGTGTCGGCCATGCGTGCAGACAGGCCGCTTAGGTCGCGTACATCGCGGGTCAGGTCAATGGTTCCGGCAATACCACACATAGTAAGTCACTCCTTTTCAGTATTTCTTGTTATCCTATGCACGGCGGTTCGGGTATGGAACCGCCTTTTTTTGTCACCATGGCTCGCTCCAAAAGTCCTTTTGGCGTTGAGCCGAAAGAATCCGGCGCACCTGCCGCTCGGACAGGCGGTAGGTTGCGCATAGCTGGGCAACTGAAGCACCGTGCGCCGCATCTGCACGAATCTGACGATTGCGGCGGGGGCGGTCAATGCCCTCCAGTTTTGGGATGTACAGCGCCGAGCCGCCGAAGGCCCGACACAATTTGCGCGTATTACGCACGCCGATGAGGGAATTTAGCTCTGAAAGCGTCTGAGACGACAGAACTTCAATCGGTTTGACGGGTTTCATCGTGGAGTCTCCATTTCTTTGGGATATTTACATGATACCGCACATTCCGACTGATGTAAAGAGTTTTTTCAAACAAATGTTCGATTAAATTCGACAAGAACAGGCGCGCGCGTCCATGACATGTCCAGCGAAAAAGCGCGAAGTTTGTCATATGACAGCAATCGACAAAATATGCGTGCGCCCGTTTATCCGCCAAAACCTGACCCAAGCCGTCAAGACGCGCCAACAGACAGCGGCATCCCATAAACAATCATCCATACCACACCAAAACAGACGGCGCAGGCATGTCTTTTACTGCGCACAATCGACCGCCGCATTTTTTTCACACCGGCATAAATCTCAGGCATACGCCGGATAGACGATGACCCTAAGCGGTGATATCCTAAAAGCACGAACAGTAGTTCGGAATCCAGCGAAAGGAGGGAACCGCTATGGCCAACCGTAAGCAGGATGCCGCCGTCGAGCAGGCGCTCTACCAAAGTGCGGTCGGCGGTGTGCGTCCGGTCAGCAAGCTGTTCAAAGTCAAGCGCGTCGAGTACGACGACACCACCGGCAAGAAGGTATGCGAGTACGAAGAAATCGTGCGCGAGACCGAGGAGGTCTACGACAGCCCTTCCACAACCGCGCAGCAGTTCTGGCTCAAAAATCGGATGCCCCAGCAGTGGGGCGGCGAACCGGCACCCGAACACGATGGCGCGCCGTCCGGTGTGGTCGAACTGCCCGCCGTGCAAAAGCCGCCGGGTGACGGCGCGTAGCCCGGTTTTGTCTGGGCGACATTTTGCACCGTTTTTCACGTTTTGCAGGATAAAATGTTATATCATGCACGAGATGCGAAAATATAGCATAAATATGCAGTCGAATCTCGGCGGGAAATACGGGGAAAGGAGAGGGATACATGGTTTTATGGAGCCCGCAAAAACGACAGGCCGACTTCCTGTGCCGCTTTGAGGATGAAGCCCTTTACGGCGGTGCAGCGGGCGGCGGAAAAAGCGAAGCGCTGGTACTCGAAGCGCTCAGACAGGTCGCCGTCCCGACCTACCGCGCACTTATCCTGCGCAAAACATACCCCGAATTGTCTGAGCTGGTCGATAAGGCGCACCGCTATTACCCCGCCGCCGTTCCCGGTGCCCAGTGGAGCGAAGCGCGGCACGAGTGGCGATTCCCGTCGGGCGCGAAAATCTATTTCGGCGCGATGCAGCACCCAAACGACCGTTTCAAATATCAAGGCCGCGCCTACGATTATATCGCGTTCGACGAATTGACCCACTTTACGCAGGATGAATATATGTACCTGCTCTCGCGCAACCGCGCTTCTGGTTCGGGCACCCGCGTCTATATGCGCGCCTCGGCCAATCCGGGCGGCATTGGGCACGGCTGGGTCAAAGCCCGCTTTTTGACCCCGGCACCGCCCATGCAAACCATCTGGGAACCGGTTTCGCTGCGGCTGCCCGACGGCACCGTGCAGGAAACCCGCCGCAGTCGGGTCTTTGTGCCCAGCACGGTTTTTGACAACCAGATTTTGCTCCAAAATGACCCGGCTTACGCCGCACGCCTTGCCGCGCTCCCCGAAGCCGACAAGCGTGCGCTGCTCTACGGCGATTGGGACGCCTTCGCCGGTCAGGTCTTTTCCGAGTGGCGCAGCGATGCGGCGCACTACGCCGACCGCCGCCACACCCATGTGATTGACCCTTTCCCAGTGCCCAAGCACTGGCGCATTGTGCGGGGCTTCGACTTCGGCTACTCCCGACCGTTTTCGGTCGGCTGGTGGGCGGTCAGCCCCGACAATATCCTGTACCGTATCCGCGAATTGTATGGCTGCACGGGCACCCCCAATCAGGGGCTTCGATGGGAACCGGCGCGTATTGCCCGGGAAATTCGCGCGGTCGAACGGGATGACCCCAACATCAAAGGGCACACCGTCCGCGGTGTGGCCGACCCGTCCATCTTCGACCAGAGCCGCGGCGAAAGTGTGGCTGAGATGATGGAACGGGAGGGCATCTTCTTCGACCCCGCAGACAATGCCCGCATCGCGGGCAAAATGCAGCTGCACCACCGCCTTGCATTCGATGCAAATGGCGTGCCCGGGCTGTATGTGTTTCACACCTGCAACCATTTTATTCGCACCGTGCCCGCGCTCGTGTACGATACCGCAAACGTGGAGGACGTCAACACCGCCATGGAAGACCATATTTACGATGAGACCCGGTATGTGGCGATGGAGTTTTCCATTTGACCCAATCCAGCGACAAAAAGGAGGCTGACTTTTTTCGTGCAAGCTACAAAACCCCGCATCGGCAAAGCCGAGGTGCAGCGCGCCGCCGATTTGCTCGCCGCCTACCGGCGCGGCAAACAGGCGCTTGACCAGCGCATTATTGAGGATGAACGCTGGTACCGACTGCGCCACGGTGCCAAAACCCGCCCCGGTGAACCCGCACCCGCTTCGGCTTGGCTGCTCAACAGCCTGCTGGGCAAACACGGCGATATGATGGACAATTACCCCGCGCCCGATGTGCTCCCGCGCGAGCCGTCCGACACCCAAGATGCAAAAACCCTTTCCCGTATCCTGCCCGTCGTGCTCGAACGCTCGGACTTTGAAGGGCTGTATTCGCGCAACGCTTACCCCAAACTGCGCCACGGTACCGCCTGTTATGGCGTGTTCTGGGACACCGAAGCCGAAGACGGTCTGGGCGATATCCGCGTCACCGCGGTCGATTTGCTTAACCTGTTCTGGGAACCGGGCGTGCGCGACGTGCAGGACAGCCGGAATGTGTTTCTGGTCACGCTGTGCGATAACGATTTGCTCGACGCGGCTTACCCCGAACTGTCCGGTAAACTGCGTTCTCCGGTCGAAGCTACGACCTATCGCAGCGAGGACGCGCTCGACCGTTCGGGCAAATCACAGGTCGTGGACTGGTATTATAAAAAACGTCTGCCCGGCGGTAAAACCATCGTACATTTTTGCAAATTTGTCGGCAGTACCGTACTTTATGCCACCGAAAATGAACCCATGTTTGAGGGCAAAGGGCTGTATGACCACGGGCAGTACCCGTTCGTGCTCGATGTGCTCTTTCCGCTGGAGGACAGTCCCGCCGGTTTCGGCTATGTTGACCTGATGAAAGGCACACAGTCCTATATTGACCAGCTCGACAGTATTTTGCTCAACAATGCACGCCTTGCCGGTCGTCCGCGCTGGTTCTACCGCGACGCCTGCGGCGTCAACGAGCAGGAGTTCGCCGACTTTACCCGCGACTTCGTTCACGTCACCGGACGCTTAGACCCCGATGACCTGCGGCAGATTGAAGTCGAACCGCTGCCCGCGTTCATCGCCAACCATCTGCAAAATAAGGTCGAGGAACTCAAGGAGACCAGCGGCAACCGCGACTTTGCGCAAGGCGGCACCAGCTCCGGTGTTACCGCCGCTTCTGCTATCGCCGCCTTGCAGGAGGCGGGCAGTAAACTCAGCCGCGACTTGATTAAAGGCAGTTACCGCGCTTTCACCCAAGTCTGCACACTGGTCATCGAACTCATTCGCCAGTTTTACGACGACAGCCGCGCCGTGCGTATCACCGGTGAGGACGGCAAGCCGCTGTTTTTGACCACCGGCGGACTGGCGCGCCGTGACCGCCGCCCAGCCTTTGACATTCAGGTACGCGCACAGAAAGCCAGCCCATTTTCTCAGATGAGCCGCAACGAACAGGCAAAAGAACTCTATCGGCTGGGATTTTTCCGCCCCGAACTCGCCACGCAAGCGCTGATTGCGCTTGAAATGATGGACTTCGAGGGCATTGAGACCGTGCGCGGCCGCATTGCCGAACAGGCGCGGTTGCAGATGACTGCCTTGCAGCAGCCCAGCCCGTCCGGTGGACAGGCCGCCGGACACAACCAGACCATTTCAAGACCGCTGACCGTGGCAGAACAGCAGATTCCCAAAGCGGCAAAGGAGGCAACATGATTATGATTTTCGCGGGCAGGCGTCCAGACCGCTGTGCCCTCCATGTGGCGGGACATGCCGCCTACGCGCCCAAAGGTAAAGACATCGTGTGCGCCGGTGTTAGCGCGATTTTGAATTGTCTGGCCGGTACGCTGACCGTGTTTGAAACACGCGGTTTACACACCAAACTCAATCCCGGCGATGCGCGCATTACCTGCCCGCGTAGCGGCATTGTAGATACGCTGTTTTATGCCGCCGTCATCGGGCTTATCCAGCTCGCCAACACCTATCCGGACTATATCCAGATGCGCACCGAAGGATATTTCCGCGCAGAAGAGGAGGAATCAGATTGAAAACCAAACTGCCACAAGACCGCGAACGCGCCAGACGGTTCCGCGCACTGGTGCAGGGCGAATTTCGCCCGGAATTTAACCGCGCTGTCGCAATCGCGGTGCGCCGCGCCCTGCGCGCGCAGCGCGATAAACAGGGCACCATGCAGCCGGCAGCCCCCGGTCAGGCTGCACCACCGTCCGACCTGCGCCAGAACATTCAGCAGGCGCTCACCCGCGCACAAGCCAACATCTGGCGCGCACAGGAGGAACAGGCGCGCCGCCGGTATCCCGATTTGTCGCTGGAACGCGAACTGCAAAACCCGCAGTTTGTGCGCTTTCTGACCGATTCCAGTCAGCCCATGAGCGTTTGTCAGGCGTATGAAGCCGTCCACCTCGACGAAATCCGCAGCCAGATTGCGCGGGAAGCCGCCATCCAGACCGCGTGCCATTTGGCGGCACTTGCCCGCCGTCCGCGGGAGGGCGGCGCCGCACCACAGGCGGGCTTGCCCGTCCATTGGGGCGCGACCGACCCGCGCCGCCGTGCTGAAATTGCCCGCCGCGCCCTGCGCGGGGAACGGGTCACGCTGTAAACCATTACCATCCATGCGAAGGGAGAACCGCTATGTTTGATTACCAACTGTTTGCCATCAACACAACCGAAACCATGCCCGATGAGATTAAGACCTACTATGACGACTATCTTATCGACTGTTCCATGCCCAAGCTGGTGCACGACCAGTTCGGACAAAAGCGCCCCATCCCAGCCGGACGCGGTAAAACCATCGAGTTCCGCAAGGTCAGCCCGCTGCCGGTGTCTACCGAGCCGTTGACCGAAGGCGTGACCCCGGAAAGCCAGCAGCTTACCATCACCACGGTCGAAGCGCCCGTTCAGCAGTATGGCGGTTACGTTGAACTGTCCGACATGGTCGTACTGTCCGCTATTGACAATAATCTGGTCATTGCCGCCAAGCAGCTTGGCGCACAGGCGGGCAAGACGCTCGATGCCATCACCCGCGAAGTGCTGGCGGGCGGCACCAATGTCCAGTACGCCGAAGGGCAGGTGACCGAGCGCAGCCAGCTTGTGGGCGGTAAGGCAGAAGGCAACCATTATTTGACCGTCGATGCCGTGCGCCGTGCCGTGCGCACGCTCAAAAAGCACGATGCCGAACCGATTGGCGACAGCTATATCGGCATTATCCACCCCGACACCGCCTATGACCTGATGAATGACCCTAAGTGGGTCAACGTCAAGTCGTATTCCGACCCCGACGGCATTTATGAAGGTGAAATCGGCAAGATTGAAAACGTGCGCTTTGTCGAGACCAGCGAAGCCAAGGTGTTCGAGGGCGCAGGCTCGGAAGGCCGCGACGTGTATGCCACGCTCATTCTGGGCGACAACGCCTACGGTACCACCGAAATCGAGGGCGGCGGCCTGTCGCTCATCGTCAAGCAGCTCGGTTCGGGCGGCGCGTCCGACCCGCTCGACCAGCGCGCTTCTGTCGCGTGGAAGGCGACCAAAGCCGCCGTCCGCTTGCAGGAGGCGTACATGGTGCGCATTGAAACCACCTCCACTTTTACGGGCGACTGATTTCGCATATTTATCCGATGACTGAATATTGAAACGCAGGATAAAAAATAAAATCCTGCAAAAATACCGAACGCAAGGAGGAACCCTTTTATGAGCAACCCGGCAAAAAAATCCGAAGAACTGGTCGAAGTGACGCTGTTTGCCGATGGAGACCGCTATGTAGATGACGTTTTTGTGTGCGTCAACGGCGAAAGCTGTCTGATTCGCCGCGGCGTGCCGGTCAAGGTGCGCCCGATGTTTGCCGCCGCGCTCGCGGCCTCAGCCGAGCAAGACCGTCTTGCCGAATCCATGATGCGCCGCGCCGCCGAGCGCGGGGAGGCGGCGCGATGACCGCGGGCGCGGTCTTGGATGCGGTCAATCTGCGCTGGCCGCACGCGCACGGCGCGGACGAAGTCGAACCGTTGATTTTGCAAGCCGAAAATCTGGCGCGCGTCGAAGTGCTGGGTCAACCTGTGCTCGACGCGCTGCCCGACGAAGAATTGTCTATTGTTGCGCCTTACGATGCCGCTTACGTCCATTTTGCCGCAGCTATGATTGCCCAGATGGACGGCGCATATGAGCGCTATAACGCCGAGATGGCGCTGTATACCGCGCTGTATGACAGCTTCGCCAAGGGCTACCGCCGCGCCAATCTGCCCGAACGCGGTGCCGAGGTGCACGCCTATGGCTGAGTTTCCTTACTTGCGCGGTACCGGTCAGACCCGCGCGTTGACCGAGCAGTTTGCCGGACTGGAACGCCGCGACCGCGCCGCCGAAGGCGCGGTGCGCGCCGGGCGCAACCTGTCGGCACGGGCGCTGCCCGCGCTCACGCCCGGTGACGGGCGCAAAAAAGAGCGCACGGTATCGGCTTGCACCGACCTGATTGCCGCACATGGGCGCTTGATTTGGACGAGCGGTGGCAGATTGTACGTCGATGGCATCGACCGCGGCGGCGTGCGTGACCAACAGCACCAGTTGGTCGTGATGGGCAAACGGCTGATTCTGTTTCCAGAGAAAAAATACTTGGAACTGGAGGAGAGCACCAGCCTGAAAAACATGGAAAGCAGCATCATTTCAGGCGCAACGTTCACCGACAGCACCATCTCGCTGGGGCAGTCCACCGAATTTCGGGCGGGCGATGGCGTGACCATTTCGGGCTGCATCCGTCATCCCGAAAACAACAAAACAGCGGTCATTCGGGAGGTCAACGGCAGTACGCTGACCTTTTCCGAGGAGTGTTTCACGGCTGGTTCGGAAAGTGCGGTCACCATCAAGCGCAAAGTGCCCGATTTGGACTTTGTGTGCGAAAAGGATAACCGGCTTTGGGGCGTGCATGACAACGCCATTTGCTGTTCAGTGCTGGGCGACCCGTGCAACTGGATGGTGTACGAAGGGCTGGCGACCGACGGCTGGGAAACCGAAGTGGGCACCGACGGCGCGTTTACCGGCATTGCCGCCGCGTCCAGCCATGTGTTGTGCTTCAAAGAGGACTGTGTACACAAGATTTACGGCGCAAAGCCGTCCAATTTTCAGGTGCAGGTCAGCCAGATTCCGGGCGTGCAATCGGGCTGTGAACGCTCGGTGCGCAACGTGGGAGAAATCATTTACTGGTGGGCGCGCGATGGCCTGATGGCCTACGGCGGCGGCATCCCCGACCGGCTCAGCGCGCCGCTGGGCAACACGCCTTACACCGGTGTCCGGCTGGGTGCACACGGGCACACGCTCTGGCTATCCGGTCAGCGCGCGGGCAAGTGGGAGACACTGACCTACGACATCGAGCAGGGTGCCTTTTTGCCGGTCGATGGCTGGCAGGTCGTGCAGTTTGCCGAGCACAACGGCGCGTTGTATCTGGCGGAAGCCGATGCCATTTGGCGCATGGACAGCCAGACCACGCCCGACGGCTGGGAAGCCGTGTTCGGCCCATACCGCGCGGTCAGCCCGACCGTGCTGACCGCCCTGACCGTGCTTGCCGACTGCACCGGAGATTGCACGATGAACTGTGCGGTGCGCACACAATCCAGCCCATGGAAAACCGTGTGGGCGGGCGAACGCCTGCCCGAAGGCCGGGTGCGCATCCCCATACGACCCGAACGCGGGATGCAGTTCTGGTTACGACTGCGCGGCAAAGGCCGCGTCATGTTGCAGGGCATCCGGCGCACGCTCAGTCCGGGCGAGCCGGACTAAAAAACCAGACAGAAAGGAGCAATGCACATGGCAGTATTCACAACCGACAATCTGCCCAAGTATGACCCGGACAACCTGCCCGCAACGGTCAAAAAATTGCACGATTATACCGTGTCATTGACCGAAATGCTGCGCTTTGTGCTGATGAATCTGGATGAGGACAACGTGCCCGAACTGGGAAACTTGTCGGGCATCGTGGAGGACGCACAGGGCAACCTGTCCCAAATCCAGCAGACCGCCGAAGGCATTTTGACCCGCGTGGAAAACGCCGAAGGCGACCTGTCCACCGTACTGCAAACGGCTGACCAGCTCACCACCCGCGTGCAGAATGCCGAAGGCGATATCAGCATGTTGACACAGGATGCCGAAGGGCTGGCGGCACGCATTTACAGCGCCGAAATCGGGATGACCAGCATCATCGCCAATGCAAACGGTATTGAAACGCGCGTAGAGGACTTGTCGGGCAAATATTCCAGCCTGAAACAGACGGTTGACGGCTTCGACTTTACCGGCATGGTTACATTTCGCGCCCTGGAGCGCGAGGGCGAAAGCGTCATCAACGGCAGCAACATCACCACCGGTGATTTGCATGTGTCGTCGGATGGCGTGGGTGCGCTGTATTTTTACGACGGCGCTGCCGAGATGGAAAACATTGTCGGCGCGTTCGAGGTCTATTCCCATACCTATCCCGATTTGTTCATCGAGAGCCGCAACGGAAACAACATCCGCATTATGTCCGACGCCCATCTGTCGGTTGAAACCGGGCCGAATGCGCACATTTACTTTGAAGCCGACGATTATGTGCAGGTGCGCGCGGGCGGGGTAGATTACTTTTTCCGCGCCGACGGCATTTACCGCGGCGACCAGAAGATTGCACCTGTGTGATACGACAAGGAGGAACGAATTTTTATGGCTTACAAGAGTTATGACCCGTCGGTGGACTATGCCGACCGCCTGCGCCGCATGATGCAGGCTGGCGCATCGGCAGCCGAGGTAGAAAGCACATTGCGTCAGCGCGTGCAGAAGGCAACACAGGAACCGGGGCATGAAAAATACGCATACGACGCGTATTACGCGGCAGCCCGCGACTACATCGACAGCCGCAACAGCTACAACGGCTATACGGGCGGTAGCGGCCAGTATACGTCCAGTGCCGCGTCGTCCTATACCGACCCCTATGCCGACCGCTTGGAAAGCGCGCTGGAGCGTCTGGAAGCGCGTGAGCCGTTCTCCTACAATCCGGAGGATGACCCGGCGTATCAGGCGTACCGCACCGCCTATCGGCGTGAGGGCGACCGCGCCGCCAAAAACAGCTTGGGCGATGCCGCCGCGTTGACCGGCGGACAGGCGAGCACCGCGGCGGTCGTGGCGGCCTCACAGGCGCGGGATGTGTATAACAGCAAGCTGGGCGATGTGGTGCCCCAGCTTTATGAGATGGCGTGGCAGATGTATCAGGGCGAACAAAACAGCCTGCTCAGCGAGATTGAGACACTTGCCAATCTGTCTGCCTCGGCGTATGCGCAGAATGTGGACAGCCGGGAGCTGGATTACAAGATTTTTGCTGACCAGCGCGATTTCGCGTATGGGCAGTATCAGGACGTGCTCGACCGCGAGAGCGCGGCCGAGCAGAGTTACTACGACCGCACCTACAATTATGACCGTCTGGCGCAGAGCGCACAGCAGAGCAGCGCAGACCGCGCCTACGACCGTGCAATGGCGTTTTTGAATGCCGGGGTCATGCCGACCGACCAGATGTTACGCGCGGCCGAAATCGACAAGGAAACCGCGCGCAGTATGCGCGCCGCCGCATTGCGCAAGCTGAGCAAGTAAGGGGAGGGAACGAGCATGGAAGCACAGTACAGGACACTGGAGGAAGTGCCCGAATGGGGCAAGGACACCGTGCGCTATCTGCTGGCAAAGAACTATCTCAGGCGGCAGGAGGATGGAACCTTGCCGCTGACCGAGACGCTGCTGCACGCGCTGGTCATCAACGACCGTGCCGGACTATATGACCTGTAAAAAGGCGGAAAAAGCAGAAAAATGCCGTGTTTGACACACTTTGTCACGGGATGTAAACAAATGCCGAACAATGTTTAAACATATCAAAACATAATGTTCAAGTGTATTTGAACATAAAAGAACAAATGTCAAAATATGTCAAATCTGATGTTCAGAACATTGACAAACAATGTCAAATCGGGTATGATATACCAGAACAAATCCGAACAAAGGGGAGGACATGACTTTGGACACGAATACGGGCGGAAATGGTCTGAAACGGCTGCGCGAGCGCGCCGGACTGACCCAGCAGCAACTGAGCAGTCAGACCGGAATTTCCCGCAGCCTGATTTCTCAGTGGGAAAATGGGGTCATCTCGGTATCTTTGAGCACCAAAAAGCGCATGGCGGATTTTTTGGGCGTTGCGGTCGAGGTATTGGACGATGCCGCACCGACACCCGAGCCGGTTTGCGCACCGATACAGCCGTCGGACAGCTTGCCGCCGCGTGTTGCGATGAGCGAGGCGGCACGACAGGAGATGGACGAGCTAACCCGGCAGTATGCCGCACTCAATGATAAGTTGGAACAGATGTTAGGGCGGCTGACACAAGAGGAGTTAGACCGGTTACACAAAAGCGCACAAAGCCTACTGGAAGCGGTCGAAACCGAAGGCGTGTTCCGTCAGGTCAAATCCTTTCAGCAGACCAAAACCACCGCGTCCCGCGAAGCATTGACCCGTGCATTGGGTCGATTGTTGGGCGAGCACGAATAAAACACCGGAAAAGGTCAAAAAATTTTTAAAAACAACCGCACAGTCCACGCATTGCGTGGACTGTGCGGTTGTTTTCACAGAAAACGTTCAGGGAAAATGATGTCTGAACCGGTCGAATGTTATCCCAATCCATCTGTTTTTTGTTTGCTCATGGGGGTATCTGTCTGGTATAATAATGGTATCGTCTGTCGAATGGAGGAATGACAGCAATATGAAAGATGGTTTTCTAAAAGTCGCAGCGGCAACACCGCGGATTCGCGTGGCTGACTGTGCCTATAATACCGCCCGTGTCGAAGAATTGATTGGCGAAGCCGCCGAACAGGGCGTTTCGCTGTGTGTATTTCCCGAATTGGTGCTGACCGGCTATACCTGCGGCGATTTGTTTTTACAGCAAGCCTTGCTGGATGCCGCACAGGACGGTTTGAACCGTATTTTACAATCCAGTGCGCGGATTCCGATGGTGGTCGTAATTGGCCTGCCCGTGCAGGCGGGCAACGCGCTGTATAACTGTGCCGCAGTATGCTATAAAGGGCAGTTGCTCGGTTTGGTGCCCAAGCAGAATATCCCCAATTACAGCGAGTTTTACGAAGTGCGCCATTTTACGTCGGGCGCTGGAATGCCCACACGCACGGTATCGCTGTGCGGGCAGTCGGTGCCGCTGGGCGTTGATTTGCTGTTCCGCTGCCGCACGATGCCCGGTTTTGTGCTGGGGTGTGAAATCTGTGAAGATTTGTGGGTGCCGGTGCCACCGTCTGCGCGGCTGGCTGAGGCTGGCGCAACCGTGCTGGTCAATCTGTCGGCTTCCGATGAACTGATTGGCAAAGCTGCTTATCGCCGCCAACTGGTGTCCGGTCAGTCGGCACGACTGGCGTGCGGATATGTTTATGCCGATGCCGGTCTGGGCGAGTCCACGCAAGACCTTGTATTCTCTGGGCATGACCTTATCTGTGAGAATGGAACGGTGCTGGCCGAGTCCGAGCGATTCACCACCGGTTTGATTGTGTCCGAACTGGATATTGGGCGCTTGGTGCATGAGCGCCGCCGCATGAATACGTTTGTGCAGTCGTCCGCGCCAATGACCGAAATCACATTCGACCTGCCCATGCACGATGTACGATTGACGCGCACGTTTGCCAAAACGCCTTTTGTGCCCGACGACCGCGCCGATTTACAGGCGCGATGCGAGGAGATTTTGCATTTACAGGCGGTGGGCTTGGCGACCCGTCTGCGCCATACACGCGCCAAATCGGCGGTGATTGGGCTGTCGGGCGGTCTGGATTCTACGCTTGCGCTGATTGTGACCGTTCATGCGTTTGATATTCTGGGTTGGAAGCGCAGCGGGATACAGGCAGTTACCATGCCGTGTTTTGGCACGACCCGCCGCACCAAGTCCAATGCTGAGCAGCTCGCGGAAGCCTACGGCACAACCTTGCGCTGTGTGGACATCAAAGCGGCGGTCGAACAGCACTTTGCCGACATTGGGCATGACCCGGAACAATTAGATGTGACGTTTGAGAACGCACAGGCGCGCCAGCGCACCTATATTTTGATGGACATTGCCAACCAGCAGGGGGGATTGGTCATCGGTACGGGTGATTTGTCCGAACTGGCACTGGGCTGGGCGACCTACAACGGCGACCATATGTCCATGTACGGGGTAAACGCATCCATTCCCAAAACGCTGGTACGCGATTTGACCGCGTTCGAGGCTTCGCGCGCGCCCGAACCCTTGCAGCGCGTGCTGCTCGACGTGCTGGGCACACCGGTTTCCCCCGAACTGCTGCCGCCCAAGGATGGCGAAATCAGTCAGAAAACCGAAGAACTGGTCGGCCCCTACGAACTGCACGACTTTTTCCTTTATTATATGCTGCGCTTTGGCTATCCGCCGCGCAAGCTGTACCGCATAGCGGTGCGGGCATTTGACGGCGTATACGAGCGGGCGATTATCAAAAAGTGGCTGGTAACCTTCATTCGCCGGTTCTTTATGCAGCAGTTCAAGCGCTCCTGTCTGCCCGACGGCCCCAAGGTGGGTACGGTTACATTATCGCCGCGCGGAGATTGGCGAATGCCGTCGGATGCGGTCAGTGAAATCTGGCTGAGGGAAGCTGAGAACTTAAATTGACTGTCAAGCGGGATAAATGACAAGTAAACCGGATAAATAAGCACAAAAAAGGACTTTTTACAGCGAAAAGTCCTTTTTTATTTGAAAAAATATTGCAAAATCGACATAAAATTACGGGCAAAATATAGACAGCATATCGGGCGCTATGGTACAATAAGCTAACAAAGAACGGTGACACAGGTACAGCCTGTTTTGCCGGAGATTGAAAAAGGGGGAAACCTGTATGCAGCAAAGAAATATTGTGCTTTGCATCGTCTTTTCTATCATCACTTGCGGTATCTATGCGCTGTACTGGATGATAAAGGTCAACGATGACATTAACATGCTTGCCAACCGCGAAGGCGCATCGGGCGGCATGGTCATTTTGTTCAGTATCATCACCTGTGGTATTTATGGGTGGTATTGGCTATATCAGATGGGCAAGGCAGTCGAGACCATACATATGAGATATAATGAGCCGTGCGGCAGCGCACAGATTTTGTATTTGGTGCTCGGTCTGTTTGGTTTGTCCATTGTTTCGATGGCGCTGATGCAGGACGAGGTCAATAACCACGTTAAGTAATGAAAAAACGTTTTTATACAATTTGTAAATGGGTGTGCCGGCTGCTTGCAGCCGGCTTGCTTTATGCGTGGGTGTGCCGCACGGTCGGGCGTCCCCTGATACCGTGTGTTTTTCATGCGCTGACCGGGTGGTATTGTCCGGGGTGCGGGGTGTCGCGGATGTGCTTGGCATTGTTGCGGCTGGACTTTGGCGTGGCGTTCCGCGCCAATCGGGCATTGTTTTTGCTGCTGCCCGTCGGGTGTGTTCTGGCGGTGCAAATGGCAGTGCGCTATGTGCGCACAGGGGAGCGCCAGCCGACCCACAGACAGCAGATGGTTTTGACCGGAATATTGGTGCTGCTCGTCCTGTTTGGCGTGCTGCGCAATTTGCCAGTGTTTTCCTATTTAAAGCCCATTTAAGTCCGATTTTTGGCAAACGTCCGGTGAAAACCGGGCGTTTTTTTACAAGTATGTTTCATTTTTCCGGTGCTGCTTGTGAAACAGGTGTTCTCCCGTTATACTGGATATAAAGTTAAATTCTACCCTTTGGAGGTGTCGAATATGTTTTGGAAAGGATTGCGTACCCTGCTGGTATGCGGCGTGTTCGCCCTTTTGACGGTGGGTTCGGCATGGGCCGCTGCACCTGCGGGTTCGCTGTTCGCCGTGCCGCAAACCGGTATAGATGGGATAGAGCGCTGGGGGTATATGAACGAGTCGGGCAAGGTGGTCATCGACTGCGCATACGCGGCAGCCGAGCCATTTGACGCATCAGGCGTGGCAGCGGTGTATAACAGCACCGGTCAAGCGGCGCTGATTGATGAAACCGGCAAGGTGTTGACCGGCTGGCAGGCAGCGCCGCAGGCGGTCGAGTATCAGGACGGTATCGCGGCGTTTCGGTATGCCGACTCTGCCGTGTATTTCCGCTCGAACGGCGCACGCATTGGCGCGTTTGACGGCGCGGTAGGTTTTCCGGCAGATGAGCGCGTGTGCGTGCGCACGGGCAAGGGAAGCGAAGCGCGGTATGGCTATGTCGATTTAAGCGGCACGTCGGTGATTGCGCCGGTGTACAAGGAGGCCGGACAGTTTGCGGGCGGCTATGCGCTGGTGCGCGATTTGCAGGGCAACTGCCATTTAATCGGCACAGATGGACGGGAAGTGGCGGCATTGCCGGCCGGAACCGACCCGGATGCGCTGACCATCTATAATGACAGCGTGATGATTTTGCACAACCGCGCCGAGAAATACGCACTGTATTCGGTCAAAGAGATGCGGTTTGTGACAACTTACGCATATGACGAGATGAAGCCGTTTGACAACAAATGTGCAATGGTGCGCGTGGGAACCGAATGGGGGCTGCTGACCGCAGACGGACAACAAGCCGTTGCACCGAGTTATCCCTATATGAGTTATATGGGAGATGGATTGTACGCAGTACGCGGCGTGGACGCGGGCGCGGCAGTCATCGACGAGAGCGGCAAGACCATTTACCGCACCGACACCTATGCGGGCGGGTTCCAGACCTTCCGGTATGGGATTTCATGGCATGGTACGATGGAAGGTGACGTGGTGTTCTTTAATGCGTCGGGCAGTCTGAAAAAGACCGTGTCGGACATTGAAAACCCGGAAATCGTAGCTTCGACCGTGGCGCGGGTGCAGCGCGATGGCAGAGCACAGTATATCAATATTTACAATGGTCGTACCTTATATGACAATGAACGCGCGTACACGCTGGACGGCGGTATCCAGGTCACCAGCGAGAGCTATGAAAAGTATTTGGGGATGCGTGACGACGGCACCGAATACGGCTGGCACATTGAATACCCGCGCATATCGGGCATGAAAGACGAAGCGGTACAGACGCGCATCAATGACAGTATCCGCGCCTTTTTCACAGCAGGGCCGGGCGGTCAGAACAGCCAGATTGCACTGACGGCGACTTATGGATTGTCGGTGGAGAATGGGGTACTGGTCGTTTGGGCGAGTGGTATTAGTGACTTGGGCGAAGCGGCGACTATCTGGGATACGTCGATTGGGCTTGACCTCAAGACCGGCACGCGCTACACGGTCGAAAATGACCTGTTCAAAGAGAACGTCGTAGAAGTAACCAGTAAGCTGTTACCGCAGGGCACACCGTATTACGGTTCTCCGCGCATGGATAAGAATGGCGTGACCTTTTTCCGGCATCATCCGGCGAGCGGGATGGCATTGCCGTATACCGAGAGCCTGCACCTGACCTTTGACCAGTTGGCCGAAGCAATCAATTTTGACAGCGCGTGTTACCGGGCGTTGACCGGCTTCACCGGAACGGTTTATGCCGACGTACCATACCAGCACTGGGCCTTTTCCTATGTGGCACAGGTGGCAGAGCGCGGGTTAATGACTGGCGACGAAACCGGCTTCCGTCCGGACAGCCCGATTTTGACCAGTGAAGTGTGTGCGGCAGTCGCGCGCGTGCTCGAACTGCCCGACGGCACAATGCCGGGGATAGACGCGGATAAATGGTACGCGGGCGAACTGGGCGCGGTGTATGAAGCCGGATTGCTCGACGGGTTTGACGTGTATTGGTTTGACCCCGAAGCGGTGATGAACCGCGCTGACGCCATGCAGCTTTTAGCCAATGTGTTGACCATGCAAAAACGCGCGGGCACTGACATGAGTGCAAACGAAGTGATGAGCCAGATTTCCCACTTTCCCGACGTAGACCGGATTCCGGAGAACCGCCGCCGTGCGGCAGCAATCTGTGTGCGGTCTGGCTTGGTGCAGGGCGACGAAAACGGCTTGCGCCCGTCCGATGCGTTCACCCGTGCAGAGTTTACAAAAATCCTGCTGTCGATTGCGGATGAGGATAAATGAGAAGATAAAAAGAAAAACCCGACGGAAAAATAATCCGTCGGGTTTCTGTTTGTGCTGGGGAAATAGGGGAAAGGACACCCGCAAGGGGTGTCCTTTTCTTTTGACTTCACATCAGAATATCAATTCTTATGCCTGAATAACATCAGCGATTGCTGTGATAGCCGAAGTGAAGGTCTTGCAGTACTGAGTACCCTTGATAACAACCTTGAAATGGGTCTGGTCATTACTTGAACCATCAATACCATCCTGAATGCTGAGTTCAATAGAAGTACCATTTGTACCCTTTGTTACGCCAGTACCAGATGTGATGGTAGCAGAAGTGTCTGCTGTGGAACTGGTAATGCCCGTGGTAACAGTAAATACGGCACCAGTGTTAGCGGCTGTAGATTCTGCAAAAATCTTATCTACAACATCGCTATCACCGAACTCCAGGATTACCTTGCTCTTATCGCTCGAAACTGCCAGAGTCGGCTTGATTGCCAGACGGTCGATGGTCACATTGGTAGCTACATTGAGCTTTGTGCCACTGGTCAGGGTCAGAGCGTCCATAACATCGGTACCAGTCAGAGAATCTGTGGTGTTAATCGCTTGGCCAGACATGCTCAGAGTCAGGGTGATTACAGTCTTGCTGTCCTTTACAGAAACTTCCGGAGTAACACCAGTCAGCTTACCAGCAGTAATGATGTTGCCAGAAGCTGCATTCTTCAGTGCAACGAGCCAATTCTCGCTGGTCAGAGCGGAGATTTCATCGCCCAGAGAAGTGCCAGTGTAATCGCCAGGCAGAGTCAGGGTCAGAGTACCAGCATTTGCATCAAATACAGCGGTAGAAGCGGTAATGTCAGAAGCCTTGTTGATGGTAACGGTAATATCAGCCGAAGTTGCACCACCTGCGGTCAGCTTGAACTTAATGGTATCACCAGCGTTCAGCTTGTTCAGTGCATCCACATTCGCGTAAACCTTCTTGTCCGCCTTGCAGGTCAGACCGAGGTCATCAACAGTTACAGATGTCTTTGTGGTGAGCGTTACATCTGCTTCGCCCTGTGCGTTTTCTACAAGGCTAACTGCAACATCGTCTGCACCATTGCTTACAGTTGCAGCGCCGGTAATTGCGACATCTTTACCAGCTGTTCCGCTCAGCAGAGTGTAATCCGTATTGGAGGCAGTAACAGTTGTTGCACCAGAGGGCAGAGTGCTAAATGTCTTTGCATTGCCGTCTACAAGGATGGTAATGCTACCAGAGAAGCCGGTTGCAGTGGTTGCGGTGTAAGAACCGTCAGAATTCTGCGTAATCTTTACATCAGCAGGGCTTGCAATCGTAATCTTAGACGGGTCAACCTTGACCATTTCACCATTGTTCATGAGCTTGAAGGTCATAAACTTGTTGCTAGTGTCATAGTTGGTAACCCATACTTCAGCAGCCTTTACAGCTTCAGAGCTGCCGCCTTCGGTCGAGCCGTCTTCCTTGTCAGCGGTAACGGTGGTAACATAGCCGCTGAATTCGATGCCCTTAACGGTAGAACCAGCAATGATGTTGGTAGTAGCCGGAGTCAGAGCAACGCTTACCTGGTCGTTGATTGCTACGGACTTATCGAAGCTAACTTCGTAAACACCGTCGGTAGCGGTCTGCTTGAAGCCGGTGATGGTAGCAACCTGACCGTTGACCTTAATCTGGATATCGTTCTTGGTCAGGGTGTCAACGCCGTTCTCAACCTTTGTTACGCCGTCAGTGCCATACAGTGCGCCATAAGTAGAGTTGGAAGCTGCGTAAATATATACGGTATTCGGGTTCTTCGCAGCAACTTCACCAGTCGGGAGCATCTGATAATCGCCGCCCGTGCGCGGAGCTGCAAAGCCGAGAGCGTCAACAGTCCAAATCTTAGCCTGGCCGTCGGTAACTTCAACAACCAGTGCACCAATGGTGTACTGCTTGCCAGCACCATTCAGACCATAGATGGTGTACTTGCCGCTTGCAGTCTTCGGAATGGTTACGGTGTTATCGGTGTAAACCTTTGTGCCTACACCACTAGCATCATCACCAATCTTCCAGTCAGCAGTTACGTCATTGCCATTTGCATCAATAACCTGAACGCCAGACAGAATGTTGGCAGTAATATTGTTATCAACAACAACTGCGGTCAACTTAACCTTCGTGCCAGCCTTTGTTTCGCTAATCGGTTTGTTGTTGGTATCGGTCAGGCTAACAACTGCAACATCTGTTGCGTCAGTTTCATCGAACGAATCGTTGAATGCGTAAACAGCAGCAACGTCGCCATTGTTCTTGCGTGCGATATCAGCAACTTCGTAGGAGTCCTTGGTGTTATTGTTGTCGATAGAGGAAGCCTCAACAACAGTGTAATCCTCGCCGGCAGTAATTACCGGAGTACGCTGGAAGCCATCTACAACGGTCAGCTGAGTACCAGCATAGTTCTTGTCGCCACGGGTTGCAGCGCCGTCGATGGAGTAGAAAGTTGCGTCATCAGCAAACGCATCATTGGTCTTTGCGAGGTTCTCCGGTACAGAGTACAGGTTGTCGCTGTCTGCATAATACTGCTTTGCAATGTAAATATTGGAACCAGCGCTCTTGGTGCTGCCGTCGTTGAACATGTAGTTAATCGACTTGTTGGTTGCACCCAGCGTGATGTTACGCGATACGGTGTAGTAGTGACCGTTCAGCTTGTTGGTGTCTTGAGCATCTGCATCGAGGAAGGTTACCTTGGTCAGATTGCCATCTGCATCGGTAACGATTTCTGCGTAAGCAGCGCCATCTTCCAGATACTTGTCAAGATTTGCGCCGTTGAACAGGTTGGTAGCAACCGTTGCGGACGGATTATCAATCGAAATATCATTCACGCCATTATAAGCCTTAACGATATCGCCGAAGTCAACCTTCTTCTTAGACTCAATGGTCTTGTTCTCGCCGCCGAATGCACCGGTCAGTTCAACATACTTGCCATCTGCAGAGTTGGAGTAAGTAATGTTGGTAACCAGACCAATCTTGGTGCTGCCAGCGTTAAACTTGTTGAAGTTCTCTACGCCAAGGATAGCGGCAGATGCTTCACCGTTGCTGTTGATTTCAGCGACAAAGGTATTAACAAAGTCGTCACCAGCGGCGTTATTGTTTGCACCCAGCCAGGTCTGTGTACGAACAGAGTTAGCGTCCTTGTTGTCCAGATATGCAGCATTAGTGTCATCAGTAGTGCCAGCCAGCTTTTCGATATCCGGAATGTCGGACTGCTTCACAGCCAGAACATCGTCTGCGTCTACATACAAGTCAGCAACGCCGTTCTTTACTTCGGCCTGAATGTAGCCGACATTGGTTGTGTTAATGTTAGCGCCATTGTTTGCTGCACTGCCGCTGTTCGGCTTCACTGCAAAGAGAACGTCAGCATCTTCCAGAGAAGCGACATACTGATTCTGTGCATCAATCAGGCGGTCTGCATCTGCGTCATAGCTGTAATCTCTAGCATCAACTCGTGCAGGCATATTGGCAGGTGTGATTACCTTCTTCATCTTGGTAATCTGACCATCTTCGTTGGTCCAGTACTTGTAAACCTGACCAACTACATCGGACTCAGTCCATGTACGGCTACTGGAATTATAGCCATTGCCTTCTACAGTTGCAGTAGAAGTCAGTTCAACACCCTTCAGGTGCTTGTTGTCAGCAGTCAGCAGGTCAACCTTTGCCAAACCGCGGCTTGCCAGTACATCACTACCATTCTTGGTATCCAGAACCATTGCATAGCTTGCGGTTTCGGTGGTGTAGTCAGAGTAAACAATGAAGCCGTTGCGGTTCAGGTACAGGTCAAAGTCAGTACCCAGCTCTTCGCTGTTGAAATCACGGTAAATAGACGGGTTTGCCGGAACGATAACGTCGTTTTCTTCAACGTTTTCAGCAACCTTAATATCTTCATCATCGAAAGTCAGGGTCAGGCCGCCCTTGGTCGAAACCTTATCCAGCGACTTGGACTCTGCGTCGATAACGGAAACGGTTGCGGTGACAACTTCAGCCTTCTCGCTCTTATCGTAAGCAGAAGTATAAGTAACTTCGAGAATGTCGCCTTCTTCGATGCCATCCGGAACTTCATATTGAATCTTCATACCGGTCTGGATATCGTTCAGGTCGTCCAGCTTCCAAGTATCCTTAGCGGAATCCTTAGAGGTTTCCCAAGGATTCTTGGTGCTCATGGAAGAAACGGTCATGCGCTTGGAAGAAACAGATTCAACCTTGAAGTAGCGTGCTTCGTCAACAACTACCCAGTCAACATCCTTGTCGCCGTCCCAGTCCATCAGCTTGTACTGTGCACCGTCACGAACGTTCAGAGCAGCTTCAACCTTCTTATCGGTATCCATATCAGCTTCGCCGTTGTAATCCTTTGCAACGAACAGCTGACGGTAACCGCCAACACCAACTTCTACATGCTGTGCGTTTGCTGCTACGGAATCCAGTTCAAGAGAGGTCTCGTCATCCAGAACGATGGTGCCGTTGTCGTCCTTGGAGTCTGCCATGGACGGATTGTAGTCGAACTTGGTCTGACCCTTTACGGTCTTGATAGCCTTGATGGTCCAGTCTTCGGAGTAAACGAACTTGCCGTCACCCTTCTCCCAAGTAGCTTCACCGTGGCTGCCTTCACCCCACAGCTCTACCTGATAGCCCTTAACAGACTCTACATCGCCCTCATACTTGAAGGAGTATGCTTTATAAGCATTCTTCTCTTTAGAGTTGTACAGGTCGGTGGTGTCGTCGTCAATCGGGTAAGCCAGAATGTGGTCTTCCTCAGTCGGGTCAGCGCCGATGACTACCCAGGTATGCGCCTTACAGTTGGTCAGCTCAGCAGTTTCATCGTTGCTATCGTTCTTTTCCCAAGTGCCTACTGCTGCACGGTCCAGACCCCATACGGACTCTGCCAGAGTCGGGTAGGACTCAACAGAAGTACCGTGAGTGGTGTTAACCAGCATTGCGCCACGCGCATAGTCGGTGAACATTGCGTTGTAGATAACCTGTGCATCCTCGCCGCGCAGTGCGTCGGTCGATGCTACCATGTTTACGCCGTCCAGCAGGCCGATTGCCTGTGCATTCGACATGTAGGAGAACGGATAACCCTGGGTCATGTCCGGGGTCTCGTAACCCATTGAAACCATGTATCAGGATAACGATATACCTATCATATTGCGTTAAAACGCGGCCAAAGTATGCCTATTTTTACCATGTTCATGTGATATCTACAACATCTGTTCTTTTTTTGTTCTTTAAGGGCGCTTTTTGGGCGCCAGCGGATGCAGCAAATCTTGTAAAGTGTCGGCCGCTGCGGCATCTGCCGATTGAATGGCGTGTGCATAAATTTTGCCCGTGGTTGTGACGCTGGCATGTCCCAGTCGAGCGGCAACCGTTTGCAGATTAACGCCTGCCGCAATGAGCAAGGTTGCGTTGGTGTGGCGGAGCGAGTGCAGGGAAATTGCGGGCAAGTCATGTGTGCGCACGAATCGGGAGAACCAACTGGTGATATTATCGGGATGAATGGGCGAGCCGTTCCATGCAGTGAATACGCGGTCACTTTCCTGCCAGCCGTCTCCAAGCTGCTGGCGCTGCTGCTCCTGCCAGGCATGATATATATATAAGGTATCCATTGCATCTTTCGGTACTTTGATGCTGCGGCGCGAGGTTGCATTTTTGGTGCTGTCCTCAAAGATACCGCGGTCGGACAGATACAGGGAAGAGCGGCGCACATGAATGACCGAGGTATTAAAATCAATGTCGCGCCAAGACAAGCCGCATAATTCTCCGCGGCGCATCCCGGTATATAGTAACAACTGTACAATCGCGCGGTGCTGAATATCCGCATGTTGCAGCGCGTCCAGTAGCAGAGCGGCCTGTTTTTCGTCCAGATAGCGGGCTTCCTGATAGGCAACGCGAGGCGGCTGTACGCGGTCGCAGGGGTTGGAAAATAGAATCTGCCATTTAACGGCGGTGGCCAGAATCACAGAAATCAAGCGATGATGGTGCAAGACGGTCTTATCCGATAGGCCGCGTTCGCGGTCAACGGGTTCAAATAGAGTTTGAACGGGCTGGCCTAAATAGGCGGCAACCCGCGCGGCACTTTCGGAGGTGACGTTGGTTCCATGACGGAGATTGTCCACAACCGAGCGCGAAACACCGGCTTGTATAGAAAATGCTTCGCGTGTAAGGGAAAGAGACTGTAAAGTTTGGTTGAAATCGCCGCGGAAGTGTTGCTTGCAATCCGAGCGGCTGCCCGCAGCAGACAGGGTATTGTAGAATTCAAGCAGGTGGTGGGGCTGGATGCGGTCAAGGCGCATGTGACCCAGTGCGGCGTTGATGCGCGGGAGCATGGAGCGATAGCGGGCGAAGGTGGTGGGACGCACCTGTTTTTCGGCGTAATCGCGCATCCAGAGGTCAATGAAATCAGCAAAGCGCACTTTGCCGGTCAAAACCTGACCGGTATGGCAGCGCTCCTCAAAGAGAACGGCCTGTCGTTTGACCTCGCGTTCGACTTGCAAATTGGACAAGCCAGCCTCTGGGCGCCAGGTCATGGAGCGGATAATTTGACGTCCGTTGATGTCGTAGCCGCAGGAGACGCGGATGGAGTAAGATTTCCCTCGTTTTTGAATGGTTGCCATAGTGTAATACCGCCTTTCCGAATGAAATAGAAATAAGTCGTACGCCCAGCGGGCGCACCCTTTGCACACGGACGCGCGGGCGGGCGCTTTCTTGTACTGATTGTACGAATTGGGTGCGAAAAGAACAATAAAACGCGACTTATTATGTATTTCTGTGGAGAAAATGTGCGGTTTTTGGATTTTGATGTTATAAAAAAGGCGGTATTTGAACGGGCGGAAATTTGTTCTTTATTTGTTCTTTGCGATGACAGCCCAAGGAACAGGGGTGCTGCTGGTGTTGCAAAAAAGCGACCAATTTGCATTGGTCTTTGTGCATCTTTCACAGCGCATTTGTAATCAAAAGGCATAAAAGTTACAGTTTGTTGTCACAAAAGCCGTGCAATATTACACTTGTGTTACGTCTGGGCCGTCATAATTGACTTTGGGGCGGGGGGCTGGTATCATGTAGGCATACAAGAGCGGGGGCAACTGTGTCCCCCTGAGATTAAAAAGGAGGAACTATTCCTATGAAGAATCTGAAAAAGGTTCTTGCCATGGTTCTGGCGTTCGCGTGCACTTTCACGATGTTCGCTGGTGCAAAGGTTTTTGAGGATGTCCCGGCGGGCTCCGATTATTCCGAAGCAATCACCATGCTGTCCGACCTGGGCATTATCCAGGGTAAGGACGACGGCAAGTACCATCCGGAAGACACCATTACTCGTGCTGAGGCTTGCGCAATGATTGCCCGTCTGATGACTGGCGACCCGAACGTATCCCAGTACACCGGTGCGCAGAACTTTGCTGACGTTGCAAAGGGCTCCTGGAAGGATTCCGCTATCGGCTACTGCTACATCAACAACATCGTTGTAGGTGTTGGTAACAACAAGTTCGAGCCTGACCGTGCAATTACCGACGCTGAGTTCATCACCATGGTTGTTCGTGCAATGGGTTACGAGACCCCGGACATGACCCAGGGTTATCCGTTCTCCTACATGTCGAATGCACAGGCAATCGGCCTGCTGGACGGCGTAAACATGGTAGCATCGACCGACGCACTGCGCGGCGAGGATGCACAGGTTATCTACAACGCAATGTTCACCGACTATGCGCGTGGCGCAATGCTGGTTAACACCACTCATGGTACTTCTGTTGAGTCCTACCCGACTCTGGCAGAGTCTGTATGGGGTCTGGACCGTGCAGCAGTAGGTACTTGGAACGAAAAGAGCGACGAAGACGTAACTCTGACCAACTGTAAGGCACACACTTGGGTAGTTATCGGCGCTGCACAGGATGAGGAGAACGCAATTCTGGCTTACCCGATTGACGACGACACCACCGACCTGTACAAGTCTGACGACAAGAACAAGCAGTATGCTACTTACAAGTTCAAGTATGATGGCGATGTTGATTCCATCCGTGGCTATCAGGTAGAGCTGTGGGGCGAAGGCAGCCACGGCGAGCCGACTTGGGAGAAGGGTAAGAGCGACGGTACGTTCGTTTACTCTGAAGACTGGAAGATTAAGGCTATCAAGACCGTAAAGGGTCAGACCAAGTACGACTACAACCCGTCCATGGCAGACTCTAAGGCTGACAATGGTACCATCGTTCTGGATGATGAGACCTCTCTGGATTTGGATTCTGTTGCTGGTAATGCAAAGAACGTGCAGTCTTCGGACGCAGTTCCCACTCAGGACATCTTCCTGGGCGATTCTCTGAACACTGTATCCATCAAGGACGACAAGTCTGTTGAGAAGGCTCTGAACGTTCGCAATGGTGCTCAGTATCAGCTGATGGACTGGGATTCTGATGGCGACGTTGACTGGGTAGTTGTTGACGAGGCTCACTACTACAAGGTAGAAGCAGTTTCTTCTAAGCGCGTTACCGTTGCTTCGATGGATTCGAACTCTGACCTGAAGTCTGACAAGGACGAAAAGGTTGAGACCTGGAAGCTGGATGACAGCGAGAAGATTGCAACCAACAACGCTAGGAAGGACGTTAAGATTAAGTATGAAGTTCCGGACGGCCTGGCAGAGGGTGACATTGTAGAAGTTACCTACAAGGTTACCAACGAAGACAAGTCGCAGATTATCACTGCTACTGTTTCGGTTGTTGACTCCGAGAACAAGACTCTGGACAAGGTTGCTACCAAGGACGGCCTGACCCTGACCTTCAGCGATGAAGAAATGAAGGTTGCGCAGAATGCTGAACTGGGCGACGTTATCGTTCCGGAGAATCCGCAGGAGTACAAGGACTTCAACGGCGAGGAGCTGGGCACTGAGTTCGCACTGTGGACCAACCGCAATGGCTTCATCGTTTACTCTGACTATGCAACCCAGACTTCGAACTACATGATGGTTCTGAACACCGCAGGTGGTAAGGACGTAACTGGCAGCCGTGAACTGGCTGAAATTGACATCATGACTTCGGCTGGCGAAGAGAAGAAGGACGTTAAGGTTTCCAGCAGCGCTCGTGTACTGGATATCAATGGCGACACCCTGAAGGATAGCAGCAACAATCTGGCATATGACAAGCGTGCATTTGATGAGGCTCAGGTGGTTGGTAACGTATTCAAGTACTGGACCGACGAAGACGGTGTCATCACCAAGATGCAGGCAGTATTCGACAGCAACAAGGAGACTGCTAACGAGTACAAATATGATGCAGACGCAGACCGTCTGGTAGATGCTGTAAACAACAAGTATGTTGCTTCTCTCGAAGATGCAAATGTTATCTTCGCGGTTCGTAGTGAGTATATCAAGAAGGATGGTACAACCAACGCAACCGTACTGACTAACGATGACCTGATTGTTGACGCAGATGACGTACATGCTACTAAGCAGGCTGATATCCCTGATATCGGTACCGACCCGACAGACGAAGAACTGATTAATTCTTCTAGCCTGAACGGCGAGACCTCTTGGCTGGGCGCTGGTACAACTAGCAACAATACCAAGTATGCAGTTCAGCTCGACCGCAACAACGAAGCTACCGCAGCAATTCTGGGCGTATCCAACTTCAACAAGTTCAATGCTGGCACAACCAAGCTTGGTCTGGTTACCAACGTTTCTGAGGATAAGAACGGCGTAATCGAGATTATGGCTGCTTACGACGGCAAGGTTGAAGCAGTATCTTCTGTTGAAAAGCAGGACTTCGAGGATATCGTTAAGGTATTCGATGGTTCTAGCGACAAGAGTGTTGCTGGCGCAGATTCCACCATCAGCGCTGCTGGCAACGGCATCTTCGACGGCGGCAAGCTGTCCCAGATTGTTAACAACGGCGGTCAGTACGCAGAAATCACCACCAATGCAGATGGCAAGCTGACTAAGGTTGTCTTCCTCGACGATGATACCCAGACAACTACTGGAATCAATAACGAGAACAAGCTGCGTGGTCACTACTACACTGTATCGCGTAATCTGGTTCTCAAGACCGATAACAAGAAGCTGCTGTATGCTCTGAACAACGACCAGACTTACGACGATGTATATGCAGCTCAGTACTTCTCTTCTGACAGCAAGCTGTACAGTGTTGGCCGTCTGGAAGCAAGCAGCTCCAGCTATGCAGACGATGCGAAGTTCTACACCGTTGATGCAAAGCCGACTCGTCATGATGAGGACTATGCTGGTACTCGCCTGACTGTAAACGCTGGCTTTGATTCGCTGGATGCTAAGGATATCACCGTTGGTGAATACAGCGATATCGCATTCTATCAGCCGGATTACCGTACCGACGATAACATTTACGAGATTTCTGACCTTGCATTCAACAGCGACAACGAGCTGGTTGCAGCTTACTCCTTCAAGAATCTGGATGAGCAGACCGCAACAGATATTGCAGTTGTTTCCGCTTGGGATGCAAACGGCGTACCGAAGACTTCTTTCAATGCTGACGATGTCGTTACCCTGCGTGCAGCTCTTGTAGATTCTGACTCGACTATGAAGCTGAACACCCTGAAGGTATACGACCAGAATGGTCTGGACGTTACCTCTAAGTTCACGGTTAACGTTACCACTGGTTCTGGCTCTCGTGTTATCGGTGCAACCATTACTATCCCGACTGATGCATCTGGTAAGTACACCATCAAGGGTGCTTACAACGGCACTGTATACGCAGGCGGCTTGACCATCGACGTTGCAGCTTCTACCAAGAGATTCGAGATTGCACAGATTGAGTTTACTAACCTCAATGCAACCGCTCCGGCTCAGGACGTAAACCCGATGGCTGATAACAAGAGCTTCGGTATCTATGTAACGGGTGATCCTACAACTCGTTCCGCAGGTTCGGTTCCGGTTACTACTCTGACTGCAAACGATTTGACCGTTAAGCTGGGCGCAGCTGCACAGCCGTTCACTCTGATGAACAAGGGTAATGGTTACTACATCATCACTCTGACTGGCACTAGCGTTGACTTGACTCTGAGCCCGTACAAGGATGCTGGTCTGACTGTTGAGCTGACTCCGGCAAGCGGCAGCAATGTTGTAGCTCCGATTACTGGTCTGGCTCCGCTGGTTGATGCAGACATTCCTAACAAAAACAACGATGCAGCTGGTACTGGTATTGCGAATGGCGGTTCTTCTGTCGGCGATGTAACCGGCGCAGGTAACGTTGCAAGCCTGAAGGTTGATAATTCTCAGTTCACAGGTGTCGATGTAGGTACTTCTCCTGTAACTAAGGTTGAAGTAAAGGCACTGACCGCTGATACAACTGAAACTGTTGTCAAGAATTTGACTACTAGTGACTTCACTGTAACTGTAGATGGCGAGGCAGCAACCGTTAGTGTTTCAGACGGCGATAATAATGGCGTCTATGACGTTACTGTTTCTCAGGTAGGCAGCACGCCTGTAACCGATCTGCGTGGTTCTACGGTTGTAATCACCGTCAATGGTAAGTCTGCAACCGCATCTGTTCCGGCTGCTGTTGCAAGCATCTCGGCTACCAAGACTACTTTGGATGCTGAGTATCTGACCACTGCTTCGGATAACACAACTTTGACTTTGAAGAACACTTCTGGTGTAAAGGTTGCGAAGACTGCAGCAGAACTGAGCAGCGCTACTGAATCTGTTACTCTGGATAATGGTGTAACTGTTACTGTAACTGATTCGAACGTAACTCTGGCTGGTACTCCGAATGCAGCTGGTCAGGTTAAGTTCTACATCGGTAATGCGGATGCACAGGTAGAAATGACTCTGGATGTTGCCAAGAAGAAGATTACCACTCTGACTCCGGCTACAGTGACTGCTCCGACATCTGCTGGGCTGACCAGTGACGCTACTGTTCCGACTCTTACCTTTACCGATGCAGGTTATGGCACTCTGGTAGTTGCTACTGCTGATGGTGCTGGCAAGTGGGTAGAGACTGATGTTGCCGGTGTCGATGGAACTTGGGAAGCTACCGATAAGGCAACTGCAACTTATACGTTGACGCTTTCTAACGGTGACAACTACGAGTTCGATTCTTCTGTAACTGTTACAACTACCAATATGAATTCGCCTGATAGTGCAACCGTTTCGGGCACAACTCTGACGATTGTGTACACACTGGCTTAATAAAAGTCAACAAATGGTATAGTTTTGTAATAGACTTACCAAAGGAAAAGGGACACCCCTCAGGGGGTGTCCTTTTTTGTATTTCCGGCTGTCGAAAAGTTTTTTCAAATTGTTCACAAAAGAGGGGAACTTTTCATTGTTCCGCTTCGTCAGATATGATAGAATAGGGATACAAGGTATCCTTTGAAGTGTGCGGAATCCCTAAGCCACCGCCGCTTACGATTGGAAAAGAGGAGGTCTCACTCACTATGAAATGCTGCATCAAGCGATTGGGCGCGCTCTTTGTCGCCCTCTGCCTGATGGTTACCATGCTGCCCACCGCCTTCGCCGCAAATGCCAAGACGACGGGCGCCATTACCTTAACCATCGGCAGTCCGACCATGTCGGTCAATGGTACGGCTACCACGATTGATGCCGAAGGCTCCCGTGCTACGCTCTACAAGGGCTATACTATGTTGCCGCTGCGCTCCGTAGTAGAAAACATGGGCGGTACGGTAGACTGGAACGCCACCACCAAGCAAATCACCCTCAAGTATAACGGCTCGACCGTTACCATGACGCTGAGTTCCCGCGTTGCCTACATCAACGGCGTGCAGAAGAACATGAGCGTTGCACCGTTCACCGATAACGGCCGCACCTATGTCTGGCTGCGTGCACTGGAATATTTTCCGGGTGTTACGGTAGACTGGCGCGCCGATACCCGGCAGGCAACCGTTGTCTATCCGATGGTTGCAGGCTCAACTTTGGCGACCCAGCCCATTCAGCTCAAGCTGACCAACACATCTAACGTTATTTATAAGGAAATGCGGTTTGCACCCTCGGGCACTGAGAACTGGGGCGCAAACGTACTGGCAACCCCGCTCTATGCCAACGGCGTTATGACCATCAACGTCAATCTGGCAAAGGCAAAGTATGACATTCAGGCGGTCAGCGCGTATGGACAGAAGTCCTACTTCCGCGACCTCGATTTCACCAAGGCCAATACATACGGCTCTATGAACATCACCGCCGCTGGTTCGTGTACGCTGATTTTGGATGGCGTATTGGCTTCGGGCACCGACTCCACCGTTCGCCTGACCGTGCAGAACGCAACCGGCAACGTGATTACATCCATTGTTTACGGTTCTGCTGCGACCGGCGTTTGGTCGGACGAGCAGCTTGCAACCCACTATCTGGCAAACGGCGGTTATGCAAGCCTGAGCCTGCCTTACGCATCGGCTTCGCCGTACTACGATTTCCGTGTGACCTACATGAACGGCGCGCAGTTCACGTTCTATAACGTCAACCTCGCCAGCACATGGGGCACCCAGATGATTCGCCTGAACAACAACGGTCAGGTAACGTACTCCAACTCGACGACCGGCACTTCGACCGGTAAGACGTCGATTACCTTCAAGAACAGCTACGGCAAGACCATCTATGAACTGAGAATGGCGCTGACCAATACCGATTCGGCGTTCCGCAATGCGGAAAACCTCATCGACACCACCAAGAGCGGCAACAGCGATTCGTTCAGCTTGGATTTGACCGGTATGCGCAAGTGGTACATCCGCGCATATGATAAGGATGGCGATGTCGTAGAAAGCGGCAGCGTGACCTTCTCCAGCGCGTCGGTGAAGTCGGCAACGATTACGCTCAAGCGCAGCGGTGACTTTGTACTGGGCTCGACGTCCTCGTCGTCCTCCGATACCGGCCTGTTGATTTCCAACACCTCGAACCGCGATATCTACGGCATGTTTATCCTTGACCCGGACGATGATGATTACGGCTCGAACTGGGATTACGACGACTTCAACGACGATTACGACGATATCGGCAGCTTGGATATCGGGGAATACGATGTCTTTGACCTTGACTTGTACGGCTCCAACGACAACGAAATGACGCTGGTTGTATTCTACGACGATGGCAGCGGTGATTTCGTTGCGAAGGATATCAGCTTCAACAAGAACATTTCCGATATTGGTGTACTGTGTATTTCCAACATCACCGACAGCAGCTTTACTTATGACAAGTATGACGACGGCGCAGATGACTTGGATTCGGGCGAACTGGTATTTGAAATCTACAATTCCGATTCGTCCCGCACCTTGAAGGATGTCTATGTCCGCGATGCTGATGACGGCGACGAGGATGACGACCGCGTAAGCGACTTTGACAGTGGCAGCCTGCTCGGTTCCAGCACGCTGTCCGCAGGCAACAGCGATGCGTGGATTATCGACGATGACGAATACGGCGATAACGGTTACGTCGATTTCCTGTTCGTCTTTGACAACGGCGATAATGTTGTGCTCGACGATGTGGACACCACCGATTACAGCTACTTTGTACAAATCAATGTAGACCGTGACGGTGCTGACATGGACGGCGAATAAAAAACCAACGGCAATTTGTCCCCCGGCCATACCGGTCGGGGGACTTTTTAAAAAGGAGGAATCCAAAGTATGAAACTGCGCAAACGGCTCAGTGCGCTGTTGGTCGGCGCTGCGATGCTGCTGACCATGGTGCCTGCGCTGACACCCAGTACAGCGGCTGCGGCCGGTACCGGTACCATTGTGCTGACCATCGACAGCCCCACCATGACCGTCAACGGCACATCCAAGGCCATCGACGCAGAGGGCAGTAAACCGACGCTGGATTCGGGCGGCTATACTATGCTGCCGCTGCGCGGTATCGTAGAGGCAATGGGCGGTTCGCTCACATGGGACGCTGCAAACCGTACCGTTACCATGGTGAAGGACAGCCAGACCATTCAGGTGCCTATCGGCTCGACTAAAATCACGGTCAACGGCACACAAAAAGATATGCTCGCCAATAATGGCACCTATAAAGCCGCGTATATCAACTCGGCTGGCCGCACCTTGGTGCATGTGCGCGCGCTGGAAGCGTTCAACAATACCAAGTGTACTTGGAATCAGGCGACCAAGCAGGTAACCGTCACTTATCCGGACAATTCCACCCCGGTTGTGACCTCTAAGAATTACCGCGTGGACGTTATCAACAAGTCCGGGCAGGATATCACGACCTTGTGCTATGGTCTGTCGGGTACATATTCCTACGGTCAGAACGCACTCACGACCACGCTGAAAAAGAACGGTACCGCGTCGTTCTATATTTCGGTGCCCGACAATTCCAATGTGCGAATCTATGATTTCTATACCATTGGTGTCGGAACAAAGTATTATAACGGGCTGAACCTGAACGGGGTCAACGCCTATGTAACGATTGTACTGAAAGAGGACGGCAAGTTTGAGCAGGCCAACGATAAGACCATCGAAGTGGGTGGTAACACCGCGCTCAAGTTTGTCAATGAGTCCAGCCGCGATGTAGAAGAACTGTACATGTCCAAGACCAGCAGCTTTAAGGATGCGGATAACCTGATTCCTTCTGAAACGGTCAAGTCGGACAAGTATACCACGATTGATATTGATTTGGACGGTACAAAGTCCTGGTATTTCCAAGCAGTTACTTCCAATGGCAAGGAATATTCGGGCAAGGTCACGTTCTCAAGCGCGACCGTCACCAGTGCAACCTTGACGCTGACCAGAAGTAACCGCTTGTCGCTCAACGGCAGCAGCAGCGGCGACACCTTGCTGACCATTGACAACCGTTCGGGCGATACGGTGGAAGAAGTCTATCTGGCAACCTCTCGTTCCAAGCTGGATGATGCAGACAATCTGCTGGATGATGACTTGGAAGATGATGATACCGTAGACATTGACTTCGACCTTGACGAGACAAAGGACTGGTATATCACGGTTATTTTTGACTCCAACGATGACCTGAAAGAAAAGTCCCTCACGTTCTCGTACAAAGACCCGGCGGAAGCAACCATTCGCATCAACAAGAGCAGCGTAGAAGTGCGCGACGAAAAGCGGCAGGAGGGTGATGGTGACATCACCGTTGCGCTTATCAACGACACCAGCACGAGGATTCAGGAAGCCTATCTGGTAGACAGTGGCCGAGACTTCGACTACAATGACGAGGACGATATTTTAGACGGCGACAAGCTGGACGTAGATGAATATATTGTGCTCGAAGACATTGCAACCGATGAGAAGTACGATTTGGTGCTGTTCTACGACACGGGCAAGAACGGCTATGATTACTTCTCGGTCGATTTCAGCGATGCGGACACTTACGCAGCCGTACATATTAACAGCTACAAGAGCGAGAGCTTTGACGGCGACACCTACACCGATACCGATGATGATATGGTGGTAGGCGTTTACAACGACAGCGGCAGCACGCGCACCAGTTTGAATATTCGGGATTATGATTCCAGCTCGAAGTCGCTGTGGAGTTTCAGTTCTCTGAGTGACGATTCCATAGAATATTTCATTCTGGACAGCTACGATTATCCGGATATTGAAATCAGTTGGAACGGATACAGCAGTTATTCGTCTGCCAAGGATATGGATGATGCCAAGCCGTTTGCCATCATTACGATTAACAACGACAGCGGCAACATTGACGTAGACGGCATAGACGATTTGTAAGAAGTCGATTTTTGACAACCGAAAAGCCCCGGCAATGCCGGGGCTTTTGGCCTGCCTAGAACTCGGCAGATAGAGCAAAAGGAGCGAGGTATGAATATTCAGATTTTCGGAAAGAGCAAGTCATTTGACACCAAAAAAGCCGAGCGCTGGTTCAAAGAACGCGGGATTCGGTTTCAGTCTATCGACCTTGTAAAGTATGGCATGTCGCGCGGAGAATTTGACAGTGTAAAGCGTGCGGTGGGTTCGCTGGATGCGCTCATTGACCCCAAGGCAAAGGGGGCAGCGGCACTACAATATCTGGCGTATGAAGCAGATAAAGAGGAAAAATTGTTGGAAGAACCGGCGTTATTCTGTGCGCCCATCGTGCGCAACGGCAAACAAGCGACGGTTGGATATCAACCGGAAGTCTGGGAGCGCTGGGCAAAAGAGTAATAAAATAAAATTATAATACAGAGCGTAATAAACGCCCAAAGTGCCGCCAATCCTTGGCGGCACTTGGGGTGTTGTTATAGATTTCAAAGTTTACCGACCTGCGGGTGAGGTTCAGGACTGTTTTTCGAGAGCCGCTTTTTTTTCGGTTTCGGCCTGTGCTAAAATTCGTTTTACTTGACGGTTACAGAGCAGATAGCCGACGATTGCGCCGATAAAGCCGGGAATTGAGGTGACTCCGACATCAATGCCCGAAATCAGCGTAAACAGTCCGGCTGCAACTAAGCCAGCACCATAGCCGATGAAAACGCCATATACGCATAAGCGGGGCATACCGAACACTTTGTCACAGAAGGGGGGCGCCTGTTCTTCTTCCGGCATCACTTCCTCCGATTCTGTCGCTTGGATTTCGGTATCCGATTCGAGCGGGGCAGGGGATAGGGTTTCGGGTGCATCGGCAGCGGGTGTTTGTTCGGTGGTTTGGGTATCGGTATCTTGATAAGTGGTCTTGTCGTCCATATGGGTTCATCCTTTCCGAGATTGCCTATATTGTAGCATAAAGAGACACAAAAATCACCCATAAAAACGCAGATTTTCAAATGCTAAAACAAACAGCCTGCCAACATTGGCAGGCTGTTTGCAATGTGAATCGCACCATCAAGGCTCATCCGGCATGATGATAGCCGCAAGCAGATAAATCCAAATGCCCGAAGTCAAACCGAGCACAGCCAGCACAACCAGTGCAAGGCGGATAAGCGTGGAATCTACGTTAAAATAGGCGGCAAGACCACCGCACACACCACATAATTTGCGGTCGGTTGCCGAGCGATAAAGCCGTTTTGGGCTTCCGTTGTTCTTATCGTTCATCATAAGAATACCCCTTTCTGGATAAAGCGAGAATTAATGGAAAAAGTGGCGCGCATCGTGGAAAGCGTCATCAAACGCGCCGTCTAATGCGTCATCAATCGTGTCGTCAACCGAGTCCAACACATCATCAACCGTTTGGCGCACCGAACTGCGGTGACCGTCCCAGCCGATGTTGAACGATTCACGCCAAGGGTGCAGACGGCCACCGTACCAAGACGAGTACACCGTGCCGCCCATTGCAATGCCCACAGCGAACACGATACCGCCGATGATGAGTACCAGCGCGGCAAGTTTAGCAAGCCATTTCATCTTGATGCACCTCGTTTCCAGCAATCACGAATTTTTTGAATGGGCCAGCGAATGAGTGCAACCAAGCCGCGCACGATGGGCGGAACCAATAGGATGCACAATTTGATGACCAGCAAGACCAGCAGCACACCGGCGGCAGCCAGTACCAAGCCCATGCCCAGCGTGGCGAGCGCCGAAGCGGGCGAAGCCCACAGCGCAAAGGAAAAAGCGATGAGCACACCGCCGCCGAGAACGGCTGCGGCGGGCAGCGCAACCAGCGTTGCGGCGACAGCCAGCACAACCGCGGCAATACTGGCAATCAGCGCGACAATGACAGCGAACAGTCCGGCAATCAGCGGAATCCCGACCGGGATGGCGAGCAGCACGAGCGCGAGCAAAAGCCACGGGTTAATGCCCTTTTTACGGGGCGGGATGGGTTTTCCGTTGTCGTCGAGCGGGATGCCCTCGATAGGTTCCTGTTGTTTGTGTTCGTCAAAATGCGGTGGACGGCGGCGCGTCATGCCGGTATAATCGTTTAGAATGGCTTGCGCGACCTGTTCGGGCGGGCCAAGTTCTTCGATGACTTTGGCGGCGTTTTCATCTCCGGCATCTAAGAAGTAGTCCTCGTAGTAGCGTATCGCGCTGTTGATTTCCTCATCGGGCAGAACCTCCAGCGCGGCGCGCAGCGCCTGTAAATATTCGTATGCGTTCATTTGGATTGCCCCCCAAAAAAGATAGATTCGATATGGTCACGATAGGTTGCCCAATCGGATAGATATTGTACCAGATGTAGTCGGCCGCATGGGGTGATTTTGTAATATCGCCGCATCCGTCCGTCAACCGCTTGGTCGTAGGTTTCCAAATCGCCAGCTTTGAGCAGCCGTCGCAAAACGGGGTATAGGGTGGATTCGGAAACGTCCATCACGGCGCGGATATCCTGCGTAATTTTATAGCCGTAGGTGCCTTCGCGTGCGACGACGGCAAGCACGATGGCATCGAGCAGGGCGGCGGAAATCGGGAATGACATATGCAACCCTCCTTGTTTTCTGTATAATACTATACACGATATAATATTACGCGTCAAGAGGTATCCGCGATTTTACAAACCGTTCATATAACTGCCGCAGGGTGCACAAGCGCGAGCCGGGAAGCGCGCCAGTTTTCGGAAGAGTTTTTGTGCAAAGTGTTTGTATTTGCCTGCGGTTTATCGTATAATAAATACTGAGTAAATATGTAAAAGAGGGTTTGGAATATTATGTTAAAACTTGCGGTTTTATTCGGCGGCCTGTCGAACGAACACAGCATTTCCTGCCTGTCGGCGGCTTCTATCTTGACCAATGCCGACCAAAACAAATATGACCTTGTGCCCGTCGGCATCACGCGCGACGGCCGCTGGTTCCTGTATGAGAACGCAGACCCCGAAAAGGTTAAAACCGGGGAATGGGAACAGCAACCCGGCTTGCGTCGGGTGGCACTGTCGCCCGACCGCGAAACACACGGCTTTTTGCCGCTCGACGGCGGCGAACCCATTCGCATTGATGTATGTTTCCCGGTGCTGCACGGCTTTGGCGGCGAGGATGGCACCATTCAAGGATTGCTGTCGCTGGCTGGTATTCCATTTGTTGGGCCGGGGGTTGCAGCTTCTGCCAATTCGATGGATAAAAGCCTGACCAAAATCATTGTGGATACGACCGGCGTGCGGCAGGCGGCTTACTACATCGCGCTGCGCCCCGATTATCAAAAGGATGCACAGGCGGTTGCCCGCGCCGCACAGAAGGCACTTTCCGACACCTATCCGATGTTTGTCAAGCCGTGTTCGTCCGGTTCATCGGTGGGCGTGGCGCGTGCCGATGACTTTGAAAGCCTGCTGGCAGGGCTGGAAGAAGCCTTCCGCTGGGATACCAAAGTTTTGGTAGAAGAATTTATCGACGGGCATGAAGTGGAATGTGCCGTACTGGGCAACACTGACCCGATTGCCTCGACCGTGGGCGAAATCGCGCCGACCCAGACCTTTTATACCTTTGACGCCAAGTATAACGACGATACTTCGGCATTGTACATCCCGGCGCATATCTCCGAACAGGCGATTGAAACGGTACGGCAAAACGCGCTGCGCGTTTATACGGCGCTGGGCTGCCGTGGCCTGTCGCGTGTGGACTTTTTCTGTACTTACGACAAGGAAGAAATCGTGTTCAACGAAATCAACACCATTCCGGGCTTTACCAATATCTCAATGTACCCCAAGCTGTTTGACCACGGCGGGTTATCCTATCCCGCACTGATTGACCGCCTGATTGAGCTTGCAATGGAGGAAGCGCATGGATAATCGTCCTATCGGCGTGTTTGATTCGGGCGTGGGCGGCCTGACCGCCGTGCGCCGTCTGCATGAGATTTTGCCCAATGAGGATATTATTTATTTCGGGGATACCGGGCGGGTGCCGTATGGCACGCGCTCGGCCGAAACCATCTTGAAGTATACCCGACAGGATGTGCGCTTTTTGCGCAAATTCGACATCAAAGCCATTGTTGTGGCGTGCAACACGGTGTCGGCAACCGCGCTCGACACGGTTGCCGCCGAGACCGATGTGCCCATGATTGGCGTGGTGTGGCCGGCGTGCTCGGCGGCGCGTTGCGCCACCAAAACCGGTCGGATTGGCGTCATTGGCACACAGGCAACCGTGCGTTCGGGCGTATATGAGCGCATGTTGCGCGCGGCTGACCCGTCGCTGTCGGTGTTTATGCAGCCCTGTCCGCTGCTCGTGCCGCTGGCTGAAAATGGCCGCGTGCGACCGGGTGATTTGGTTGCCGAGACGGTGGTGCGCGAGTATCTCGCGCCGGTTAAGGCACAGCAGGTGGACACCCTGATTTTGGCCTGCACCCACTATCCATTATTGAGTGAAGTGATTGCGGCCGAAATGGGCGAGGGCGTAACGCTGATTGATTCGGGCGCAGTCGCGGCCGAAAGCGTGCGCGGGATGTTGGTGCCCGCCGGTGAGCGGCAGGGACATACCCGCTATTTTGTGTCGGATGACCCCGAAGGATTCAACGCATTGGCGCCCGGCTTTTTGCATGGGGCGCTGGATTTTCCGGCGGAACAGGTCGATATTGATGCGTATTAACTTGTTTTTTCGGACTGCAAGACCGTTCGACACTTTTTTGCATGGCTGACGACAAGCCATGCCCGGAAAGAATTGAGAGAGAGGCGACAACCATGGAAAATATCAAGAAAGACGTTTGGCTGTCCATCCATTCGACCCAGCATTTTGCAGGCTGCGAGGAAGAAGAAATCAATCTGGTGACGCAGGCGCGGTTGTATCGCCGCAACGGGAAGTATTATATTGCCTACGACGAGAGCGAGCTGACCGGACTGGAGGGCACCCGCACCACCCTGAAACTGGATGGCAAGACCGTTTCGCTCATTCGCACCGGTGCTTGTCCGTCCGAGATGCTGTTTTTGGAAAACCAGCGCCATGTCGGGCTATATCAGACCCCGTTTGGGATGTCCACCATCTCCACCCATACCTCACGCATTGACAATACGATTGCCGAGGATGGGGGCGCGCTGGTCATCGACTATACGATTGAGGTTGACCAGAATCTTGCCGGACATCACCGGTTTGAAATGACGGTTGCCACACAGCCGTTTGTACAGTAAATACAATTTGTGATTAGAAGTTAAAATATTACGGAGAGTGAATATATGAATCTGTTAGAGAACGCGCGCAAAGCTGCCGCACAAGTGGTGCAGGCGGCGTATGAAAAAGCCGTAGCTGCGGGCACGCTGCCCCAGGCAGAACTGCCGCCGGTTGCGGTCGAAATCCCGAAAGACGCATCCAATGGCGACTGGGCTTCAACCTTTGCCATGCAGTGCGCAAAGCCGCTGCGCATGGCACCGCGCAAGATTGCCGAGGCAATTGTGGACAATCTTTCGCTGGAAGGCACCTGTTTTGAAAAAATCGAGATTGCAGGCCCCGGCTTTTTGAATTTCACCCTGAATACCGCATGGTATCAAGATGCCGTGCGTGCGGTCGAGACATGCGGCGCCGATTATGGCCGCACCAAGACCGACAAGCCCGAAAAAATCATGGTCGAGTTTGTTTCAGCCAACCCGACCGGCCCGATGCACATGGGCAACGCACGCGGCGGCGTGCTGGGCGACTGTCTGGCGGAAGTGCTCGACTGGGCAGGCCATGACGTGACCCGTGAATTTTACATCAATGACGCGGGCAATCAGGTGGACAAGTTTGCGCACTCGGTTGAGGGACGCTATATTCAGGAACTCAAAGGCGAAGATGCGATTGAATTTGACCCGTCGTGGTATCAGGGCGCAGACATCCGCGAATTGGCGCATCAGTTGGTTGAACTGCACGGCGACAAGCTGCTGGACATGAGCGAGGAGGAGCGCTTCAACGCGATTGTCGGCTATGGCTTGCCGCACAACATTGAAAAGATGCAGAAGGACTTAGAGCGCTACAAGATTCATTATGACGTATGGTTCCGCGAGTCTACCCTACACGAATCGGGTGCTGTGGCACAGACCGTGCAGATGTTGGTGGATGCGGGCGTGACCTACGAGCAGGACGGCGCACTTTGGCTGCGCTCGACCGCATTCGGCGCCGATAAGGACGACGTATTACGCCGCGCCAACGGATTTTACACCTATTTTGCCGCCGATATCGCTTACCATCGCAATAAGTTTGAAACCCGTGGCTTTGACCGCGTTATCAACATTTGGGGCGCAGACCACCACGGTCATGTTGCCCGCCTCCAGCGCGCACTGGATGCCATCGGCTTGGACGGCTCGCACCGTCTGGAAGTCGTGCTCATGCAGCTTGTGCGCATGATGCAGGGCGGTGAAGTGGTGCGCATGTCCAAGCGTACCGGCAAAAGCCTGACCCTGTCCGACCTGCTCGACGAAATTCCGGTCGATGCAGCGCGCTTTTTCTTCAATTCGCGTGCGGCAGAAACCCAGATGGAATTTGATTTAGACCTTGCGGTTAAGCAGGACTCGGAAAACCCGCTGTATTATGTACAGTACGCACACGCGCGTATCTGTTCGGTACTGCGCAATGCGGCAGAAAACGGCGTGAAGGTACCGGCGGCAGGTGAAACCGACCTGACCGTATTGACCCATGAAGATGAAAAGGCGCTGATTAAGGCAATTGCCCAGCTGCCGGAGGAGATTGTGGAGGCGGCAGCGTCCCGCGACCCATCCAAGCTCAACAAGTACGGCGTACAGCTTGCGGCGCAGTTCCACCGCTTCTATAATGCTTGCCGTGTGATGGATGCCGAACCGGCATTGCGCGATGCGCGCCTGTGCCTGTGTCAGGCAACCGTGCAGACCGTGCGCAACGTGCTGCACATCATCGGCGTAGATGCACCGGAGAAGATGTAAACCGGCGCAATTCGACGCAGTATTTTTTATCCGTTTCCGCGAAAGGAGTTTGGTTTGAAGAAAATCGTGCAAAAGTGCCTGGCGATTGTGCTTTGCCTGTCGGTTTTGTCCGGACAGGCGCTGGCGTTGTCTGCCGCCGACCGATTCCGCCGTGCGGCGCAGATTATCAACACACGCGGTCTGATTGCCGAGCAGTCCCCCATTGCCCAGACCACCATCGAGGAAGACGCGGCTTACCTGGAAGAAAACCCGGATGCCCTGTCCAATATTTTGAATGACATTTTGAGCGGCATGGATACCCATTCGATGTACCTGACCGCCGCCGAATATCAGGCGGGATTTTCCACGCTGTCGGGATATGCGGGCATTGGCATTGCCATCCGGGAGCAGGACGAAGGCATTATTATACAGCAGGTGGTCAAACATTCGCCTGCCGCCAGTGCGGGCTTGCAGGTGGGTGACCGTCTGCTGACCGTGGACGGACAGGACGTGTCTACGCTGCCGCTGGAAAAAGTGGGCGAGCTGTTGCAGGGAAAAGCGGGCAGCACGGTGCGCCTGAGCGTGCGCCGGGATGACCAAACGCTGTCGTTTACGCTGATACGCGAGACGATTTTAGAGGAAAACGTGTCGGCGCGGCAGGCCGCGCCCGGCGTGGAGTATATTGCAATCAGTGCGTTTTCGTCCATGAATGATGCCGAGGATTTTGAAGAAATCTGGCAACAACTGGACGAAAAGCAGACCAAAGCGGTCATTCTTGACCTGCGCGACAACGGCGGCGGTATGATTGACGCGGCGTTTGCCATGCTCGATTTGATGCTGGAGGATGCAGACAAAATGGCAACCATGCACTACCGTTCTGACCAAGGGGGCGACCAGCCCTATTACGCATCGGGCGGCGGGCTGCCGCTCAACAATATCACCGTGCTGGTCAACGGCAACACGGCTTCGGCGGCAGAGCTGATGGCGGGCGTGCTGCACGAGGTTGGCGGCGCGACGCTTATCGGGACAAAGACCTACGGAAAAGGGCAGGGGCAGTATCATTTACAACTGGATGGAGATTATCTGGTGTTGACCTGTCTGGAAATGCAGTTACCGCAGTCGGGCTGCTGGGAAGGCGAGGGGCTGAAACCGGATAAGGAAGTACACACCCTGCGCACCATTCGCGGCTATCTCAATCAGGCGGCACCGCTCGACCTGACACAGCCGGTCTATTATGGCCAGCAAAGTGAGCAGGTGCGCGCGGTATGCCAGCGCCTGCACGCGCTGGGCTATCTGGCCGAGCCGACCGACATATTGAACACGACCGCATTGGGCGCGCTGCGCCGGTTTCAGGTAGATGCCGGACTGGAAACCCAAGTGGGCGCGGGGGAACAGACCTTGCGTGCACTTGAACTGGCGTGCCAGAATGCGGCAGAACGCGGTTTGATGATTGACGATGTATATTATGAAGCGCTGGCACAGTGCCGCGCAGCGGCAGAAAAGCCTTTGCGCTATACGCCGCAGGCGGACGGAAGCTGGCGTGCCGCCTGACCAGGCAAGGAGGAAAAAATGGAACCCATCCCTTTATCTGGTGGACAGCTTTTGTTGACCAATCCAGATGACCACACACTGCTTGCGCGCGAACCCGCTTTAATTGGCGGCGCGTTGGCGACCCACCCCGATGACCTTGAAAAATTGCGCATGACCTGTTCGGAAGTGCCGACAGGGCTGATGGTGCCCTGCCCGCTGGTGCCGCAGACGGTAGAAGTGCCGTTTGTGGAATCGTACATTGCAGCGTGCCGCAAGGCGTTCAAGCCGTTTGTGCGCTTGCAGCCCGCGTTCTATTATCTGCACGGGCTGCACAGCTTTCACGCACTGCGCGCGGCGGTGCTGGCAATGACCGACCTTTCGGGCGGTGCGCTCATGGCAGAATTGCCGGTCGATGCCGACGGGCGCATGGAGGACGGCACCGACTGCCTGGCAGCCGTAGCCGTGCTCCAGCGCATTGGTGTTTCGACCATCGTGCTGACCGCAGAGGAATCGGCCGATTTGACCGACGCGCTGCGCGCGATTGCGCCCTATGCGCGGGTTTCGCTGGGCGTGCGCTGTCCGGCGGTGTGGCTGCTGCGCGATTTGGAATTGCCCAATGTAGAACTGTTTGTGCCCATGCAGCACGAGCGGGCGCGGCGGCTGGCCGATTTGGTGCGCACCCGCCCGCATACCCAGCGGCAGATAGTTGCGCGGGATTTGGAGGATGTGGTACTTGCGCCAGACGGGCGGGATGTACATTTTATCGACTGGACGACCAGTATTTCGGATGAAATCGTGTGCGACCATCTGTTGGATGAACGGCTGGTCGAACTGGAGGACGAAGCGCCCGCCGCGTTTAAACTGCTGCTCGAAGAAGAAGATGACCTGGTTGCGCTGGAAGAAAATCTGTATATGATTACTCGGCCGGTGTGCCTGTGCGCCGAGTCGCCCGAACTGCTCGAAAGGGCGCTGCGCATTTATGCGGGATTGGCGCTCTATGACGGTACATGGGAGCAGGAAGCGCGGATTCTCAAATATTTTACCGAAAAATATGGCCTTATCTGCATGTGATAAAAGGAGAACCGAATGGATTGGATTGAAGTGACCATTTTCACGACCACAGCGGGCATTGAACCGGTTGCGGACGTGCTGGAAGATTTGGGCATTGAGGGCTATGTGCTGGAGGATGCCGCCGATTTCGAGGAATTTTTGCAGGATACTGAGATATACTGGGATTATGTAGATGAGACACTGTGCCAGACGCTGCGCGGACAGGAGACCAAACTCAAAATCTACTTGGAAGATTCCGACAACGGACGCGCCGAGCTGGACGCGCTGCGCGCACGGCTCGCGGCACTCAAGGACGGCGACGAACAGCAAAAACTGGGACGGCTGACCACCGAGCAGAGTGTGACCCGTCAGGAAGATTGGGAATGGGGCTGGAAGCAGTATTTTAAGCCGTTCCCGGTCGGCGAGCGGTTTTTGATTAAGCCGTCATGGGAGACGGTCGAGGACGCGCAGGGGCGGCAGATTTTGGAGATTGACCCGGCTTCCTCGTTCGGCACGGGAACCCATGACACCACACAGCTTTGTATTTCCATGCTGGAAAAGACGGTCAAGGGCGGCGAAAAACTGCTGGATATGGGCACCGGTTCGGGCATTTTGGCGATTGCCGCCGGAATGTTGGGTGCAAATCCGGATACCGCGGTGGATATTGACGCCCATTGCCTGACCTGTGCGCAGGAAAATGCCGAGCGCAACGGCGTAACGATTGGGCGCACGCTGCACGGCGACGCGCTGCGCGACCAAAAGTTAGCGCAGCAGATAGGCGGCGGCTATCAAATCATCTGTGCCAATATCGTGGCAGATATTATTATTGGTATGGCGCCGATGTTTTATGAAAAGCTGGTGCCGGGCGGCACACTCATCACATCGGGCATTTTGGAGGAGCGCGCCGACGAAGTCGGACAGGCGCTCGAACGGGCTGGTTTTACGCTGTGTGACCGCGCGGTATCGGGCGGCTGGGCAGCCTTTACCGCCCGCCGATAAGGCTGTTTTTGCGCGATTTAGGGCGGCTTTCGACGAAAATCCCCCTAGACAAGCGGCGCAGAGTTTGCTAAAATGGTTTGAGAATACCCAAAGCGGGAGGGAAACACCTTGCCCAGATTTTTTATCGACTGCGCCCCACAGGGCGACCAAATTGTACTAACTGGTGACGACGCGCATCATATGGTGCGCGTACTGCGCATGAAACCGGGTGAAACACTGACCGTGTGTGATGGCGCGGGCACCGATTATGAATGTACGCTGACCGCGCTGGAAGGCAATACAGCACAGTGCCGGATAGATGCCCGTACCCCGTCGCGCGGGGAACCGTCGGTGCCGGTGACGCTGTTCATGGCGCTGCCCAAGGGCGATAAAATGGATTTTATTGTGCAAAAGGCGGTCGAACTGGGTGCAAGCCGCGTGTGTCCCTATGTGGCATCGCGCAGTGTGTCGCGGCCGGACGGCAAGGCGCTGGCAAAAAAGACCGAGCGCTGGCGCAAGATTGCGCGCGAAGCGGCGCAGCAGTGCGGCCGGGGGCGCGTGCCCGAAGTGGCCGATTGCCTGTCGTTTGACGCGGCGGTGTGTCAGGCGGCACAGGCCGAACTGCCGTTGTTTTTCTATGAAAAGGAAGTACAGACCGGCGTGCGCAGTGTGCTGACCGCACAATCCTTCGGTTCGGCGGCCGTGTTCATCGGGCCGGAAGGCGGGTTTGAGGACGAGGAAGCGCAAGCGGCGGTACAGGCCGGACTTAAAAGCGTTTCGCTTGGCCCGCGTATTCTGCGATGTGAGACCGCACCGCTGGCGGCACTGACGGCCGTATTGTATGAGAGCGGCAATTTATGAGAGATATTAGGAGTTGATTTTTTTGGCTGCACAGATGCCTGAAAAAAATAGCAAACAGACCATGCCCGGCAAAGCCGATACGAGAAAAAGCGATTATATTACCAACAAAGTGCTGTTGGTGTTTTCGGGTTGCCTGCTGGGTGTGCTCGGCCTGATGTTCCTGAACAATGTGCTGAGTTATTCGGTACATTGGGCGATTGGCCTTCAGGCCGTTCAGGTATTGCGCGTGGTGGGCGTAGTGCTTGCGGCGGCGGGCGTGGTGGTCATGCTGCGCGAGCGCAAGCGCGGGTTTGACCTGTCCTACCGCGTGTTCAAGGGCAGTACGTTGTTGGTGTTTGGACTGGCGCTCATTGTGATTTTCTCGATTGTGAGCTGGAATACCACGTCGGGTATTAAGTTCCTTTATGTTGCGCTGCCCGCTTTTGCGTTTGCCTATCTGATTTATCATTCGTATCAGCCTGAATTTTTTATCATTGCACTCGATTGTGCGGCTGGTGCGGGCGCGGTGGCGCTGGGGCAGACCGCACACGGCGAGCGGTATAAAATGCCTATTCTGGTGCTGACGCTCGTTGTGTTTGTCGTGCAGCTTATCTGCGTAGCCAAGGTCAAGAGCGATTTGGGCCGGATTCATCTGGGCAAAAAGCGCAAGTATGTGTTTGACTTTTCCAACAATGCCTATCTGATGATGTTTTTGACGCCGGTGGTCATGGCGGTGATTGCGGTCGTAGGGCTGACCTTGACCGGCAGGGTGCCGCTTGTGAGCATGATTACAGCGGGCGCATATTTCTTTGTCACGGCGGTCTATTATACCGTCAAGCTGGTATAAGATACGCGTGCGTTCTGGGGGTGCAACAGCCCCCGGAACGGCTGCAATTTGCCGTCAAAAAATTTTTTAAAAAATTTGAAAAAAGCGTTGACAAATCGGGTATCTCCAGATATAATAAATATCGTCGCTGGCGGAAAGCCACGAACGAGACTGTGAATAAGGCGGTATAGCTTAGTTGGCTAGAGCGTTCGGTTCATACCCGAAAGGTCATTGGTTCAAGTCCAATTACCGCTACCATGGTTTTGGCCCGTTGGTCAAGTGGTTAAGACACGGCCCTTTCACGGCTGTAACATGGGTTCGAATCCCGTACGGGTCACCAAAGGAAGTTTAGCTCAGCTGGGAGAGCATCTGCCTTACAAGCAGAGGGTCACAGGTTCGAGCCCTGTAACTTCCACCATAACAAAAAGAGACGCAACCGCGTCTCTTTTTTGTTTTATGTTGTTTTGTGTATTATAAAAAATATCCTGCCATTCCAATCGGATGGCAGGATATTTTTTTGCAGGCAGGCCGGTGTCAGTCGGTGGGTTTCTGATAGAAGCGGCCGTTTAGCATTTCGGTGCGCTGGATGTTGACAAAGGCTTTGGGGTCGATGGCGTGGATACGCGCACAGACCAGTTTTAATTCATCGCTGGACACGATAGAATAGAGCATTTGCCGTTCCTGCCGCTTGTAGCAGCCCACGCCTTTGAACAGGGTAGCGTCGTGGTTTGTGACCTCGGCAATCATCTGATAGATTTCTTCGGCATGGTCGGTGATAATCCACAGGGTATGGCGCTGATAGCGCTTGTGCAGCGCGTGAATGACTTGGGTAGAGACGAATTGGAAGATGATAGAATACAGTGCTTTGTCCCAGCCGAACAGCATACCGGCAATGCCCAAAACGACGACGTTCATTAAAAAGATGGCGTTCCAGCAGTCACGCCCTTTGATTTCACCCATAAACAGGCCGATGGTGTCAGTGCCGCCGCCCGAAGCGTTTGCCAGCAGACACAGCGACACGGCAAAACCGTTAAAGATACCGCCAAACACAGCCACCAGCAAGGGGTCTTGCGTGATGGGGACGGTGGGGAAAACGTCGGTCAGGAAGCCGACCAGAAAGACGCAGACGACCGAAAGGGCGGTCAGTTTTTTGCCCAGATAGCGGAAACTGATGTACAGAGGAATCAGGTTCAGGGTGTAGTTGACAAGTGCGAATGGGGGCGAGATGTGGGCGAATTTTTCAAAGCAGGCGATGATAAGCAGCGAGATGCCGTTAAAGCCGCCCGAAAAGATACCGCCGGGGCGGGCGAAACTTTTGATGGTGAATGCCATAACGAAGGCTGCTGCGACGACGAGCGCCATGCGCTGCCAAAAAGGCTGCTGTTTTTTCTTGGTCATAGCAAATTCCCCTCCTTCAGGTAGAGTTTGTCATTTGGTATATGTCTATGATATCGGCTTGCCCGGTAAAATGCAAGGAGGAAAATGAGCGGGCGCTTACCCAAAAAATGCGGTATGTATCCCTATGTTTTATCGCGTTCCTCGACGAACGGCGGGAGGAACTGCGGGGAAAGTGTGTAAAACCCATTGCCGCGCCATTTCTGCCGTAAAAAACGGTTGGGCGGGCGATATTTCCGGCTGTATTTTCCGACGCCCTGCGCAGCAGCCTTGCGGTATACTGTTTCCACCAAACAAAGGAGGGATACGCGAATGGACAAGCGTTTGTTGGCAAAGAAGGGATTTACGGTCGCGGCACATGCGGGCAGCTTGGCACAGCGGCTGCACAACGATGACCGCGTACACCGGCTTTATGGGGCGGCACAACAGTTTGTATTGGCGTTTGTGCTGGCGCGCGGCACGATGTTCGGCGGCTATGCGCCGTTTGGACTGGCGCTGACGGCAGCGGCGGCCGGAGTTGGCGGCGGCTGTGCGGCGCTGCTGGGACTGGCGTTGGGCAGCTTTTTTCTGTGCGGTGGTATGTATGGGGTTACGGCGGCGGCAAGCGGATTGCTTGCACTGGTGTGTGCCCATGTGTTCGACAGCGACTTACGCCGGAAAGTTTGGTTCATGCCGATTTGTGCGATGGCCTGTATGGGCGGCACCAGTTTTGTACTTATCCCATCGTTCACACCGGCCAATGTGGCGCGGTTTGCCTGTGTCGTGGCAGCCACGGGCGCCCTGACCGCGTGTTATCAGTTTGCGCTCGGCCCGGCACGACCGGTGCGGCTGCTGCGGCCAGCCGGATTGCTGGCTATCACGGCTTCGCTGCTGGTCACGCTGTCCGACTTGACCTTGCTTGGCACGATTTCACCCGCCCGCATTTTGCTCTATGCGCTGGTGCTGGCGGCGGCCTATCTGGGCGGCAGTGCGACCGGTACCGTGGCGGGTGTGGCGGCGGGCGCGATGTTGGACGCCATCAGCGGGCAGGGGGCGTTCTTCACCTGTGTCTATGGGTTGTCTGCGCTCATCGCGGGCGCGTTTCAGAATGCGGGGCGCATTGGCTTCGCAGTCGCCGCGATGATTGCGGGCGTGGGCGCATCGCTCGTCGGAGCGGACAACCCGGTCTTTGTCTTTGCGCTGTATGAGGGTATTTTTTCGGTTCTGTTGTATTCGGTTGTACCCGCCAGTGTGTGGCAGTATGCCCGTGATATTTTCATGCCGGTGCGGCGGGATACGACCGAGAGTATTCAGCGCATCCGGCATACGGCCGGACGCTATGCGAACGAGGCGTCGGCAGCCTTTCAGGAACTATATCTTGCACTGCAAAGCGGTGTGGAACACGGGCGCGCACAGGCAAATGATGAGGTGCGGGCGGTCTTTGACCGCGCGACCGATGCGGTGTGCGCGCACTGTGAAGCGTGCGGCGCGTGCTGGCAAAAGGAGTCTGTCGCCACAATGGACGCATTTCACACGATGGCGGTGCCCATGCTCAAGCGCGGGCGCGCCCAAGCCGGGGATTTTCCGCCCGGATTTCAGGGTCGGTGTGTACATCTGCCCGAACTCATTCAAGCCATCAACCGCGGCTTAGCCGCGCTGCATGAGCGGCAGGCATATCGCCGCCGCGCATTGGAAAACCGCGACTTAATCGCCCAGCAATATGCCGGTCTGACCGAAATCTTGAAGCAGGTGGGAGGCAGTTTGTCGGCAGACCAGACATCATTGCCAGTGCGGGAGCGGCAGGTGCGTTCGTATGCGCAGGCGTTCGGCAAGATTGACAAAGTGGCGGTGTTCCGCGATACAAGCAGCCGTCTGCGCGTCGAACTGGCCGGTGAAGGCGCTATGCGCATTTTGCAGGACAGAAAAGGGTTTGCGATTGGCTTGTCGGCGCTGCTGGGCTGCGGGCTGAGCGAGCCGGAGTGCCTGACCGATGACCTTGGCACACGCATTGTATTGCGTGAACAGGCACCTTACCGCGTGGTGATGGGCATGAGTCAAAAACAGAAGGAGGGTGAACTGGTTTCAGGAGATACCGTACATTCATTTGTGACCGAGGATGGACGGGCGTGTATGCTGTTGGCGGACGGCATGGGAACGGGAAGCGAGGCGGCGCAGGATAGTAGGATGCTGCTGACGATGCTGGAACGCTTCCTCAAAGCGGGTATTGCGGTTGACGACGCGCTGCAAACGGTCGCGCCAGCCTTTCGGATGCGGGTGGAAGGGCTGCGCGGGGTGACGCTGGACGCGCTGACCGTTGACCTATATACCGGCAAAGCCGACTGTCTGAAATGCGGAGCCGCGCCCAGTTACTTAAAGACCGGAGGGGGTGTGACGACACTGGCGGGCGAAAGCCTGCCCATCGGCCTGATGCAGTCGCCCGACGAGGCCGAACCGATTCCGCTGCGCATGATGCACGGCGACCTGTTTGTTATGCTGTCGGATGGGGTGTCCGACGGCACCGATGATGCGTGGGTACAGCAGCTTCTGGCCGAGCGGGCAGGAGACAGCCCCAAGGAGTTGGCCGCACGGTTGGTGGCGGCGGCCGCCGAGCGGGGTGCTGTGGACGACATGACCGCATTGGTGGTGCGGCTGGAGCGGCGAAAACCGACCGACGCAATGGTATAACGCCCCCTTTGCAGGGGCATACTGGAAAGGAAGTGAAAAACAAGGAGGAAGTAAAGCGATGGTCAAAGGAGTATCCAAGCGGGTCGTAGTGGTGCGGCCGGATGACAGTCATTTTTTTGAGCAGGCGTTCTTCATCGTGCGGGAAGGGCGGACTGCTTCGGGGGACGCGCTCAGAGAAGCATGCGCTCTGGCGGCGCGTTACCACGCAAAACATCCGGCAAGACCGCTGCCCATTCGGCGGTATACCGCGCCCCAACTGGCGCTGTCGGCCTTGGGAGGAGGTGGACTGGTCGGGCTGGTCTGGGCGCTGTCGATGGGCGCTTTTTAACACATCGTGAATTCTTTTTGAATTTCTTTGCCGTGCCCTTGAGAAGCCGGTACGGATTTGGTATAGTGGAGATACCTAAAAGAGAAAGCATGGTGTGAAAGCGTGACATTTGCGACCTTTTTGGACTTCTTTGCGCAATATGGGTATCTGTTTATTCTGGTCATCTGTTACTGTGAATATCTCAACCTGCCCGGATTTCCAGCCGGACTGATTATGCCGGGTATCGGCGTGCTGGCCGGGCAGAGCGACCTCAATTTACCCGGTGCGCTGGTGCTGTCCATTTTCGCGGGCACGCTGGCCAGCCTGACCATTTATGCCATTTGCCGCTTTGGTGGCGCACCGCTGCTGCACAAGCTGTTCGGCAAGAGTAAAAAATTTCAGCGATTTGTGAATGAGTGCCACTGTAAAATCGAACTGCACGGCAACCGTGCGTTGTTTCTGTGCCGTCTCATTCCCGTGCTGCGTACCATTGTGTCCATTCCTGCCGGATTGCTCAAAGTGCCGGTGCGCGATTATACGATTTGGTCGGCGGCTGGTATCGCCTGTTGGAATACGGTGTTGATTGTGACCGGTTATCTGGGCGGCAATGTGGTGATTGCCTGCCTGACTTGAGTGGTGTCCTGTGGACGAAGTTTGCTGTTTTTCTGTGGGTTCTAACATGTTCAAAAACCAAAGTCCTGCCATTGTTTTGGCAGGACTTTGGTTTTTGGTCAAAGCTGCGATGGGGCAGACGTTTTTTGTCCGCTTGTCTGGCGAAAAAACGATAAAAACACAGAAAATATGTGAGAAACCGCCCGTTCTTGCGGCGTTTTTGAATTGTAACCGCGGAAAAGTTTGCAATGTGTAACTGGGTGTGCTACAATAGAACGGAATTATGCACGACAAGGAGAGAGAACCGTGTACCAAATCGGAAGCGTAGCATTGCCCAATCGTTTGATTCTTGCGCCGATGGCGGGTGTGACCGACTTAGCGTTCCGGCAGACCTGCCGCGAACATGGCGCAGGATTGACCGTCACCGAGATGGTCAGCACCAAGGCGTTGGACTTTGGCGACAAGAAAACCCCGCGTCTGCTGCGCCTTGCACCCGGCGAACATCCCGCCGCCGCTCAGATTTTCGGTTCTGACCCGGAGTGCATGGCGCGCGGTGCAGTCCGTGCGCTCGAAGTGTCGGGTTGTGATATCATTGACATCAATATGGGCTGCCCTGCCCCCAAGATTGTGGGCAACGGGGACGGCTCGGCGCTGATGAAAGACCCTGACCTTGCCGCGCGCATTGTCGAAGCGGTGCGGCGGGCGGTTCCCGTACCGGTCACGGTCAAGTTCCGCATGGGCTGGGATGCGTCCAGCGTCAACTGTGTGGCGTTTGCGCAGATGTGCGAGCGGGCGGGCGCGAGTATGATTGCCATACATGGGCGCACGCGCAGTCAACAGTATGAGGGCAAAGCCAACTGGGACATCATTGCCGAGGTCAAGCGCGCGGTGTCCATTCCGGTGGCGGCAAACGGCGATGTGTTCACGCCTGAGGACGTGCCGCGCATTTTGGAGCACACCGGCGCGGATTTTGTTATGATTGGCCGCGGCAGTCTGGGCGACCCGTGGATTTTTGAGCGCGCCAACGCGCTGCTGCAAACCGGCGAATTGCCGCCGCTGCCCCCGTTTGCCGTGCGCATGGACACCGCCGTCCTGCAAATCGAGCGGGCGGCACAGGATAAGGGCGAGCGCGTCGCGCTGCTCGAAGCGCGCAAGCACGTCAACTGGTATTTGAAGGGCGTACCGCGTGTGCGCGAGTTCAAAAAGCGTATTTCGGCGCTCGAACGGCTGGACGAGCTGTACGCGCTGGCGCAAGAGATGAAAGCGTGCATTTCCGACTGACCGCAAGACAAGAGACAGAGAAAGGAGGCGTTCCATGACCGGCGAAAAAGTGTTGCTTGCCCGTGCCAGAAAGGGCGAGATTGCCGCCTTTGAATCGCTCATGACCGCCTATGAAAACCGTATTTACACATTGGCGCTGCGTTCGACCGGCTCGGAACAGGATGCGGCCGACATCACGCAAGAAGTATTTTTGCGCGCGTGGAAAAGTCTGGACACCTTCCGCGGCGATAGCAGTCTGTCCACTTGGCTGTACCGCGTAACGTCCAATCTGTGCGTGGATTTTGCGCGTAAAAAGACCAGTGAGGGCTTTGCCGTGTCCATTGATGACGAGGAAAGCCCGGCGGCTTCGATTGCTGACCCTTCTTGGGCGGTGCAGCCCGAACAGGCCGCCGAGAATCAGGAACTGCGCGAGGAACTGCAATACGCGCTGGCGCAGTTATCCGAAGAACATCGCCGCGTGGTCTTGCTGCGCGATGTCGCCGGATTGCCCTATGCCGATATCGCGCGCACATTGGGGCTGGAAGATGGAACGGTCAAGTCCCGTTTGGCGCGTGCGCGCGCCGCGCTGCGTAAAATTTTGATAGAGCGAGGGAACATTTCCCGCTTTGTTCCGTCTAAACAGGCAGAAGGGAGGCGGGCAGATGATGAATAATCCCTGCGAATATTATGAAGAACTGTGTTCGGCGGCGATTGACCATACGTTGACCCCAGCCGAGCAAAAAGAACTGGATGCCCATTTAGCCGCGTGCCCGTCCTGCCGTGCCTATTTGGAAGAATTGCGCGAGATGCAGAAACTGTGGAAAGAGCTTGAAGTGCCCATGCCCACAGCACTGCACGAAAAAATTATGGGCGAGATAGAAGCCGAGGTGCAAAAGACCATTGTGCAGACCCCGGCAAAGCCGCATCGCCGTCCACCGGTGTTCACCATGTTGGCGGCTGCCGCCGCCTGTGTCATGCTGGCGGTCAGCGGCAACTTGACCGGATTGTTTGGTCAACTGGGTACGACCAATTCCATTCCGACCGAACCGAGTACGACCCAATCGCCCTCAACCGCCGAGGGACTGCCCGATACGGCGCAGCAGTCGGAAGAAAAGGATATGCAGGCCAAGTTACAGGAGCAAGTGCCGCAGACCGAACAGACTTTAGTGCCGGATGAGAGCGCACAGCAATCGGAACAGCCGGTGCAAAATGAATCCCAGCCGACAGCCGATGTGCCGCAGACGGCGGACACACCGGCCGAGCCGCAGACCGAGGACACACCGGCGACAGCGGCAGCCAATCAAGTGCCAGAGGCACAAGCACCAAGCACACAATCGGGCGCGGCAACGCCGCGCATGGCCAGCCAAGCACCCGAACAGAGCGACAGCGCGGCACAGGAACAAACGGCAAGCCCGCGGGTTGCGATGTATTCGGTGAGTGCAAACCTGCCGCGGGAACTGAAAGATATGTCGTTTGCCAAGTGCTTTAGCGTGACCCCGGACGAACAGCACACCGATGCTGCGCTGCCGGTCATTTCGGGCATGACGCTGTTGATTGAGGAGGACGGAACGGCATATTACAGCGTGGAGAACAACGAATCCAAGATTACCGAAGTGCGTCAGGAGCTGGAGAAGAACGGCTATCAGACCACCTTGAACGAGTCTTTGGGCATTACGTTCACACTGGAAGCAAAAAATGTGCTGTTTATCGTGGAGTAAACCGCATAGCCGGACGGCGTACCGCCGTTCGGCTCTTTTTTATGTCCGGGGAAATGGGCGCGGCTTGACAGCGGGCACAAAAAGGCTTATCGTATAAAGCAATAGCAATCGGTACGAGGAGGACAAAGCGTTATGTCGATTGAACGCGCAAAGGCACATTTGCAGAAAAAAGGCTATCTGGAACGGGTGATTGAGCCGCAGGCGGGCACGTTTACGGTTGAAGATGCGGCGCGTGCGCTGGGCTGTGAACCGGCACACATTGCAAAAACCATGTCGTTTTATGCGCCCGAAAATGAAAAGACCATTCTAGTGGTCGCGGCGGGCGATGCCAAGATTGACAACCGCAAGTTCCGCGATGCCCTTGGAGTCAAGCCGCATATGCTCAAGATGGACGAGGTAGAGCCGCGTGTGGGTCATGCACCGGGCGGCGTGTGCGCGTTCGGTATCAATCCGGGCGTCGCGGTCTACTGTGATGTGTCGCTGAAACGGTTTGACTATGTATATCCGGCGGCGGGCAACGACCATTCGGGGGTCAAGCTGAACTGTGACGAGCTGTTCGACGCCTGTGACGCGCGGGCATGGGTGGACGTGTGCAAGGGCTGGCCGGACTGAAACGCCGCGCACAGTATACCGCCCGTATTCTTTATAAAATTGATTACAGCTTTCCAAAAATCCGCAAAAAACTTTTGAAAAAATCGAAAATTCCCCTTGACTTTGACCGCTCGGTGGTGTAATCTATTAACGCACCTGCGAAAGCAGGCAAAAGCGATGATGCCGGAGATTGCTGGTATTGACCAGGTAACTTCGGCGGAGTAGGTCCGACAATCGGGCGGTTGAGACAACTGCTTATCAAGTAAGCGTAATGTTCCTGCGTAAATTCGGGACTATCGGCGCGTGCGCCGGTCAGCCGATGGCACGAACCACTTATGCTTTTGTAAAACCGGACCCCGGCACCAGTGTGTGCGCTTCCGGTTCTTTTCATGCCCCTTGCGCGATACGCCAGATGGGGTTGCAGTTTCTCTCCGTAACGAGTCGGTACATTGCATAAAGATGTACGACTGCAAAATACGAGGAGGAAAATCCAAAAATGGCAAACGCTGAAAAGATTCGTATTCGCCTGAAGGCATACGACCATGAGCTTATCGACCAGTCCGCAGAGAAAATCGTAGAGACCGCAAAGCGCACCGGCGCAAAGGTTTCTGGCCCGATTCCGCTGCCGACCGAAAAGGAAATCGTAACCATCCTGCGCGCTGTCCACAAGTACAAGGATTCCCGCGAGCAGTTCGAGCGCCGCACCCACAAGCGCCTCATCGACATCCTGAACCCGGCACAGAAGACCGTTGAGTCCCTGATGACCCTCGACCTGCCGGCAGGCGTTGAAATCGAGATTAAGCTCTGATTTGATTTTTGCACACATTCCGCGAACCTTTAACCCAGTCCGCGGGTTGTTCACCTAGCCGCGATTTGGAGCGGCGGGGTCAAGTTGGCGGTTTCGCCCGTCAACCAATAACCTTTAAGGAGGAAAAACGTATGAAGAAAGCAATCATCGGCAAGAAGATTGGCATGACCCAAATCTTCGACGCTGAGGGCAAGGTAATCCCGGTTACCGTTATCGAAGCAGGTCCCTGCGTTGTCACTCAGCTCAAGACCGAAGAAAAGGAAGGCTACAACGCCGTACAGATGGGCTTCCAGGACGTGAAGGAAAAGAAGCTCAACAAGCCCCAGCTCGGCCATCTGAAGAAGGCTGGCGAGGCAATGAAGAAGTACCTCAAGGAGTTCCGCTTTGAGGACTGCACCACCTTCCAGGTTGGCGACGTCGTAAAGGCAGACATGTTTGCAGAAGGCGATTACGTTGACGTAACCGGTATCTCCAAGGGTAAGGGCTACGCTGGCGTTATCAAGCGCTGGAATGCAGGCCGCTCCCCGATGAGCCACGGTGCTGGCCCGATGCACCGCCATCAGGGTTCCATGGGCGCTTGCTCTGACCCGTCCAAGATTATGAAGGGCAAAATGATGCCTGGTCACTTGGGCGCAGAACAGGTTACCATTCAGAACCTGGACGTTGTCAAGGTTGACGCGGACATGAATCTTATCGCAGTACGCGGCGCGGTTCCCGGCCCCAAGGGCGGTATCGTATTCCTGAAGGATACCGTTAAGAAGAATCCGGAGAGCAAGGGCCCGGCAGCTTCTGTAAGTAAGAACCCGCAGAAGGCTTCTGCAAGAGGCTAAGGGAAGGAGGAAATAGACAATGCCTACCGTTAAGGTTTATAATATGGCCGGTCAGCAGACCGGTGAAATGGAGCTCAACGCTGCCGTATTCGGCATCGAGCCCAACGTTCCTGCAATGCATGCAGCGGTTAAGAATTATCTGGCAAACTGCCGCCAGGGCACCCAGTCTACACTGACCCGTTCCGAGGTTCGCGGCGGCGGCATCAAGCCGTGGCGCCAGAAGGGCACCGGTCGTGCTCGTCAGGGCTCCATCCGTGCGCCCCAGTGGACACACGGCGGTATCGCTCTGGGCCCCAAGCCCCGTTCCTACCGTTACAGCCTCAACAAGAAGCTCAAGCGTCTGGCAATGCTGTCCGCACTGTCCGCTAAGGCTCAGGCTGGCGAAATGATTGTTGTAGACGGTCTGGACATGAGCGAAATCAAGACCAAGACCTTCGCTGGTTTCCTCAAGTCGGTTGAGTCCACCGGCAAGGCGCTGGTTGTTACCCCCGAAGTTCGCAAGAACATCGTAAAGTCGGCTGCAAACATTCCGGGCGTGCGCACCACCATCGCATCCACCCTCAATGTTTATGACATCCTCAACGCTGATATGTTCATCATGGACAAGGATGCGGTTCACAAGCTCGAGGAGGTATACGCATAATGAAATTCGCACATGACGTTATCAGAAAGCCTGTTATCACCGAGCGCTCCATGTCCGGTCTGGCTGAGAACAAGTATGTGTTCGAAGTCGCTCCGAATGCGGGCAAAATCGAGATTAAGAAGGCAGTCGAAGAAATCTTCGGCGTAAAGGTTGCTAAGGTCAACACCATTAAGCTGCCGGGCAAGTGGAAGCGCATGGGCGTTTACACCGGCAAGACCTCTGCCAAGAAGAAGGCAATCGTCACCCTGACCGACGATTCCAAGAAGATTGAAATCTTCGAGAACATGATGTAAGTTCCGGCGCGTCCCAAGCCCCGCAAGGGGCGCGGGAAACCGTTCGGACGCGGCAAGCGGGCGCCAAAAGCGCCCCGGCCGCAAGAGGACTCCCGGAGTCCGGTTATGGGGAACGCACCCCGATAAGAAAGCACACAGATTAAGGAGTTGAAATCACAATGGCGATTAAGACTTTCAACCCGACAACCCCGTCGCGCAGAAACATGACCGTTCTGTCGTACAAGGGTCTGTCTAAGGTGAAGCCCGAGAAGAGCCTTCTCGAAAAGCTGAAAAAGACCGCTGGCCGCAACAGCTACGGCCGCATCACCGTTCGTCATCATGGCGGCGGCAACAAGCAGAAGTATCGTATCATCGACTTCAAGCGTCAGAAGATGGATATGCCCGCAACCGTTCTGACCCTGGAGTACGACCCCAACCGTTCGGCAAATATCGCCCTCATCCAGTATGAGGATGGCGTAAAGGCATATATCCTGGCTCCTGAAGGCCTCAAGATTGGCGACAAGGTTGTATCCTCTGCCGCTGCGGATATCAAGCCCGGCAACTGCCTGCCGATTGCCAACATTCCGGTTGGTACCATCATTCACAACATCGAGCTGTACCCCGGCAAGGGCGCACAGCTGGTTCGCTCGGCTGGCGTTGCTGCACAGCTGATGGCGAAGGAGAACGGCAAGGCGCAGGTTCGTCTGCCCTCCGGCGAAGTTCGTTACGTTCGTCTGGACTGCAAGGCTACCATTGGTCAGGTCGGCAACCAGGACCACTCCAACGTACAGTTGGGTAAGGCTGGCCGCACCCGTCACATGGGCATCCGTCCGACCGTCCGCGGTTCTGTTATGAACCCGTGCGACCACCCGCACGGCGGCGGCGAAGGCAAGAGCCCGATTGGTCGTCCCTCTCCGGTTACCCCGTGGGGCAAGCCGGCTATGGGTTACAAGACCCGCAAGAAGAACCATCGCACCGACAAGCAGATTGTCAAGCGTCGTAACGGCAAGTAAGGAAAGGAGACTTAAAACATGGGCAGAAGCGTTAAAAAGGGCCCTTTTGTGGCTCCTGAGCTTTACAAAAGAGTTGCCAGCATGAACGAGGCAGGCGAAAAGAAGGTCATCAAGACCTGGTCTCGTGCCTCCACCATTTTCCCGGAATTCGTAGGCCACACCATCGCAGTGCACGACGGCCGCAAGCATGTTCCGGTATATGTGACCGAAGATATGGTTGGTCATAAGCTGGGCGAGTTCGCGCCGACCCGTACCTACAAGGGCCACGCGGGCAGCAAGACCTCCAACAACGGTAAGTAAGGGGAGGTAAGAACAAATGGAAGCAAGAGCAATTGTTAGAAATGTCCGCATGACCCCCCGTAAGATGAAGCTCATCTGTGACCTCATCCGCGGCAAGGATGCGGGCACCGCAATGGCTATCATTATGAACACCCCGAAGGCTGCCTCTGAAGTAATGGCAAAGCTCCTCAAGAGCGCCGTTGCAAACGCAGAGAACAACCACGGCATGGACACCGACAAGCTGTATGTCAAGGAAGTCCATGTTGCACCCGGCCCGATTATGAAGCGCATCATGCCGCGCGCACAGGGCCGTGCGTTCCGCATCCTGAAGAGAACCTCTCATGTAACTCTGGTTCTCGCAGAGAAAGAATAAGGGGAGGTTAAACAATGGGCCAGAAAGTTAATCCGCACGGTCTCCGTGTAGGCGTAATCAAGAATTGGGATTCCCGTTGGTTCGCAAAGGACGCACAGTTCGGCGATCTCCTCGTGGAAGACTACAACATCCGTAAGGTTCTGAAGAAGAAGCTGTATGATGCAGGCGTAGCTGCTATCGAAATCGAGCGTACCACCAAGGACGTCAAGATTATTCTTCAGGTTGCACGTCCGGGCCTGGTTATCGGCAAGGGCGGCGAGCTGATTGAGAAGCTGCAGGCCGAGATGAGCAAGATGATTGCAAAGCCGGTCAAGATTTCGATTGTTGAGCTGAAGAACCCCGATACCAATGCACAGCTGGTTGCTGAGAACATCGCTGCACAGCTGGAAAAGCGTATCTCGTTCCGCCGTGCAATGAAGCAGTCCATGGGCCGTGCAATGCGCATGGGCGCCAAGGGCATCAAGACCTGCTGCTCTGGTCGTCTGGGCGGCGCAGAAATCGCGCGCACCGAGCACTACCATGAAGGCACTATCCCGCTGCAGACCCTGCGTGCGGACATCGACTACGGTTTTGCTGAGGCGAACACCACCTACGGCAAGATTGGTGTCAAGGTTTGGATTTACAAGGGTGAAGTTTTGACCGGCGGCCCGCGTCTGGGTCGTTCGATTGAGGCTCCGAAGCCCGCTTTCGAGCGCCGCGACCGCCGCGACCGCCGCAATGGCGACCGTCGCAATGGTGACCGCCGCCGCGCACCGCGCCAGGAAGGAGGCAACCGCTAATGCTGCTCCCCAAGAGAGTTAAATACCGTCGCGTTCACAGAGGCCGCCTCAAGGGCAAGGCTTCCCGCGGCAACTTCGTTGCATACGGTGAATACGGCCTGATGGCTACCGAGCCGTCTTGGATTACCTCGAATCAGATTGAGGCCGCCCGTATCGCTATGACCCGTTACACCAAGCGTGGTGGTAAGGTCTGGATTAAGATTTTCCCCGACAAGCCGGTAACCGAAAAGCCTGCTGAAACCCGAATGGGTTCCGGTAAGGGCTCGCCGGAGTACTGGGTAGCGGTTGTAAAGCCGGGCCGCGTGCTGTTTGAAATCGCTGGCGTTTCCGAGGAAATTGCCCGCGAAGCACTGCGTCTGGCAAGCCACAAGCTGCCGGTCAAGACCAAGTTTGTAGCCCGTGAGACTAAGATTGGTGGTGAAGAATGATGAAGGCAAAAGAGATTAGAGAGATGAGCGCCGCTGAGCTCGAAACCAAGATTGCAGAGCTGAAGAAGGACCTCTTTAACCTGAGACTTCAGCATGCTACCAACCAGCTTGACAACACCAACAAGATTTCTGAGGTTAAGCGCGATATCGCGCGTGTCAACACCGTTCTCCGCGAGCTTCAGCTTGCGGGCAAGTAAGGGAGGTAAGCGAAGTTGAGCGAGAGAGCGTTACGCAAAACCAGAGTCGGCAAGGTCGTATCCGACAAGATGGACAAGACCATTGTCGTTGCTATCGAGGACAGCGTTCAGCATCCTCTGTATAAAAAGGTTATGAAGAGAACCTACAAGCTGAAGGCACACGACGAAAACAACGAGTGCAAAATCGGCGACAAGGTTAAGGTTATGGAGACCCGTCCGCTGTCCAAGGATAAGCGCTGGAGACTGGTCGAAGTAATTGAAAAGGCGAAGTAAGGAGGAGCGCACACATGATTCAGCAGGAAACTTTTCTGCGCGCAGCTGACAACAGCGGCGCAAAGGAGCTGAAGTGCATTCGTGTTCTCGGCGGCTCCACCCGTAAGTACGGCAACATCGGCGACGTTATCGTTTGCTCGGTTCGCAAGGCGACCCCGGGCGGCGGTGTCAAGAAGGGCGACGTCGTAAAGGCTGTTATCGTCCGCTCTGTTAAGGGCCTGCGCCGCGCGGACGGCAGCTACATCCGCTTCGACGAGAATGCGGCTGTCATCATCAAGGAAGATAAGAACCCCAGAGGTACCCGTATCTTTGGGCCTGTTGCACGCGAGCTGCGCGACAAGGACTATATGAAAATCCTGTCTCTGGCTCCCGAAGTACTGTAAGGAGGTCCCCGAAACATGAATACTCTGCATCTCAAGACGGGCGACACCGCAGTTGTCCTCTCCGGCAAGGAGAAGGGCAAGCAGGGCAAGGTTCTGTCCGTTAACCCCAAGAAGGGCATGGTTGTGGTTGAGGGTGTCAACATGATTACCTGCCACCAGAAGCCCCGCCGCCAGGGTGAGACCGGCGGCATCGTAAAGCGTGAAGGCGCACTGCGCGCTTGCAAGCTGATGAAGGTTTGCCCCAAGTGCGGCAAGCCCACCCGGGTCGGCCACAAGATTCAGGAAGATGGCACCAAAGTTCGGCAGTGCAAGCATGCGTCCTGCGGTGAGACTTTCTAAAAATATGGAGGAAAAAGACATGGCTCGTCTGAAAGACTACTATAAATCCGACGTAGCTCCGGCTCTGATGAAGAAGTTCGGCTACAAAAGTGTCATGCAGATTCCGAAGCTTGAAAAGGTCGTAATCAACGTTGGCTGCGGCGAAGCACGCGACAATGCGAAGGTAA
>OERG01000025.1_pt1 | contig 61003 bp, 49 predicted proteins | sample 1539951 | NCBI WGS metagenome assembly OERG01 (sample SAMEA3891870, study PRJEB23780) | metagenome | biome: terrestrial biome; feature: animal house; material: Caecal content | place: Italy | collected 2015-05-05
AAAGGAAATTGATTTTGATGTGTAAAATTGCCGAGAGATAGAGGTATAGGAATGGAGTAGATAGCGGGAATTTGGTATCAAAATGTGTAAAAAAATTTGCATGGTACGACAAAAATAAAAAGAAGATTGTGGATATGGATTTGGTGTACGAATATAGTGTAAAAGATGAAAATATATTTAAAATATTGTATTTTGTTTTGCTTTATTCAAAGACAAATGTAAAAAAATTACATGCAAAGGTTATATTTCGGGTAAAATATGTTGCTGATTTTTATATTGTTTGTTATAATTATATCAAGCAATATGATGATAGAGGACAAACGATAGTGTGTCGAGAGGGGAGATTTTTTAAGCACGATATGTGGATGGGGCGGAGTTTGTTATTTTGTCATACGGACAATGTGATTTTTGACGCTTTAATCTGCTAAAAGGCGTGTGTTGCTTTCCAATGGAAGTACATACGCCTTTTCTGTTTTCACGGGATAGTTGAGATTGTTTTAGAATGGAGGAATGTAGTTCTTTACAGTCGAATAAGGTATCGTTTGCCGTGAATGTTGTGCAAGCGATTATGGGACACAGAAAGAATATAAGGGAGGAAGATGACGGTGAAAAATCTAAAAGTCGTCTATAAGTTATTGGTTTCCTATGGCGTTATATTTATTATGCTGTTTTCTCTAGGGCTTTTGTCATTATCAGCAATTAACATGATGGCTAAGAAAAGCGTAGAATACGCCGAAAAAACCATTCCTACGGTAGAAGAGATTGGCTTGACGCGAAGAAATATGATTTCGGTGCGTCGATATCTGCTCAATGCAATCATTACACAGGATGCAGAGGACTTTGAACGGGTCTCCAGCTCGATGAAAAATGACCGCCAGAGCCTGTATGATTCGCTCGATGTGATTGAGAGCTTGAATCCAGAATATACGGAAGACATTGACACCATTCGGACAGAATTGAAAAACGTTTCGGCATATAACACCCAGATTTTACAATTGGCGCAGACCAATGATGCGCAGAATAAGCAACATGCCTATGAAATTTATTTAAATACTTATGCGCCGGCGTTTGACACAGCGGCCGACCAGATTATTGCATTGAATGAAAAAATCAATGAAAATGCCAAAACACAGGAAGCCAAGGTGCAAATGACCCATCGGGTTGCCCTGATTCTTGTGAGTGTGGTGATTCTGATAGGTATTTTGCTGGTTGCATTGTTCCTGTTTTTGATGCTTCGCTATATTATGGTGCCGCTCAAAAAAACAGCGCGCGCGATGGACGCATTAAAAGAAGGAGATTTTGAACAGGCGGTGATTCACTACGATTCCAAGGATGAATTCGGTCAGTTGGCGCAAAGAATCACGCAGACGATGGAAAAAATTATTTTCATTACAAACGATATTGAAAAAGGATTGTCTGCGCTTGCAGAAGGTGATTTTTCGGTAACCAGCCAGGATGACAGCCGATATACTGGGGAATACCACCGGCTGCGCGATACAATCTATCAGATGACCCATTTATTTAACCAGATTATTGGGAAAATTACAGATACTGCAAATCGTGTCGCCGATGGCGCGGAACAGGTGTCAAACGCTGCACAGGCGCTCAGCCAAGGGTCTACCGAGCAGGCTTCCAGTGTGGAAGAACTGGCGGCAACGTTGTCTGGCATCTCCCGTCAGGTGAATGAAAACAATGCGTTTATTTTAGAGTCTGAACACAATGTCAAGGAAACCGTGTCGGAATTGCAAATTGGAACGCAGAAAATGCAGGAAATGCTGACTGCTATGAATGAAATTACGGACAGTTCGGTTGAGATTGAGAAGATTATTAAAAATATAGAGGATATCGCGTTCCAGACCAATATTTTGGCGTTGAATGCTGCGGTGGAAGCCGCGCGTGCAGGACAGGCGGGCAAGGGCTTTGCGGTTGTAGCAGATGAAGTGCGCAATCTGGCAGCAAAGACAGCCGAGTCCTCGCGCAACACAGCTCATTTGATTTCCAAATCGTTGCAGGCTGTACAGCATGGCAAACAGATTGCTGACGAAACCGCCACTTCGTTCGATAAGGTATCTGAGCATATTGCTAGGGTTGCAGAGCAATCGGAAAAGATTTCTGAGAATTCAAGAGCGCAAGACGAGTCCATCCGCCAGACTTCAATCGGAGTGGAACAAATTTCGAGCGTTGTGCAAACCAATTCGGCAACCGCGCAGCAAAGTGCGGCAGCAAGTGAAGAACTGGCTGGTTTGTCCAATATCTTGCAAGATATCGTCAAAAATTTTCAACTGGCAGAATATTACCACTAAGATGGCTTGATGCAAGTTTATGCTATAAAAATGCGAAAAAAAGCGGAAAAATGATATAAAAAATGGGCGGATTTTGTCCGCTCATTTTTTTATTCTGTGAGACATCACCAGTATACCAAAAGAAAAGAAAGGTTTTTTTTGTATGAATTGTTATAATAGCAGTTGAAAATATGGATTCTGTGTGTGTATAATAAAAATAGATGTGGAATGAAAATAAATCTGTGATTGAGAAATTTCTGATTTTTAAGCAGAAATTTAAAAAGGGGAACACAAAACATGAAAGAGTTAGTTTATACCACAGACCGTTGCATTGGGTGCAACAAGTGTATTGCAGCCTGCCCAGTGCTGAATGCAAATTGTGTGGTAGAACAGCCGGATAATACACAAATGATTCATGTAGATGCTTCCAAGTGTATTGCTTGCGGCTCTTGTTTGGATGCGTGTCAACATCATGCCAGAGAGTTTCATGATGATATCCAGCAGTTCATAGAGGATTTGAAGCAGGGGAAAAAGATATCTGTTTTGTATGCGCCGGCTTTGGTTGCAAATTATCCGACGGAGTACAAAAATATTCTGGGCGCACTTAAAAAGTTGGGGGTTAATCATATTTTAAGTGTGGGATTTGGCGCGGATATCACAACATGGGCATATATCAATTATATTCAAGAAAATAATTTTCAGGGCGGTATCTCCCAGCCTTGTCCCGCCGTGGTGAGCTATATTGAAAGCTTTATCCCTGAACTGATTCCCAAGCTGATGCCCATACATAGTCCTTTGATTTGCGCGGCGATATATGCTAAAAAGTATCTGGGGATTCAGGATAAACTGGCATTCTTGGGGCCATGTATTGCCAAAAAAGCTGAAATTATGGACGAAAATACACATGGTTACGTCAGCTATAATATTACATTTGACCACTTGATGAAGTATTTACGCAAACATCCTGTGCAGAGCCAACCTTTTGAAGAAGAGTTGGTGCCGGGGATGGGAAGCATTTACCCCATGCCGGGAGGACTGAAAGAAAATGTTCGCTGGTTCTGTGGGGAACAGGTGTTTATTCAGCAGAGTGAGGGCGAAAAAGTCGTTTATAAGATGCTAGAAAAATACGCCAAGCGAGTGAGCGCGGGTAAAAATCTGCCGTTTATGGTGGATGCCCTCAACTGTGAAAACGGTTGCTTAGATGGGCCTGCGGTTGAAGAAAGCAAGCGCGGGAATGATGAAATGCTTTATGCCATTCAGCAGCAAAAGGCTGCAAAACAAACACATGGACGAGGGGTATGGAGTGCAAAAAAGAGCTGTGAAGCGAGAATGAAAGTCCTCAATCGCGCTTTTGCTAAATTGAACTTGAGCGATTTTGTACGGCATTACACAGACCGCTCCCGACAAAATAAAGTGCGCATACCCAGTGTGGGTGAGCTTCAGCAAATTTTCCATAGGCTGCAAAAAAATACACCGGAAAGCCAAACCATCAACTGTGGTGCATGTGGATATGCAACTTGCACAGAGATGGCAACAGCAATTTTTAACGGCTGCAATACACCGAATGGATGTATTCACTATATAAAATATATGGTGGAGCAGGAGAAAAAAGAAATCCAAGCCATTTCGACCGATGTTATGAACAAGAATAGAACGATTGGGGAGATGGTTGAGAATGCCAATACGCAGTTTAGCACTTTGAGCAATTCCATTCATATTATGACCGAACAAAATACCAAGAATGCCGACGAAAGTGTTAGCATCAACGAGGCCATGCAGAAAATCGTTGAGTTTAGCGCAAGGTTGACCGAGGTACTCGGTTTGGTTGGAAAACTGCTCGAAGAATTGGAGAAAAATAACAACGGAATTAAGGATGTTGCCTTACGAACGCAGCTATTGTCGCTCAACGCTTCGGTGGAAGCGGCGCGCGCAGGTGCGGCAGGCAAAGGTTTTTCGGTTGTTGCAAACGAAGTGCGTTCGCTGAGCGAAGCCAGCAAAGAGACTGCGCAGAAGAGCAACAATAATAAAGATGAGATTGACCGCGCATTGCATGAATTGAACGATGATGTAAAGCATTTGAGCATGATTACGGACGATGTAAATGAACGGTTGTGCCATTTAACCGCCAATAGTGAAGAAATTGCCGCTTCGGCACAGGATATCAGTGCGGCAACAGAGAAATTGCAGACATATTTTTTAGAGTTGAGCCAAATGAGCCATAGCACCGAAGAAGAACACTAAGCTGGACTTAGGGGGGATATGTGCCATGTGCAAGGTACAGACTTGACGAATAGAGCAAAATTTTACAGAACGACTTTATTGGTGGTCGTGCTGTGGAATTTTGCTCTTTTTTGCAAATAAAGCATGTTGCATCGGCGGCGTTAAAATATGCGAGAGGTATTTAAAAGTTTTACTAAAAAATTATTGCCTTTTTAGTAAAGAGTTTATATAATAGAAGTAACGGCATCGTATCTTAAATTTACATGATGGGAGACGAGATGTATGAAAAGTTTACTTGACCTGCAACAGGACCTGCAAAATGGCGTTTTGAATTCGCGGCTTCAGTCTCTTTGCGGTCTGGGCAGTTCCGAATTAGGTGAAAAGCGGGAACGCCTTGCACGACTGATGAAGCTGTATGGCGAAAAATTCGGTATAGAATCAGAAGTATCTCTCTTTTCTAGCCCCGGTCGCACCGAAATGGGCGGCAATCACACCGACCATCAGCATGGTTGCGTGCTGGCAGGGCCGGTAAATTTGGATATGTTGGCTTGTGCAGGTGCAAACGGCGGTAAAATGGCTTGTATCCACTCGGACGGTTATCCGGCGATTGAGATTGACCTCACCGAGCTGACCCCCAAGCAGGAAGAAGAAGGAACTTCGGCGGCGTTGGTGCGCGGTATCGCCAGCCGATTGCATGAAATGGGGTATACCATTGGCGGTTTCAATGCCTGTGTCGATTCCACGGTTTTGGGTGGTTCGGGTCTGTCCTCTTCGGCTGCTTATGAAATTCTCATCGGCATTATCATGAATCACTTGTTCTGTGAAGATGCGCTGGATGCGATTACCATTGCACAGATTGGCCAGTATGCCGAGAATCAATTCTTCGGCAAACCGTGCGGCCTGATGGACCAATTGGCGTGCGCGGTTGGCGGTATCATCTCGATTGACTTTAATGACCCGGCAACACCGGTGGTCAATAAAATTCATTATGACTTGCGTTCGTCCGGATATGTTTTGTGCATCATTGATTCAGGTGCAGACCATGCCGACTTGACCAACGAATATGCGGCAGTTTCGGCTGAAATGCGTGCGGTTGCGACTTGTTTTGGCAAGGAATTCTTGCGCGAAGTGGATGAAAAAGAATTTTGGAGCCAGCTTGCAAAGGTTAGACAGCAGGCAGGCGACCGCGCAGTTTTGCGCGCTATGCACTTCTTTGCCGATAACAAGACCGCACTCAAGGAAGCACAGGCACTGGAAAAGGATGACTTCCAGTATTTCCTGTCGCTGGTGAACCAGTCCGGTCGTTCGTCTGCGACGCAGCTGCAAAATCTGTTCTGCACCGCACGCCCGCAGGAACAGGCCGTTCCGCTGACTATCGCGTTGGCACAGCATTTACTGGGCGGAGAAGGCGCTGTGCGTGTACATGGCGGCGGCTTTGCCGGAACTGTACAGGCTTATGTGCCGATGGCACAGAAGGAAACGTTCCGGGAGGGCATGGAAGCCGTACTGGGTGAAGGAAGCTGTCATTTCCTGTTTATCCGTCAGGAAGGCGGCATCGTCATCGCTTAATCCGGTTGGGTCATATTTTTATATTCTTTTGGGAGGTCTTACATCATGTCTATTTTAGTTTTGGGAGGCGCCGGCTATATCGGCTCTCATACGGCTCGTGCATTGGTGGATGCGGGTCATGACGTTGTGGTTGCGGACAATTTGGAAACCGGTTTCCGCGCGGCTGTGCCCGAAAAAGCGCGTTTTTATCAGGGAGATATCCGCGACCGCGCATTTGTAGACCATGTATTTGAAAGTGAGTCGATTGACGGCGTGATTCACTTTGCAGCCAATTCTCAGGTTGGCGAGAGTATGCGCGACCCGCTCAAGTATTATGATAACAACCTGTGCGGCACCAAGACGCTGCTGGACAGCATGGTCGCACACAATGTCCTGAAAATTGTATTCTCGTCCACGGCGGCGACTTATGGCGAACCTGAACGGGTTCCGATTCTGGAAACCGACCGCACCGAGCCGACTAACTGCTATGGTGAAACCAAGCTGTCGATGGAAAAAATGATGAAGTGGGTTTCCAATGCACATGGCCTGCGCTTTGTTGCGCTGCGCTACTTCAATGCCTGTGGCGCACATCCGGACGGCTCGATTGGTGAGGCGCACAACCCCGAAACCCATCTGATTCCGCTGATTCTTCAGGTGCCCAACGGACAGCGCGAAGCCATTTCCATTTTTGGCACAGACTACCCGACCGAAGACGGCACTTGTATTCGTGACTATATCCATGTATGCGACTTAGCACAGGCACATATTCTGGCATTGGAATATCTGCTCAAAGGCGGCGACAATAATGTATTTAATCTGGGCAATGGCGTAGGTTTCTCGGTTAAGCAGGTCATTGACGAGGCGCGCCGCGTGACTGGCCATCCCATTCCGGCTAAGGAAGAAGCCCGTCGTGCAGGTGACCCGGCTCAGCTGATTGCATCGAGCGAAAAGGCAAAGTCGGTTCTGGGTTGGAAGCCCGAATATGATGATTTGAACACCATTATTCAGACTGCATGGGATTGGCACAAAAACCACCCGCATGGATATGAGGATTGAACGGGAGGAAGCGCAATATGATTGATGTTGCAATTGCAAAGCTGGTGCGCTACGCCCAAGATACAGGTTTGATTGCACCGGAAGACCACACTTGGGCCGTCAATACGCTGCTGGAAGCGTTGAAGCTGGATAGCTGGGAACAGCCCGAACTGGACAATGAACCGATTGACCTGCCTGCGGTGCTGGATGAGCTGATGAATGATGCACATGCACGCGGTGTACTGGAGAACGATTCGATTGTGTACCGTGATTTGTTTGATACTAGCTTGATGGGACGGCTGACACCGCCGCCGCGTGAGGTCATTGCACGGTTCCGTGAGCTGTATGCAAAGAATCCGATTGAAGCAACCGATTGGTATTATAAGTTCAGTCAAGACACCAACTATATTCGCCGTGACCGCATTGCACGCGACGTGCAGTGGAAAGCGCAGACCGATTACGGTGAATTGGATATTACGATTAACCTGTCCAAGCCCGAAAAAGACCCCAAGGCGATTGCGGCTGCACGCGATTTGCCGGCATCGCAGTATCCCAAGTGTCAGCTTTGTCAGGAAAATGAAGGGTATGCAGGACGGGTCAACCATCCGGCACGTCAAAATCACCGCATCATTCCGATTACGATTGACAAAAATCCGTGGTATCTGCAATATTCGCCCTATGTGTACTACAATGAACACTGCATCGTGTTCAATTCGCAGCACACCCCCATGAAGATTGACCGTGCATGTTTCCGTAAGCTGCTGGACTTTATCGGTCAGTTCCCACATTATTTTGTTGGTTCTAATGCTGATTTGCCCATCGTTGGCGGCTCGATTTTGGCACATGACCATTTTCAGGGCGGTCACTATGAATTTGCTATGGCAAAAGCACCGGTTGAAACACCGCTGTCGTTCAAGGGATTCGATGATGTGCGAGCGGGCATTGTGCGCTGGCCGATGTCGGTCATTCGCCTGACCGCAGCCGACCCCGACCGTCTGGTGGACTTGGCTGACAAGATTTTGCTTGCATGGCGTGGCTACACCGATGAGCAGGCAATGATTTTTGCCCAAACAGATGGCGTACCGCACAACACCATTACCCCAATCGCGCGCCGCCGCGGCAGCGATTATGAATTGGATTTGGTGTTAAGAAATAACTTGACCACCGAAGAACATCCGCTTGGCTTGTACCATCCCCACGCAGAATTACACCACATCAAGAAAGAGAATATCGGCTTGATTGAGGTAATGGGCTTGGCAGTTCTCCCGGCACGTCTGAAACAGGAATTGGCTGTTTTGGGTGAAAAAATGGTCAAGGGTGAGGACTTGCGCGCCGACCCGATGACCGCTGCACATGCAGACTGGGCGGAAAAAATTCTTGCACAGTATGATGTAACCGCTTCTAATGTTGACGATATTCTGAAAAAAGAAGTCGGTTTGGTATTTGCAACTGTACTCGAACATGCAGGCGTTTATAAGCGAAACGCGGACGGTAAAGCAGCTTTCCTGCGTTTTGCGGAAAGTGTGAATGTATGAAGATTGTAAATGAACCGTTTGGCGTGACCGCGCAGGGACAGCCGGTAGAACGCTATACGCTGACCGATGGCAATTGTTCGGCATCGGTTCTGACATTGGGCGGTATTTTGCAGTCGTGGACGGTGCCCGACCGCAATGGCGCACCCACTGATATTGTACTGGGATTTGATTCTGTTGGTGCCTATGAAGCACAAGATTGCTATATCGGTGCTTTGCTGGGACGCTGCGCCAATCGCATTGCGGATGGCCGCATCACAGTTGGACAGCAGACCTATACACTGGCCTGCAATGACAACGGCATCAATCATTTACACGGCGGCATGGTTGGCTTTGACCGCCGTATCTGGAAAGCAACCGTGTTACCCGATGGATTGCAGCTTCAATATGAAAGTCCAGACGGGGAAGAAGGGTATCCGGGACGCTTGAGCGTAACGGCAATTTACCGTTTGACACAGGATACCTTGTCGATTGAATTCTTTGCACAAAGCGACAAGGATACCGTTTGCAATTTGTCCAGCCACAGCTACTTTAATTTGGGTGGACATGCTTCGGGGTCGGTGGGCAGTCAGATGATTCAGGTAGACGCCGACCGCTATACACCGCTTGCTTCCAACAATGCCCCCACAGGTGAAGTTGCATCGGTTGAGGGCACACCATTCGATTTGCGTCAACCGGTACGGTTTGATGCAGGATGGGACAGCGATTTTACACAGATTGCTTTGGCTGGTGGCTATGACCACAATTATATCCCGGCTGGAGATGGTCTGCGCCCGTTTGCACAGGCATCGTGCCCACAAACTGGCATTACTTTAACCGTTACATCTGACATGCCGGGTGTGCAGTTGTATACTGGTAATTTCCTGCGTGATGACTTGCCGGAAGGCAAACAGCACGCCAAATACGACCGTCGCCATGGCTTCTGTCTGGAAACACAGTTTTGGCCTAATGCGTTTGCTTGTCCAGATTTCCCGCAGCCGATTGTACATGCGGGTGAAACCTATCATCATATTACCAACTATCGGTATTCTGTCTGCCCATAAGGCAGGCTAGAACACGCCTCTTTTTCTTCTTTCTCTAAAAGGGAGACCGCGCAAAGCCTTATGGCTTGCGCGGTCTCTCTTTTTGTTAGGTTTATTTGTGTAGGGTTGTTAGGGCGTTATGTTAATAGAGAATGTGTGGTATCGGGAAAACGGACGAACGCAAAAATAGGCGCGTTGTGTGTGGAGAAAGGGAACAAAAGAATACCGGCAACTGCCATAAGCAGTTGCCGGTATTGTTATAAAGAGAGATTTACTTTTTGCCGAGGTATTTACGCAGGTCGAGTGCGACTGCGATGATGATGACGAAGCCCTGTACGATGTAAGTAATAGCCGGGTCAACACCCATGAACTGCAAGCAGATTTTCAGGGTTTCAAATACCAGTACACCAATCAGAACACCGGAAACACGTCCGACACCACCGTTTGTCGAAACGCCGCCAATCGTACAAGCTGCGATAGCTTCCAATTCGTAACCGAAACCGGTTGCGGTCGAAGCACCGCCTGCTTTTGCGCCCAGCAGGAAACCGCCGAGGCCATACAGAACAGCAGCCAGAATATAAATGCGAATCAGGGTAGCAGATACATTAACGCCTGCAACCTGCGCAGCATTTTCATTGCCGCCGATTGCGTACATATATTTACCGTGACGAGTCTTGTTAAACAGAACCCAAGTATAAATACCAACGATGACAGCGATGATGGTCAGATAGGGGATGGGGCCAAGGCTGCCCGAAGCGACCTTGGAGTAAGCTGACTTGTAACCGCCAAGGGGCTGGTTATCGGTGATAACCGAGCACAGGCCATACACGATAGTCTGCATACCGAGGGTTGCGATAAAGGGCGGCACTTTGAGGAAAGCGATAACACAGCCATTGATTGCACCAAAGACTGCCATAATTGCCAGCACGATAATAAGACCAACCCAAACCGGGATATCGGGCATCCAGGGAAGCATACGCGCCGAATATGTAACATCCTGAAGCAGCATAGCGGAAAGGCAAGCAGACAAGCCAACCATACGGCCAGCAGACAGGTCAGTACCTTTGGTAATCAAGCAGCCGGACACACCACAAGCGATGATGAAGCGGGGAGCCACATTGATTAACAAGTTTTTGCCATTATTTAGCGTAAAGAAATTCTGTGTTGTGAAGCCAACGAACAGCGCAAGCAATATAATCAGAATGATGATTGCGTTGTTTGAGGCAAAATTTTGAATGCTTTTGGCATTGATTTTACCTTGTTTCATTTCTCTTCCTCCTACTTACTCAAAACGGGTTGCCAGTTCCATAATATTTTCCTGATTGGCGTCCTTGCCGTCAATCACGCCCGTGCATCTGCCATCACACATGACCATAATGCGGTCAGACATGCCCATTAGTTCGCTCATTTCCGACGAAATCAGGATAATACTTTTGCCCTGCTTGGCAAGTTCTGCGATAATGCAGTAGATTTCATACTTTGCACCGACATCAATGCCGCGTGTGGGTTCGTCCAGAATGAAGATATCTGGGTCATTTGCCAGCCAGCGGCTGATGAGCACCTTTTGCTGGTTACCACCAGACAGTGTTTGAATGAGCGTCTTGGATGACGGTGTTTTGATGGACAGTTTAGCAACGTTGTCCTGTACCAGTTTTTCAATCTTTTTGTCGTCCAACAGACAACCGGCAATCAGATATTTGTTCAGGGAGGAGATTGAGACATTATCTGCAATCGAAAGAACCCCCATGATACCAGTTGCACGCCGGTCTTCGGTCAGAAGTGCGATACCGCTTTTAATGGCGTCGGACGGCTGATTGATTTTGAGTTCTTTGTTTTTATAATAGATAGCGCCTTTGCTGTGACAGCGCAAACCGAAGATACCTTCCATTAGTTCGGTACGCTGTGCGCCGACCAGGCCGGCTACGCCGAGAATTTCGCCTTTGCGCACATTGAAGTTGACATTGCGAAAACTCTTGGGGTTGATAGAGGTAAAATCTTTGACTTCAAAGACCACTTCACCCGGTTCATTTTGACGTTGTGGGTACAAGTTACTCAGCTCACGGCCAACCATTTTGGTGATAATCATATCGGTTGTCAGTTCTTTTGCAGCCCAAGTACCGATATACTGACCGTCGCGCATGATGGTGACTTCGTCGGAGATGCGTAAAATCTCGTCCATCTTGTGGCTGATGTAGACAATTGAAACGCCGCGGTCACGCAGTTCGTTTACGATGGTGAACAGCGCTTCGACTTCGGCGGCTGTCAGCGAAGAAGTTGGCTCGTCCAGAATCAGCACCTTACAATCGGCAGAAACGGCCTTGGCGATTTCGACGAGCTGCATCTGAGAAACACTAAGGGTACCAAGCTTGGTCTTGGGGTCATATGGCAGATGCACTTCTTTGAGGACGGCTGCGGCATCCTCGTATAGTTTTTGATGGTCGATGAATGACAGCGGCCCGATTTTTTTAAGCGGATAACGCCCGATGTAAATATTTTCACCGACACTGCGTTCGGGGATGGGCTGTAATTCCTGATGCACCATAGCAATACCACGGTGCAGCGCGTCAAGCGGCCCTTTGATTTGGACTTTTTGCCCCTCGTAGTAAACTTCACCTTCATCCATGTGATAAATACCGAACATACATTTCATCAACGTGGATTTTCCGGCACCGTTTTCTCCCATCAGGGCATGAACCGTACCAGGCCGCAATTTGAGCTGGGCGTGATCCAGCGCCTTGACACCGGGGAACATTTTTACAACTCCCCGCATTTCCAAACGATATTCCGACACTTGGCCGACCCCTTTCTACTAAGACTCCAGCGTTCATTCCTATTTTAAAAAATACAGCATTTAGAAGCGAGTTCAAGGCTGCATTTCTTAGAATAGCAACCAATCGCAATTGAGGAAAAAGAAAACGAGGTGCGTGCGCTGCGCACACGCACCTCGTTCGGTTAGTTGTTGTCTATTACTTGATGTAATCCTGAGCGTTTTCAGGGGTTACCTTAACATAGTCAACATAAATGGACTGTTCGCCCTCTGCGAAGGTCTTGCCGCCCAGCAGTTCTTCCATAGATGCAACTGCCTGTGTTGCCTGACCGTTGGCATCGTTCAGAACGGTACCGGTCATGTTGCCGGCAACGACTTCGTTCAGCGCTGCGTCCAGTGCGTCTACGCCAACCAGATAAATGTCTTCGTTAACCTTGCGGCCTGCTGCCTGAATGGCCTGCAAAGCACCGATTGCCATGTCGTCGTTGTTGCAGAATACGACTTCAATCTGGTCACCAAACTTTGCAAGGTCGTTCTGTGCAATTTCCTGACCCTTGTTGCGGTCCCAGTCGCCGCGCTGGAGGTCGAGCTGTTCAACGGTCATGCCAGCATCGGTCAGAGCCTTAACCGAATATTCGGTGCGCAGCTTGGCATCAATGTTTTCGGGGTCGCCCTGAATCATGATGTAAGAAACCTTGCCATCGCCGTTGATATCGCCCTTGTTCTCGGTTTCGAGAATCAGTTCGCCCTGGAAAGTACCGGACTGTGCAGCGTCACAACCAACATAAACCAACTTTTCGTAAGCTGCCATCTGCTCTGCGGTCGGCTCACGGTTGATGATAACGGTCGGAATGTCAGCCTGCTTTACGGCTGCGATGATGCTGTCGGCTGCCGAGGTCATAACCGGGTTGATAATCAGAGCGTCCATGCCCTGAGTAATGAATGTGTTAATCTGCTCGGTCTGCTTAGCCTGGTCGTTGTTGCCGTCTACGACGGTGACTTCATAGCCCTTTTCTTCCAGCATGGATTGCAGTGCATTGCGGTAGGTGGTCATGAAAGCATCGTCAAACTTATAAATACAAACGCCGACTTTGAGCTTTTCACCGGTGGGGGTTGCCTCAGCCGACTGAGACTCGCCAGACGAACCGCTGTCCGATGTCGAGGCGTTGGTGCCACCGCAAGCGGCAAGTGACAGGCACACGGCTGCTGACAGCATCAGTGCAAGAAATCGTTTCATGATAAATTCGCTCCTTTTCGCTTTTCCTTTTCATTCTTCTGAACAGATGCCTGTTCGGGTCATCTGTTCCTCTCTGTGCTTTCATTGTAGCACCGCTTTGGCAGAAATAGCAAGCGAAGAATGTCGTTTTACTAAATTTTTAGTTCCTCTGACAATTTCACTTTTTGCCGTTTGGATATATTGCACAAATTCTTTGCCATATGGTACAATTTATCATAGAGAAATTTGACATACTGAAAACGACTGGGCAATTTTGTCATACTATTACAAAATTTTTTACTTGCTTTTTGCACTGCGCTCAGCTTAAAATGAATAATAGAAAACATTTGGTAAAGTTCACAACAACTTCACAATAAAGGCGGTGCTGAACATGGCAACATTGAAAGAACTTGCGGCGTATACCAATTTATCCATCGCAACGATATCGCGCATTTTAAACAATGACCCGACGATGGCAGCAAGTGAAGATACCCGCCGCCGCGTACTGGAAGCCGCTGGTACGTTGGGGTATAAAAAACATAACAAAAATAAGGTTACATCCAGTATGCGCTTTGGCGTGGCTGAAATGCTTACACCGGCAGAGCAACTGGAAGACCCATTTTATTTATATCTGAAAAATTTTGTTGCACAGGAATGTATGGAACAAAAAATTGACCTTATCCCACTTCAGCGGGAAGGGGAATCATTTGTTGTGCCCTATCCTGTACCCATTAATGGTATTATTGCAATCGGTATTTTTACAAGGGCGCAGATTGAAGCGCTGCACCAATTATCAGATACCCTGCTATTTGTGGATTCTTCGCCCGATGAAGCGCGCAGTGATTCGGTGGTCATCAATTACCGATTGGGCATTGAACAGGCGTTGGAACATTTATTTTCCCTTGGACATCGCCAGATTGGATTTGTAGGCCCGGCCGACAAACTGGATGACTGGAAGCAACCAGCACCCGAAATCCGTCGGCAGTTGTTCATACACTTTATGAGTGCGCACAACGACTATGAAAGCAATTTTTTGATTGATGTCCCGACAAATGCAGTTTTGACCGAACAGGCTGTTACCGCATATTTGCAGCAAGGATGCCCGCTGCCAACCGCTTTCCTGACGGCAAATGAAGAAAATGCGATTGGTACGGTGCGTGCATTGAAAGCAGCGGGTTTTTCCATTCCCGAAGACGTTTCCATTATTTCCTTCAACGATACACCGCTATCGGAGTTGATGGAGCCGCCGTTGACGTCGATTTCTACCCGTGTGCAGGAAATGAGTTGTATTGCTGTGCATTTGCTGATGGAGCGAACCAGCAATTCTGGATTTTTGGGGGATATTCCAGTCAAGCTGATTGTTCCACCGACTTTGGTGGTGCGGGGAAGCACTTCGCAACCGCCGCTTGCTTGTATTTCGGATGATTTTGCAGATTAAACGCATGATGGTGCAACTATACATTGTAATCCAATAATACAAAAATCCACTGATTGTTTTGTAATCAGTGGATTTTTTTGTCAATGTCAAGTGATGGGAAAATGAGGATACACACGAAGATGATTATGAAAAAGGAATAAAAAAGCAAGGTAAAACCAAACTATTTTTGTATTTCCTAACAGATAGGAAAGGATGCTAGTCCCTAAATTAAATTTTATGTCGTATAATTTAAAGCAACAAGGGGAGGAAGCCGATGTTGACTTTAAGACAAAGGGCAATCATTGATATTCTGAGCAGCGAAGGACATGCAGTGACCGGTCGAGAATTGGCGCAAATGTTAGGGGTATCAGACCGCACCATCCGCTCAGATATTGATGAACTCAATCGAAAATCCCAATGTGAGTTAATCAAGGCAAGTCATCGAACTGGATACAGTTTAAATGCAGATGCCTTAAAAATACAGCAAAATGTGAAAAAAGAAACCATTCCGCAGACCTCGCAGCAGCGATGTGTTTATTTGATTAAGGAGTTATTGTTCCACCGGCAGGAAATCAATCTGATTGAATTGCAAAGTCAAGTATTTGTCAGCGGTTATTCGATTGATAATGATATTCGCAAAATCCGTGCCATGATTCGGGAATATCCGGGACTGCGGTTGGTGCGCAGTAAAAATCACTTGCGGCTGGAAGGCGAAGAAAGCGAAAAGCGCAAGTTATATAAAAAATTATTGGCGCGAGAGACAGAGGGAAATTTTATCAATCTGAGTGCAATTGCGAATATTTGGCAGGAGTTTGACCTGCTGGAATTGAAAGATGCACTAGAAGAAATCTGTAAGAAATATGATTATCATATTTCGGATTTGGCATATCCCATGCTGATGCTTCACGCAGGCGTATCGGTCGAGCGTATTCTGCATCACAATTTTGTGGAGGAAGCCGACTGCGATGCACGCTTGACCAAGCGGCTGGAATATCAGATTGCCAACGAACTGTTCCAGAAAATCGCGGAATTGTACCATATTGAGCGGGTGGAAGATGAGGTCAGCCGGTTCGCCGAACTGTTGATGAAAAAGAATAATCTGTATCACAGTCAGAGCGATGAAAACCTAGACCATTTAACCCAGTTGATTTTACAGAATATACAGACACGTTTTGATATTGATTTGAGCGGCGATGAGGAGTTTGTAAACGGCATTATGTCCCACATTCGCCTGCTTATCAAACGCCTGCATCAGCAGGTGGAACCGACAAACTTCTGCTTGCCTGAAATCAAGTGGAAATACCCGTTGATTTTTGAAATGGCGGTCGCGGTAGCCGGATGTATTGAGGAGTCTTACGGATGTAAACTCAATGAAAATGAGATTTGCTATCTGGCCTTGCATCTTGGCGTAGCATATGAACGTTCCAGCGCGGTTCGGCGCTATCGGGCGGTGTTGATTGCGCCTAACAGTTATATCACGATAACCCGCCAGTGTATGAACAGCTTGGTGCAGCGGTTTGGTAATCGTATGGAGATTGTTAGTCGATACAACCTGTTCGATGAACGCAAGGTATTGCAGGACAGCCCGGATTTGATTTTATCTACCGTTTCGCTTCAGCATAATTTGAATGTTCCGACCGTGCAGATTTCGCTTTTTGTCAGTGCAGAGGATGAAAGTCGTATCTTTCAGACTCTGAACCGTATGGACAAAGTGCGATATCATCAGGAGTTTGTGCAGCAGGTGCAAGACATTATGCGTCCGGAACTGTTTGCTATTAAGCAGAGTATGGGCAGCCGAGATGAAATCCTTGATTTCCTGTGCGGAAAGGTGCAGGCGGCCGGATTGGACAACGGCAGTTTGAAAGAATATGTGCTGCACCGTGAATCCTATGCGTCTACATCGTTTGTGTATGGCTTTGCCATTCCTCATGCGATGGGTTCGTTTGTCCAAAAAACCAGTATTTCCATTTTACTGCTGCGTGAACCAGTAAAGTGGGGAGATTTTGATATCCGTCTTGTGGTATTGCTCGCCATACGCGAGGAGGATAACAACGTACTGAAAGTATTTTTGGATTGGTTATTCCACATTGTAAGCGACCGAGCCAAATTTGCAGAATTGATAAGCGCGCAAAGTTTTGAAGAATTTTTGGAACATGTGATACATGTGGATAAATGAGCAAACAGAAAGGACAGTGAGCATGACCAAGGCAGCAACCAAGCGGCAATCGGCTGCACAGACCGCGCAGGCCAGTTTAAGCCGTCGATTTTTTGCGTATCTGATTGACTGGTATGTGGGCGGTCTGGCGACCGCGCTTCCCGTCGCATTCTTTTCCATGCGGCAGTACCAGACCGTGCAAAATCAAAACATCATGCAGTTTACTGCGCCTTATGGCGTAGTAGCTGGTGTGTTGGCACTGATATGTGCGGTGCTTTATTATGCCGTTATTCCGGCGTGTGTATGGAAAGGACAGACACCGGGAAAGCGGATGCTGCATCTGAAAATCGTCCACACAGATGGCACAGATGTAACGGCTGGCACAATTTTTTTGCGGCAGCTTGTGGGAATTATCGTATTAGAAGGCGGTTTGGTCACGGCTAGTACGATTTGGCATCAGGTGGCAACGCTTTTGACCGGAGTGGAACTGGTCAAGCCGCTGATGTATGTGGGGATGGTCGTCAGCGTGATTTCAGCGCTGTTGGTTGCGGCGCGCAATCATACCGCGATTCATGACCGGTTAGCCGGTACACAGGTCGTTCAGCAGGCATAAGGCCTGAACAGAGAGAGAAGCAATTTTCCCTAAAATATATTTAAACAAGGAGAATGGTTATGGAAGGCATGGAACTGATTTGTTTCAACATTATTTCGTCGGTGGGCATGGCAAAGTCGAGCTATGTCGAGGCAATGCGCGCCGCCGCAGCGGGGAACTTTGATGAGGCAGCGGCTAAAATCAAAGAGGGCGACGGCTTCTACGCACAGGGACACAATGCACATTCGGATTTGATTGCACAGGAGTCCAACGGCACACCGGTTACCCCCAGTTTGCTGCTGCTCCATGCAGAAGACCAGATGATGTCGTCGGAAACGATTCGTTTGATGGCCGAAGAAAATATCAAGTTGTACAAGAAACTGTCTGAGATGGCAAATTAACGGACACAAGGAGGCCAATAACACTCCATTCACGATGGTTTCATAAAAAAGGGAGGAATAAAAATGAAAAAGATTTATCTGTTCTGTTCCGCAGGCATGTCCACCAGTATGTTGGCAAGCAAGATGCAGGAAACGGCTGACGCACACAACCTGCCGATTAAGGTTGCGGCATATGCACATAACAAGCTGGGAGAGATTCTGGATTCTGACCGCCCCGATTGCATTCTGCTCGGGCCTCAGGTCAAGTACATGTATGATGAAACGGTTGCGCAGTACGGCAAGGAAGGCATTCCGATTGCGGTCATTGATGCAGGGGATTATGGCATGATGAACGGCGAAAAGGTGCTCAAGTCCGCCATCAAACTGATTAAGCAGAGCAAATAATAAGAGGGGGCAGGGGTATGCTGCGCAAACTTGAAAAAATCTTCATGCCAATGGCTGAAGCCATTGGTAAAAACCGGTATCTGATTGCAATTCGTGACGGCTTTCTGGTATCCATGCCGTTGCTGGTTGCAGGTTCTATTTTCCTGATTATTGCAAACTTCCCGATTCAGGCATGGATGGATTGGTTGTCGTCCATCGTTGTCAATGAAAATACGGGTGAGACACTGGCATCCATGCTCAATAAGCCTTCGGATGCAACGTTTACCATCATGGCAGTATTTGCTGTTATGGGTATTGCGAACAGCTTTGCCAAGCAGTTAAAGACAAATCCGCTGTTTGGTTCGGCAGTTGCACTGATGAGCTGGTTTATGCTCATGCCGTACCTGATTCCGTCCACTGTTACTGTAGGGGATGCTACAGGCGACGTTATGGTGAAGGGCTTGTCGCTGGGCTGGCTGGGTGCCAAGGGCATTTTCGTCGGCATTATCTGTGCATTTGTTTCGGTACATATCTACGCATGGGTAGAACAGAAGGGCTGGGTCATCAAGATGCCGGCTGGCGTTCCGCCCACGGTTGTAGAGTCGTTCTCGGCACTGATTCCGGCCACAGTTGTTATGACCGTATTTGGTGCTATCAACCTTGGATTCAACTTCGCAAATACCAATGCGTTCCAGATTATCTTTGATTTCCTTCAGACCCCGTTGCTCAATCTGGGCGATACGCTGGGCGCAATGGTAACCGCTTATATTTTCCTGCATTTCTTCTGGTTCTTCGGTGTCAACGGCGGTTCGGTCGTTGGTGCGGTATTCAACCCCATCCTGCAAACCCTGTCGCTGGAGAACTTGGAATACTTCCGCACCGGTGTAGGCAGTGGCCACATCATTTGCCAGCAGTTCCAAGACCTGTTTGCAACTTTCGGCGGTGCAGGTTCTACCCTGTCGCTGGTTATTGCAATGATACTGTTCTGTAAGTCCAAGCGTATTACCGAACTTGGTAAACTGTCACTGGTACCCGGTATCTTTAACATCAATGAACCGATTATCTTTGGTCTGCCTATCGTACTTAACCCGACCATGATTATTCCGTTCATGCTGGTACCGACCATGAACATTGTCATTTCTTATTTTGCAATGGCGCTCAAACTGGTACCGATTTGCTCCGGTGTCAATATCCCGTGGACTTGCCCGCTGGGTATTTCGGGTGTGCTGGCGACCAACTGGGTAGGTGGTCTGCTGCAAATTGCACTGTTGACTTTGGGTGTATTTGTGTACATGCCGTTCATCAAGACCATGGATAACCAGTATATCAAGGAGGAAGCAGAGGCAGCGAAGCAGGCAGATGAAGATGACATCTCGCTGGATGACCTGTCGTTTGATGACCTTTAAGCAAGCGTTGGCATGTGAGGAGGACGTTTTATGAAAATCATTATGATTTATGACCAGATTCAGGCTGGTGCAGGTATCAAGGATGACCATATGGTGCCATTGGGAGCGAGCAAAGACCCCGTCGGCCCGGCGCGTATGATGGAGCCGTTTTTAAAGAAAGTGGACGGACGAGTTGTGGCTTGTCTGTATTGTGGGGACGGATTCTTTGAAAACGACCCGGCAGAAGTCAGCCGTAAGCTGTGCGCCATGGTCAAAAAGCTGGGGCCTGATGTGGTCATGTGCGGCCCAGCGTTTAACTACTTGGGTTATGGCAAGATGGCGGCCAAGGTGGCGCATGACATTGTCACCACCACAGGTGTTCGGGCGTTTGCGGCGATGTCCAAGGAAAATGAGGACACGATTGCGCAGTATAAAGACAAGATTCACATTGTCGAGACGCCGAAAAAAGGCGGTACCGGGCTGAATGAGGCGCTGGAAGGTATGTGCCTGCTGGCAAAAGCCATGGTAGACGGCAAAGATGAGAATGAAGTAGCGGCGAAATACTGTTTTCGCTGAACAATGAAAGAGGGATGCGCGGTTCCGGTAACGGATGGCCGCGCCCCGCTTTTTTGCGGGAAAATTGGTAGAGTTTTGCACAGACGAAAGGAAGGTACGGTTATGTGGGGCATTATTGCAACGTGGAGAATGGCAGTTGAGGGCATCACCAAAGCGAGTGAGATGCTCAAAAACGGCGGAAATGCAGGAGACGCAATTGAAGTTGCGGTTAAGGAAGTCGAAGATTTTCCGTATTACAAGTCGGTCGGATATGGCGGGCTGCCCAATGAGGAAATGGAAGTTGAACTGGACGCAGCATATATGGACGGCGATACCTTAGACATTGGCGCAGTAGCAGCAATCAAGGATTTTGCCAATCCGATTTCGATTGCGCGCCGACTGTCACAGGAGTCGGTCAACAACCTGCTGGTAGGGGAAGGCGCCGAAAAATTTGCGCATCGCCACGGCTTTGAGCGTAAGAACATGCTGACCGACCGTGCCAAGATTCACTATCATAACCGCGTCAAAGAAGTGCAGGAAACCGAAATCAAGCCCTATGCCGGACATGATACCGTTGGTATGGTTTGTCTGGACAGTGCGGGCAAGATGACCGCGGCTACCTCGACCAGCGGATTGTTTATGAAGAAAAAAGGTCGTGTGGGCGACTCGCCGATATCCGGTTCTGGCTTCTATGTAGACAGCGAAGTTGGCGGCGCGAGCGCTACCGGACTGGGCGAAGATGTGATGAAGGGCTGTGTTTCGTATGAGATTGTGCGGCTGATGAAAGAGGGAATGCACCCGCAGCAGGCTTGCGAAACCGCAGTCAATCTGTTTGACAAGACGCTGCGCGAGCGCCGGGGCAAAGCGGGCGATATGTCGCTGATTGCCATGAATAACAAGGGAGAATGGGGCGTGGCAACCAACATTGAAGGCTTTTCTTTCTCGGTTGCCACAGAAGGCCAGGAGCCGATTGTGTACTTGACCAAGAATGTAGATGGCAAGTGCATCCATGAGGTGGCAAGCCAAGAATGGCTTGACGAGTACATGCGCACCCGCACCGCACCGCTGGTAGAGAAGTAAACATGATGGAACAACAGAGAGATGCACAATTAGAGCAGCAGATTGTGCAAAAAGTAGAGCAACTGGGCGAGCAGCTTTTGAACAGCATTGTGGACATGGTGCAGATTGACAGCACAGAAGCACAAGCTGAGCCGCAAGCGCCGTTCGGTGTGGGGGTACGCAAAGCGTTAGATGCTGCATTGGAACTGGCTGGTAAAATGGGCTTTGAAACGGTTGACGTTGACCATTACATGGGATATGCGTCTTACCGGGCACCCGGAAAGGTCGATTTAGAAGGATATGTCGGTGCCATTGGGCACTTGGATGTCGTACCGGCTGGAACGGGCTGGCGGCAGCCGCCGTTTTCCGGTTTCCGGCAAGATGGTGTGATTTACAGCCGTGGCGTATTGGATAATAAAGGCCCGATTTTATCTTGCTTGTATGCGCTGTATGCGCTCAAGGAATTGGGACTGCCTCTTAAACGTGAAGTGCGCATTGTGTTTGGATGCGACGAGGAAAGCGGATTTGAGGACTTAAAGTACTATTTGACCAAGGAACAGCCGCCTGTGATGGGCTTTACGCCGGACTGTAAGTATCCGGTAGTGTATGCCGAGCGTGGGCGCGCTGTGGTGGAAATCACTGCCGCCAATCAAGAGGCATTGTTTGAGCTGATGAATGCTTACATCCTGAATGCAAATAACAATGGGGAACGGTTGGGGATTGCGTTCAAAGATGCCGAGTTTGGCAGCTTGGAAGTGCGCAACTATGAGCTAAAGCAGACCGAACAAGGCCCGGCCATACAGTTTTCCATCAGCTATCCGGCGGGCTGCACCGCCGATGGCTTGGTTGAGCAACTGCGGCAAACACTGTCCGGACACACGGTGCGATTGGTCAGCAATTTTGACCCCGTTCGGTTTGAAAAGGATTGCCGGTTGGTGGATACACTGCGGTATACTTATGAGCGCGTGACCGGTCAGGATGGCACACCCGTCACAACGACCGGCGGCACTTACGCCAAACTGATGCCGAATATTGTGCCGTTTGGCCCTTCCTTCCCCGGACAAAAGGGAATTGGACATCAACCCAATGAATGGATGAAGGAACAGGATATTTTGACCAATGCCAAAATTTATGCGTTAAGCCTGTATTATCTGGCATTGTGAGAGCAAAGGAAGGGATTTTATGGTTGAAATTTGCTGTGGCAGCTATGAAGATGCGCTCAATGCGTATCGCGGCGGCGCAGAGCGCGTGGAACTCAATTCGGCGCTGCATCTGGGGGGATTGACCCCTACGGCGGCTTGTCTGTCGCTGGTACTGCGTGACACCAAAGTAAAAGTTATCTGCATGGTGCGGCCGCGTGGTGCAGGTTTCTGTTATACACCGGCTGAAAAGGAGCAGATGTTTGCGGAAGCAAAGGAACTGCTGGAACAGGGCAGTCATGGTATTGCCTTTGGTTTTTTGACCGAAAATGCCGAGATTGATGTGCAGGAGACCGAAAAAATGGTCAAGCTGATTCACCAATATGGTGGGGAAGCGGTGTATCACCGGGCATTTGACTGTGTAAGCAATCCTTATGAAGCAATGGAAACTCTGATTCGCTTGGGAGTTGACCGTGTGCTGACCAGTGGATTGTCGGAAAAGGCAATGGGCGGCAAGGAGCTGATTCGCACCCTTCAGCAGCGATATGGCAGCCAGATAGAATTGCTTGCGGGAAGCGGGGTAAATGCGTCCAATGCACGCGAACTCATGGACTATACGGGCATCTCACAGGTACATTCTTCGTGTAAAGACTGGCAGACCGACCCCACAACGAGCGGGGAACAGGTAAGCTATTCGTTTGCGCCTGCGCCGCATGAAAGCTGTTATGATGTCGTCAGTCAAGAATTGGTTGCAAAGTTGAAAGAAGTTTTGGCATGAAAACGATAGAAAACAGAAAGATAGGGCGTTATATCGTTTCTTTTATCGCCGTACTGGCATCGGCATTTTTGCAGGCGTTCACCATGCAGGTGTTTTTGACACCAGCACAGATTTTGTCCAGTGGTTTTACCGGGGTTGCCGTCTTAATTGACCGAATTGCCGAATTGTTCGGCATGAGCTTTCCCACTTCGCTCGGCATGATTGTGCTGAATATTCCGGTTGCCGCCTTCTGTTTTCGGCATATTGGAAAAAAGTTTGTTGTTTTTTCGCTGATGCAGGTCTTTTTCGCCAGCTCCATTTTGCGATTTGCCAATTTTCAGCCGATTTTTGATGATGTTTTCTTAAATATCTGCTTTGGTGGCTTTTTGTACGGCATGGCCATTGTGATTGCACTGAAAGGCAATGCTTCGACGGCTGGAACCGACTTTATTGCCCTGTATGTATCTACCAAGTGCGGAAAATCTATTTGGCAGTTTGTATTTCTGTTCAACTGTTCCATGCTATGTATTTTTGGCTGGCTGTTTGGATGGGTATATGCCGGATACTCCATTTTGTTCCAGTTCCTGACGACCAAGACCATTGAAACCTTTGACAATCGCTATAAGCGTGTGACGCTGCAAATCACGACCAGAGAACCCAACCGACTCATCAACGCTTATATGCGGCAGTACCGGCATGGTATGTCCGTACTCAATGGATATGGTGGTTATGGAAAAGGTAAGCTCAGCTTGCTGCATACCGTGGTATCCACATATGAGGTACGGGACATTGTGGCATTGATGCGGGAAGCAGACCCACATGTTATTATCAACGTATTGCAGACCGAGACATTTTACGGCGGTTTTTATCAAAAACCCATTGATTAACGATTTATAGACCGAAAGGAAGGAATTTATCATGCATAAACTTGGTATCTCCCTTTATCCGCAGCATAGCACCCGCGAACAAGATGACGCATACATGGCGCTTGCAGCAAAATATGGATTTAAGCGTATTTTCACCTGCTTACTGTCGGGCAAGGGAGAAAAAGACGAAATCATTGCAACGTTCACTGATTTTATGAGCAGAGCACATCAATACGGCTTTGAAGTTTCGGTGGATACCAACCCGGAAATTTTTGCGAAATTGGGCGCAACGCCGTTTGACCTGAAAGTATTTGCCGATATGGGCGTGGATATCATCCGATTGGATGGGCATTTCGGCGCGACAGAGGACATTGCGATTACACGCAATCCCTATCACATTCCGATTGAATTCAACGCTTCACAGAACATGGATTTAGATTTGCTCATAGAGCGCGGTGCAAACCGGCATCATGTCATCACCTGTCACAATTTCTATCCCCAAAAATATACCGGTTTGAGTTTTGAGCGGTTCCAGTATCTGACAAATAAATATAAGAAAGATGGTTTCCGCACGGCTGTATTTGTGTCCAGCCACAATCAGAACACCTTTGGCCCGTGGCCGGTGAGTGCAGGCTTGCCCACTTGCGAGATGCACCGCACGCTGCCCATTGATTTGCAGGTGCGGCACCTGCTGGCAACCGAGCAGATTGACGATATTTTGATTGGCAACTGCTTTGCAACAGAGGATGAACTCAAAGCAATGGCACAAGTAGACCAAAATCGAATTACCATGAAGATTGATGTTTGTGATGGTGCGACCGAGCAGGAAAAGCACATTCTTTCGGGTTATCGTCACTTTGCGCGCGGGGATGCATCGGCTTATATGATTCGTTCGTCGCTGCCTCGACTGGATTGCCGCGATGTTGCGATTGCACACCGACCGGAATCCAAGCCGTTTTTCACCCGTGGTGATGTTGTCGTAGTCAACGACAACTTGAAGCATTATCGTGGAGAATTGGAAATTGTACTTCAGGATATGCCCAACGACGGAGAACGTAATTTGGTGGGCGTGATTCCCGAAGAAGAACGGATTCTTTTGGATTTCGTCAAGCCTGAATATGAGTTTGGCTTTATTTTGGATTGAGTAGACAGACAAACAGCATAAAGCAAGCGGGGAACACTTCAATATACAGTGCTCCCCGCTTTTCTCAGTTTTTGCGCTGCACTGGACTTAAAGAGAAACAATCTATCAAAAATGATAGCATGTCTTGCAATCATACAATATTTATGATACAATCTGATAAAAAATAACAGGTTCTGCCACCGGGTAGAACCATGCGAACAGTATTTTGATTTGCGGCGGTAGGTCTTAGAAGTCGCAAATGAAGATGCTGTTTTTTTGTGGAGGCTAGGGAATGGAAAAGCAACTGAGAAGGTATATCATACCGAACATATTGGCGATGACAGGAACATCGTGTTACGTTTTAGCCGATACCTTTTTTATCTCAATCGCGGCAGGCGCCGATGGCATCACAGCATTGAATCTGGTGCTTCCCATTTATGGAATTATCTTCGCATTGGGTTCTATGGTCGGTGTCGGGTCGGCTACGCGCTATTCATTGGATAAAGCAGTCGGAAAACCGGATGCAAGCGATTATTTTTCTAATGCAATCCTGTGTGCGTTGCTTATCAGCAGTATATTTGTTATTGGCGGCATCTGCTTTCCCGATACCATTTTAAGATTTTTGGGTGCAGATGACAGAATCCTAAATGTGGGACTGACTTACATTCAAATCGTGCTGTGTTTTGCGCCGTCCTTTATGCTGAATTATACATTTACGGCGTTTGTAAGAAACGATAACGCACCGAAGATTGCAATGGCGGCAACGCTGACAAGCGGTGTTTTTAATATTGTGTTCGACTATATTTTTATGTTTCCGATGAAATTGGGAATGGTTGGTGCTGCGCTTGCCACAGGTATTTCGCCCATTGTGAGTATGACGGTTTGCATGGTGCATTATCTATCCAAGAAGAACACCATAACGTTTGTAAAAAAATTGCCCTCATTTCAAAAGCTGATAGCTGCCTGCAAATTGGGAATTGTGGCTTTTGTGGGTGAGATATCCAACGGAATCACCACGATGGTCTTTAATTTTATTTTATTGGATTTAGCGGGCAATGTTGCGGTAGCAGCATATGGTGTCATTGCAAATTTTGCGCTGGTGGCAACCGCTTTGTTTAATGGCGTGTCGCAGGGATTGCAGCCTTTGGCTAGTTCAGTACATGGAAAATTTGATAACGAAGCAGAGAAAAGAATTTATCGGTATGCCCTTAAATTTGGTATGGTCATATCCATTTGCTTGGTTGTAATCGTGATGTTATTCCCAGATGTGTTAGTGCGTGTTTTTAACAGTGAAAATTCAATCGAACTGGCTGCATATGCAGAAGTAGGGATTCGATTGTATTTTATTGGGTTTTTGATAGCTTTCGTCAATATTATAAAATCCGGTTTTTTCAGTGCGACGGGGAAAGGGCTGGAATCTTCTTTGATTGCGCTATCCAGAGGTGTTGTATCCATTGTGATTTTTGCGTTTATACTTTCCAAGGCGTTCGGTATCATCGGTGTTTGGCTGGCGTTTCCCATTTCGGAAGCAGTTACCTTCTTGATAGCAACGCAGATGGAACGTATCACGCCAAAAGTATGATGAAGTGGATAAAGACATTCAGGCAAAAAAGGCAAGATTGTGAAGTTTCCCGATATCGAAAAATATCATGATGCCGAAGAGACGACCGAAGTTCTGGACATTCAAAAGATGACAGTTTCGGCACTGATTTTTCATCGGTCTGCGCGACCAACAGAAAATACCGCATCAAAAATGGGAAGCCTTGTATTGCATGTGGCCATCCAGAGTGGGTGCCGTATTGGAATAAGAAAAGGAAATGGGTTAGTATATGAATGAGTTTCAGGTAAAAGAAGCGTTTTATTTAAACGGGAAACCGTTTCAGATTTTGTCGGGTGCGATTCATTATTTTAGAATCCCACGCGCTTACTGGGAGGACAGTCTATATAATTTAAAGGCGATGGGATTTAATACCGTAGAAACGTATATCCCGTGGAATATTCATGAGCCTGACGAAGGTGTTTTTGATTTTTCTGAGCAGTACGATGTGGCTGCATTTGTACGCTTGGCGCAGCAAATGGGATTGTGGGTTATTTTGCGCCCTACGCCGTTTATCTGTGCAGAATGGGAGTTTGGTGGACTTCCGGCGTGGCTGCTCAACTACAAAGATATGAAAGTTCGTACCAATACACCACTATTTTTAGACAAAGTAGACCGATATTACCGGCGGCTGTTTGAGGAAATTGAACCGCTTCAAATCACTTGCGGTGGCCCTGTGTTGATGATGCAGGTTGAAAATGAGTACGGCTCGTTTGGAAACGACAAAGATTACTTGCGCGCTATCGTTGGTATTATGCGCAAATACCATGTAACGGTGCCGCTGTTTACGTCGGATGGTGCATGGGATGCGGCATTAGAGGCTGGCAGCCTGATAGAGGATGGTGTTTTGCCGACAGGAAACTTTGGTTCCCGCTCGGATGAAAATTTGGATGCAATGGAACGCTTCTTACAACGGCATGGTAAAACATTTCCGCTCATGTGTATGGAATTTTGGGATGGCTGGTTTAACCGCTGGGGTGAAAAAATTATCCGTCGAGATGCAGAGGATTTGGCACAGGAGGTCAAAACGCTGCTCAAACGCGCGAGCATAAACCTGTATATGTTTCAAGGCGGTACCAACTTTGGGTTTATGAATGGGTGCTCGGCGCGCGGAGAGCGTGACCTGCCGCAGATAACGTCATATGATTATGATGCTGTTTTGACCGAATGGGGCGCACCGACCGAAAAGTTTTACAAAATCCAAAAGGTGATACAGCAATTATTTCCTGATATTCCGACTTTTCCGCCTAGAGACCGCGCGCGCACGGCATATAAACCGGCGGTACAAAATGGACGCGTTTCGCTGGATGCTTGCAAGGAGCAACTGACCCAAGTGCAGCAAAGTATGTATCCGATGACAATGGAACAAGCGGGGCGCGGATATGGATACATGTTATATGAGACGGAAGTGCTGGGATTCGGGCAGGAAATGAAGCTAAAAATCCCCCAAGCAGCCGACCGCGTGCAAATTTTTCTCAACGGAACGCATATTGCAACGCAATATCAGGAACAGATAGGCGAGGAAGTATACGCAGCATTCCCAGAAGGGTATAGTAAATTACAGGTGCTGGTGGAAAATTTAGGGCGCGTAAATTATGGATATAAGCTGCACGCCCCTTCACAAAGCAAAGGAATCCGTACAGGAGTGATGGTTGATATTCATTTTGAGAGCCAGTGGAAAAACTATGCGCTGACCTTACAGGACTGCTCAAAAATTGAATTTAATGGTATGTGGGAACTGGATACCCCGGCATTTTATCGCTATACTTTTGATGTAGCCGAGGTACAAGATACATTCTTAGATTGCAGCACGCTGGGCAAGGGAGTTGTATTTCTCAATGGCAGAAATATCGGAAGATATTGGAAGATAGGCCCGGTGCAGTCTTTATATTTGCCTGGAGCGTGGATGCAATCGGGTAAAAACGAATTGATAGTGTTTGAAACCGAGCAAACCTGTCCAGACGAACTGCATTTTTCTGCGCAGCCGATTTATTGTACCAACGCAGAATAAGCAATATAAAGCCTTAAAGCGGCTGAGATGTTAAGAATACGAGCGAAAATGCAACATCTAATTGATAGAATTTTCGACCTGTATCGGCTATAATAGGGAATAGAATTGATACGGGGAGGGAATTGATATGTCCTTGGGAAATCATTTATTTGCTGCGCGCAAGAAGAAAGGGCTGGCACAAGAGGCGGTTGCTGAGGTTTTGGGCGTTAGTAGGCAAACTATCTCAAAATGGGAGCTTGACGAAACCATTCCGGACATTTATCAGGCGAAAAAGCTTGCAAATTTGTATGGCATGTCGGTAGATGAGTTGATAGAAATAGATATCGGTGTAAAAGAGATACAGGATATGGTGGAGAAAATCAGCGAAAAAGAGTCTGAGAAAATTGATTGGACGAAGGTTTGGAGCAAAAAGTATCCGATTCTTTCTACTTATCAGAATGAGGTGGATATTTCGCTGTATGCCGTGGAACTCATCCGGCTGCTGGGAGATTTGCAAAAGAAGTATGGCTATAATGATGTGGATGCACTTTTGGTTTTGAAAGATATTTTGGCTCGGGTTTGGAAAAGCTGGAAGAAAAAATAAACCAAAGATAAAACACAAAATGACAACATAAAAAGAACAGCTGACCTGGTGGGACAGCTGTTCTTTTTATTTGGGGAATGGCTTTTTAAGTAGATGACGCATGGATGGACATGCCGCAGCGAATCATGCGCATAAGCCGCCGCGCGGCATCCAGATAAAGAGATTGGCTATTTGCTATGGCGTCTTGGATGGACATTGCGCCATTTATGGTGGTTATCACGCTATCAATGCCACAATCATAGATTGCTTCGTAGCCGTCCAGCAGACCGCCCACGATTGCAACGACAGGGATACCGGCTTTTTTACACCGCTTTGCCACGCCGGAGGGCACTTTGCCTAAAGCCGACTGCCAATCCATTCGACCTTCTCCTGTGATAACCAAGTCAACCCCATCCAGTGCGCGGTCGAAATTCAGCAGGTCAAGTACAGCTTCAATTCCGGGTTGGGGGTGTGCGTGCAGGAAGGTCATCAATGCAAAACCTAGTCCGCCCGCCGCACCGGCACCGGGTATGGCAGAGTTGTCACAACCTAGTGATGTTTGCACCGCGTGGGCGTATTGGGTCATGCCCTGCTCAAGCTGTGCCAACATGGTGTCATCCGCGCCTTTCTGACGTCCAAATGTATAGGTTGCTCCATTTGCACCAAGCAGTGGGTTGGTGACATCGCACATAACCGTAAACCGTGCTTGCGCGGCGGCCGGATGTAATTTGCTGATATCAACACGGGAAACAAGTGCAAGGTTTTGCCCACAGCCGGAAATTTCCTGTCCGTTGTTATCTAAGAATGAGATTCCAAGCGCTTGCATGGCACCCATACCGCCGTCATTTGTGGCACTGCCACCAATGGTATATTATAGCAGCAAGTGACAAATGGGAGCAGGGCAAGTGTGAGGAAGATACCGGTTACATGTTTTATAAATTGTGTAAATTTCATAATATAAAAGAAGTTTTATGGTTAAAATGTAAAAAAATATGATTGACAATAAAGAGATAAAATGATATGTTGCAAACAACAATAGGAAAGCGGTTACATGTTAGATAAGCCACAAAAAGGGGAAGTGATATATGGTTACGATACAAGATATTGCACAAATCGCGGGTGTTTCCAAGGCAACAGTATCGCGGGTGATAAATCGTACCGGATATGTCAATGAAAAAACGCGCGAGCGGGTGCAGGCGGTTATCGAGCAATATCATTACAGCCCATCGGCTTCAGCGGTGAATTTGTCCAGACGTGAAACCAATACGATTGGTGTGATAGTGCCTGAGATTGCCAATACATTTTTTGGGGAATTGCTGCATGGTATCGGTGAAGTGATTGATAAGACCGATTTTACTTCATTTTACTTCGATAGTGATAACAATAGCGACAAAGAGGAACGCGCGATTCTGGCATTGGAACAGCAGCGTGTACGGGGATTGCTGATTACTCCGGCACAAGATTCAGATGCTGCGGTGAATCGGCGGCTATATAGCTATTTGGAACGATTGAACGTGCCGACCGTTGTGGTTGACCGTGATTTTCCAGGCTCTAAATGGGATGGTGTGTTTTTTGAAAACTACCAGAGCGGTTATTGTGCAGCCCAAGCGCTGATTGCAGCCAACAATCAAACACTTGGCATGATTACAGGTGATTTGCGTTTGAAAATTGCACGAGAGCGTTATGAAGGCTTTTGGCAGGCGGCACAGGATAACGGATACCCAGTGGCCGATAAGCATATTTATCAGGGCGATTTCACCATTGAAGGGGCATATCAAGCAGCCAAACAGATGTTAGAATCCAAGGATTGTCCGCAGGCTGTTTTGACAAGCAATAATCTGACATCTCTGGGCTTTTTGAAAGCGGTCACAGAAAAAGGAATGCGGATTGGGCGAGATATTGCTGTCATAGGCATTGACCATATTCCAGAATTGGATATATTGAATTATGGTTTTAGTTGTGTGGCGCGTGACACTGTGCAAATGGGGCGATTGGCCATGCAGGTGCTGCTTGAACGCATGGCCAACCCGGACAAACAGCGGCAAATCTGTATGGTTCCGCATCACTTAATACTTCGTGGAAGCGAAAAGATGGATTGAAAAATCCATTTTTTACCCAAATATGTAACCGGTTACATATTTGCTTATTCATATAAAAATAAACGCAGAGAGGAAGAAAGACATGATTTACAAGTCCGTAGAAAAAATTCAGGAGAAAATTTCGTGCATCGGCATTGGCTGCTGGAACTTTGGCGGAGATTGGGACAGCAGCGCGGAGGAAAACTCGATTGCTATTGTTCATGCAGCAATGGATTTCGGTATCAACTTTTTTGATGTTGCTCCAGTATACGGTTGGGGAGTATCGGAACAGATACTGGGTAAGGCATTAAAGCAAGACGGCAGAAGAGACAAAGTGCTGATTGCCTCCAAAGGTGGCTTGCTCTGGAATGAAGCACATCAGACCACTAACAATCTGTCAAGAGATAGCTTGCTTCGGGAGTGTGAGGATAGTTTACGCCGGTTGCAGACCGATTATATTGATATTTACCAGATGCACTGGCCGGATAACAAGGTACCACTTGAGGAGACCGCAGAAGCGTTGATTCGGCTCAAAGAACAGGGAAAAATCCGGTATGTGGGATTGAGCAACTTTGCGCAGCGCGATGTAGATAAGATGATGACCATGGTATCGGTTGATTGTCAGCAAAGTTTGTACAATATGCTTGAACGCAATACGGCATCTTATCATGGTATTCCATTGCCGTATCGGACAGAGGAGGAAGTGCTGCCCAATGTGAAAAAGCATGGTCAGGCGTTTTTGCCGTATAGCCCGTTGTTTCAAGGACTGCTGGCGGGACGCTTTTTAGATGGACAAAAGTTTTCTGCGCGAGATATCCGTAATGCAAACCCGAAATTGTCCGGTGAACAGTTTGAAGTGTATGCGCAATGCGCGCGGAAGCTGCGGACATTGGCGGAAGAAATGGGCAGACCGCTCAATGAATTGGCGCTCAATTGGCTGCGCCAGAAACCCGAAGTGACCTCGATTATCGGCGGTGCATCCAGTTATGAGCAACTGGAAAAGAATGTCCATTGCATCACTTGGGAGATTACCGACCAGCAGATGCAGCAGATAGAGTCAATTATTCACCCATTTCAGTATCAATAAGGCAGCGGATGGTAATAGGAGGAACAGGCATGATAGCAGCGTATTGTACCGGATTACAGCATATCGGCATCCCGACCGATGACCCGATGGAGACAGAGGCGTTTTATCAAAAACTTGGATTTACTACGGTTTACCGCACAAAAACTGCGAATGGGCCGGTTATTTTTACCCAGTTGAACAATCTTCAACTGGAAATTTATCAGCAGGAGCCAGTGCGCGCAGCGGGCGCGATTGACCACATCGCAATTGATGTGACCAATATACAAGCCTGCTATGATTGGGCACAGGAAAATGACATGAGGATTCTGACAGATGGCATCGTCTCTCATGCGTTTTGGGATAACGGGATTCGTTATTTTATTATTGAAGGGCCTAATGCAGAAAAGATTGAGTTTTGTCAGATTTTATAATGTGAATAGATGTACCCGTTGACTATTGGGGCGCAAGTGTATCAAAAATCACTTGCGCCCCTGTTTGATTGCTATTCGAGCGGGTAATTTTGTTACAAAGTATAACTTGACTTTATTATTCTACTATTGTAGAATATAGCCATCAAAATAGTTTTACATTTGTAGAATAGGAGGCGTAGTATGGACAAAAACAAACGGTTACCCGATGCCGAACTGGAGGTCATGCAGGCGGTTTGGTCGCTTACACCGCCTGTCACTGCGGCAGAAGTGCAGCAAAAGGTGCCGAGCGATTGGAAAGCTACAAGCGTGTTGACCTTTCTTTCTCGGCTGTGCGAAAAGGGCTTTCTTTCGTGCGAAAAGCAGGGGCGGCAAAACTTATACACGCCGCGCGTCACGCGCGAAGCCTACTTGCAGCGCGAGAGCCGTAGCTTTGTGGAGCGTCTGTGCGGCGGGTCGGTCAAGAACCTCGTGGCGAGCCTGTCGGATGCGGGAGCGTTGACCGAAGATGACATCGACGAATTGCGCGCCTTTTTGGATGCGCAGGGGCGGTAAGATAGGGGGGAGAATATGTTACGCTTTGCATGGAACGATTTGTTTAACAATCTTGTGCAGATTGGGTTGACCGTGTCGGTGGTGGCGCTTTTGCTGTTTTTACTGCGCAAGACACTCAAAAAGCGTTATCCTGCGCGTGTGATGTGTATGGTGTGGGCGGTGCTTGCGCTCCGGTTGCTCGTGCCCGTGCAGCTGACATTACCCGACCCGCCTGTGCAGGTCGAACCGCGCACGACCTATTTCACGCGCACAGATTCCACACCCGCGCAGATTGCATCGGATGAACAAATCATGACCGACCATTGGATAACACAGCAGCAGGCGCAAGACATTCAGCAAACCAGCGGTTCGACAGCAATCAAGACATTTGATGTTGGAGGGGTACTGTTTGCGTTGTGGGGCGTGGGCGCGCTGGCTTTCGCAATCTGGCAAGGATACCAGTATTTGACGTTCTGTTATGTGATGCGGCGAAGCAGCTATCCGGCTGAACGGAATATGTTACTGACTGTGTTTGCCGAGCAAAAACGCGCCCTTCATATTACCCGAAATATCCAGATACAAGTTACACCCGCAGCCGATTGCCCAATGTTGGCGGGATTCGTGCGGCCTGTGCTCTATCTGCCAGACCAAACACTATCGGAACAGGACGCGGTATTTATTTTTCGACATGAGCTGACGCACTATAAACGGCGTGACCTGTGGCTGAAACTGATATTGGTCGCGGCACGGGCGGTACACTGGTTCAATCCAGTGATACACCAGATGGCGCGATTGGCTCAGGAAGATATTGAGATGGCTTGCGACGAAGCGGTAGTGCGTGGCATGGACGTTTCAGCGCGCCGCGCCTACGGTCAAACTATCCTGCGTTCGGTGGAAAAACAGATAAAAAAGCGCGCGCTGGTGTCGTGCTTTGCCGGAGATAAGGAGGGCCTTATGAGACGGTTTGAAGGATTATTTGATAAAAGCATTAAAAAGCGCGGTGTCGCGTTGGTCGTTGGGGCGGCGGTTCTAGTCGGCACATTGGGTTGCGCGTTTTCGGTAGGCGAGAACCAAGCGCATTTAACACAAACAGAGTGTATTGCAATGGCCGAACAGTGGATGAGCGGCAATTACCGCGATGCCGAGCCGTGGTATGATATGTTGGAAAGTAGCCTTGCGCAAAAACTGTATGAACAGCAAAAAGCGCTGGGTGCGCAAACCGGTCTGACAGATGGTGAACCATTGTGGAAAATCGGGACATCCAGTCCGTCAGTTAGTCGTTTCACAGTCATACCCGATGCCGAAAACCAACAGGCGGTTATTGTGACCGAATGGACTGCATCAGACAGTGTGCCCACCCGTCGAGCCGAGCGCATCCACTTCAAAAAGGTAGGAAACGAATGGAAAGTCAGTCAGGTAGAGGGCAACCCCTATATCAACGACAAACCGTTTGTGGATACGGCAGACAGCTTGGAACATTTCCGTATTCTGTATGAAAATGACCTCGGTTTGTCGGGTGCATTGTTTGAAAGCCTTGAAGAAACCGTGGTCGAATCGCTGCAACTAACAGGCGGTAAGTTGGAAACCGTGCGCAGTTGGGACGAAACGGGCGATGGTAATAATGATATGTCACTTATGCGCTATACTTTTGCAGACGGTGCGCAACTTGACCTGACCATTGCGGGCGGCAATGTACAGGATTACACCTATGACGGCGGCAAGAACAACCGCACCGCCGCCGACCTTGCGCAGCAATATGCGCGTGCGGTGGCGCATAAGTCGGTATGGCCAGCCTATCCCGTGTTATCGCAAGAAGGTCAGCAGCACATGGCAGACAGCCAGCGTGCGTTGGCTGGAAGTGAGCCGGATGGGGTTTGGTACACAAAGTATGGTGGTTCGTCGCCCACGGTCACAGAGTATGTGTTGGTACCCGGCAAAGAGCAGGATACCTATGTGGTAGTATTCCAACTGCATGGTGGCGGTGCGACCGATTACCGCTCTGCGATAGCAATTACCGCTGGTAAGGAAAATGGCCGCATGGTTATCACCGAGATGGAGCGGTGTGACGAGAACCTGTCCTTTATACAGGAACAACTGTCCGGACAGGATTCCGGGTACACAATGAGTGAGATTTTCGGCCTATATTATGATTCAGGATTGCCGTGGCCGACCATTCCAGAGGGCGCGATAGACTTTAATGGAGCCTCGCTGGACACGCTGACGCGCGTGCGCGCTGCGGCTGAAACGGTATTCAGCTACATCGGCGAGCCAGTCGAGCACGTTGAGGGTGACCAGCTTTTGATTACGTTGGAGAGCTGGTTCACTAGCGAGGTCATTTCGGAGGGCGATACCGAAGCGGTTGTGCGGCTGCACTTTGCGGATAACAGCCCATCTGTGGATGTACAGATGTACAAAACCGGTGCGTATTGGCTGCCGATTGGTCTTATGATTCAGTAGGCCGTTGAGAACGCACAAAGGAGAAAGATTTATCACACACTTTTTTCTGCATAGCGATAATCGCTGGGCGCACAGCCATAGGTTTTTTTGAAAAGCTTGAGAATGCCATGGAATCGTCAAACCCCATAGAGTTTGCAATGATGGAAATGGGCAGGTCGGTAGTTCGCAGCAGTTGGCAAGCTTTCTGCAATTTCAAATTCAACAAGTATTGTTTCGGGGTTACATGATATTTTTGATGAAATACGCGGGTTAGATAGTTGGGATGAACGCCGAAATTGTGCGCAACATCTTTAAGCTTGAGTTTTTCCGAGTAGTTGATGTCCAAGAAAAACTTTACTTCGTCCACCACAGAATTTTTGCCCCAGTTACGTTCATCAAATTCAGCATCTCGGAACAATTCTCCCAGTACTTGCAACAACAGTCCATTTCCTTTGAAATATCGTTCTGTGGCGGTTCCATCTAGTTCCAAGATTTGGGCAATAAGTGTGCGGTATTTTTCTGTGTTTAAGCCGTGTAAAAGGTATGGTTCTGGTGACGAACCCATCAGTTGGTAGAGGTACATTTGAGAGTTGATGCCCAAGAAGCTAATCCAAGTGTAGCACCAGGGATTGTCCCAATCGGCAGAGTAATAAGAAATTTTACCGGAAGGAATCAAGAATGCGTCCCCAGCCCCCAAATGAAAAGTATGTCCGTCGATTTCCAATTCCCCTTTTCCGGACAGAATAAAATGTATCAGCTGATAGGAACGGTAGACAGGGCCGTAGTGATGCCCTGGCTGGCATGTTTCATACCCGGCACTGTACAGCGAAAGATCTGAAATCTGCTTTTGCTGTAAGGTGTGCCGGGTTTCTTTGTATTCAATCATAAAGTCAGTATAACATAAAAAGTTTGTTTTTTCCATATCTTGCTGAAGTATTTCCATAGCACAATCTATTTGGCTATGATTTAATAAAGATACAGAAAATAACAATAAAATCAATAGAAAAGGGGGATAGCCTTTGTATATTTCTAAAAAACAAAGCTGGCATATTGAGCCGCCCTGGGGGCTGCTCAACGACCCAAACGGTTTGATTTGGTATAAGGGAAATTACCATGTCTTTTTCCAGTGGAATCGTTTTGCAAAAGACCATTCAAACAAGGCGTGGGGATGGTGTGTCTCATCGGATTTCGTCCATTGGCAGTTTCGCGGGAGTGCGCTGCTGCCCGACCAGCCCTATGACGCCCAAGGGGTCTATTCAGGAAGCGCTATGGAAATTAACGGGCGATTGTGCCTGTACTACACTGGAAACGTCAAGCAAAACGGTTGCCGTACCAGTAGCCAGTGTTTGGCTATTAGCGAAGATGGACTGCATTTTCAAAAGCAAGGGCCGCTCATCACCACACCCTCTGGATATACCGAGCATGTCCGCGACCCTAAGGTAATGGCCGCGCCAAACGGCGGCTACTGGATGGTACTTGGTGCCCAACAAAGGAACGGATTTGGTGCGGTATTGCTCTATACGTCTAAGGATGGCTTTCAATGGACTCCCTATGGCACAGTGGGTCTTTCTCAGGAATACCAGATGATTGAGTGTCCAGACCTTTTTGTTTTGGGGGAGAAAAAGGTGCTGCTTTACTGTCCTCAGTATCGTGACAACGCCACTGATTCCGCACTGAATTCTTTTTCGGCATACAAAGTGTTAGATGACCAGCCCGATGCCATGCCACAACAGACCGATTTGGATATTGACTGGCAGCGGTTGGATGAGGGATTTGATTTCTATGCACCTCAAACTTTTTTAACACCGGATGGACGTCGGGTTTTGTTGGGGTGGATGTCTCGGATGGAAGGTGAAGAGGAAACTGCGTTTGCAGAAAAAGAACCGCGTGTGCATTGCTTGACTATGCCGCGAGAACTTTTGCTGCAAGGAAACCGACTTTGCCAGCGTCCTGTAAAGGAGTTAAGGCAATTATCCGGCACACTGGTTCCAGCCAACAAGACCCAAGTAAACGAAAGTTTTTATCATTTGACCACGCGAGCCTTTCGTTTTACACTGGAAAATTTGGACTTCTGTGAACATTTATGTTTGACGCTTCACGATGGGGAATGGCGCTTTGAATATGATGTATCCAGCCATCAAGCCCAAGTGTGCCGCCGTCGCTGGATTGACAGCGGTGAAGATTTGCGCAGCATTTTTCTACCAGAACTTACAGGGCTGGAACTTTGGTGTGACCAGTCCAGTGTGGAACTTTTTCTCAACAACGGCGAATTTGTTTTCTCAGCTCGTATCTGTCCCACTGCGGCACACCCTTCATTGCGTGCAGTGGGTATTTCCGGGGAAATCTCAGCGCAGCTTATGCTGTTGCCAGAAAATTTATATCAATATTTACCGAAAGAGGAGGAAACACCATGACAGAAAAGGAAATTGCCCAAGCTTTATTGCCGCTGATTGGTGGCAAAGAAAACATCGTCTCCGTAATGCACTGTGCTACCCGACTGCGTATTGTAGTCAACGACAAAGATAAGATTCAAGTCAAAGAGGTCGAGAATCTCGAACAAGCCAAAGGTTCTTTTTTCAATGCGGGACAGTACCAAATTATTTTTGGTACTGGGCTGGTCAACCGTGTATATGATGCAGTGATGGACGAGTTGGGTCTGCAACCAGAGGCCGCGACCGTGGACGAGGCACCAAAGAAGCCTGTGACCGGCAACCGCTTTCAGCGAGCTATCCGAATGTTCTCTGATGTGTTCGTACCCATTATCCCAGTGCTGGTTGCTACCGGTCTTTTCATGGGTTTGCGCGGCCTGCTTACGCAAGAAGCGGTGCTAGGGGTATTCGGCCTGACGTCTGATGCAGTACCACAGCAGTTATTACTTTTTACCCAAATACTGACCGATACAGCCTTTGCATTTTTGCCAGCACTGGTATGTTGGTCTACCTTCAAAAACTTCGGCGGCAGCCCGGTTATTGGTATTGTGCTGGGTCTGATGTTGGTCAGCAACAGTTTACCGTCTGCCTATGATGTAGGTTCGGGTGTGGCTGAGCCGTTGACCTTCTTTGGATTCATTTCGGTGGCGGGTTATCAGGGCTCGGTTCTTCCGGCTTTTGCAACCGGTGTATTGGCTGCCAAATTTGAAAAATTTTTGCGTAAACATGTACCCGATGCCATTGACTTGATTGTTACACCCTTCCTGACATTGTTGGTTGGCATCCTGTTGGCTCTGTTTGCATTGGGGCCTATCCTGCACACGGTAGAAAATGGTGTTCTTTTTGTGGTAGAAGGCTTGCTGACGCTGCCAATGGGAATCGGCGGTTTGATTTATGGCAGCTTTGGTCAGCTTCTCGGTATCTTTGGTATTCACCATATCCTGAACTTCTTAGAGATTAGTATGCTGGCACAGGACGGTTGGAACTACCTCAATCCTATCGGTACTTGCGGAAATGTTGCTCAGGCTGGCGCTGTATTGGCTGTGGCCATCAAGGCGTACTCTGCCAAAACCAAACAGATTGCCTATCCGTCCTGTTTGTCGGCACTTCTGGGCATCACGGAACCTGCGGTTTTCGGTGTCAATCTGCGTTTCGTCAAGCCGTTTATTATGTCTATGATTGGTGGTGGTATAGGCGGTTTTCTGGCTTCGCTGTTCGGTCTGCGTGCCACGGGTATGTCGATTACAGGTATTTCAGGAACGCTGCTCTATCTCAATGAACAGCTACCAATGTACATTGTGGTCAATATTGTAGCCTTCGCCGTAGCTTTTGCGTTGACTTGGATGTTTGGCTTTAATCGCAAGATGGAGGAACAATGAGCATCATTTTTGATGAGAAGCACAACACGGTTCATCTAACCAACGGTCACATCAGCTATATTATGCAGTTGATGGATGGAAAATATTTACTGCACCGCTATTTTGGCTCGGCTTTGCGCAGCTGGAACAATACAGGAGTGCCCCGGCCCGCCAAGCGGAGTTACACCACGGAGTATGGTGATAGCCAGATTTATTTTGATGCTCTCCCGTGGGAATATCCCACCCGTGGGCGAGGGGACTACCGACTTCCCGCCATGACTGTAGCGGGGGCAGTCGGAGCCCCAATATCCGAACTGATTTTTTGTAGCTGGCGGGTTCTGGATAAAAAGCCTGAGTCCATTGTTTTGCCAATGACTTTTACGGGGACTGGCAAAAGTGAAACTTTAGTGGTAGAATGTACTGATGAAGTATCGGGGGCAGAACTTACCCTTTACTATACGATTTTTGACGGTGTGGACATAATTGCGCGTCAACAGAGAATCGTCAACACTGGGTCAACCCCCATACATATCACCAATCTACAAAGCGTTTCGCTTTCCGTGCCAGCGGGAGATTATGACTTGCTAACGCTCTATGGATGCCATGCGCAGGAAGCAAACATCAGCCGAGTGCCACTACATCAGGGGGTGCAGTCCATCGGCAGTAGCTACGGTTCCAGCAGTCCACGGCATCAACCTTTCTGGGCGCTTTTGAACCCCAATACCACAGAAATTTCGGGACAAGTTTACGGCTGTCTGCTTCTTTACAGTGGCAATTTTGCAGCGGCAGTGGAGCAAGATTCATTTGGTGCGGTTCGCGCCCAGATGGGTCTTGGGGATAGCAGTTTTTGCTGGATGCTTGAACCCGGTGAGACTTTTGAGACTCCGGAGGCTTTGCTGACTTACAGCAGCCAAGGTCTTAACGGGATGAGTCACAATTTTCACAATGTTCTGCGCAACCATCTGTTACCGACTCGGTGGCGTGGAGTGCCCCGCCCAATATTACTCAACTCTTGGGAAGCGATGTACTATGAGGTCAGTTTGTCTAAGATTGAGATTCAGGCTCGACTGGCCAAAGAACTTGGAATAGAACTCTTTGTGCTGGATGACGGGTGGTTCCGCAAAGGCAATGATAGCCGTTCTTCTATGGGGAATTGGGAATGCAATGTGTCCAAACTGCCCGGTGGAATTGAAGCTGTAGCCGACCTCGTGCACGGTATGGGGCTACAGTTCGGACTTTGGTTTGAGCCAGAGGCCATCAGCAGGGATAGCCAATTGTTCCGAACTCATCCCGATTGGATTTTGCAGTTGCCACAGGTTTCCCCACGAGAAGGTCGCCATGAATACCTTTTGGATTTGGGTCGAGATGAAGTGTGCGATTATCTGTTGCAGGTGTTGCACCGCTATCTGGGAACGGGAAAAATCGACTATATTAAGTGGGATATGAACCGGCCAATGACTGACGCCGCATCGAACGCACTGTCACCTGAGCATCAGGCAGAAGTGCCTCACCGCTATATTTTGGGTCTTTATACCATTCTGCGACAAATTACGGCGGCTTATCCGCATGTGCTGTTTGAAGGCTGCTCCAGCGGTGGTGCCCGACTAGATGCCGGAATGTTAGCGTATTTTGCTCAAAATTGGACGAGTGACAATACCGATGCAAAGGAACGTGCAGCCATTCAGAGCGGTTTTAGTTTGATTTATCCACCGGAGGTATTGGGCGCACACGTTAGCATTATACCTAACCATCAGACTGGCCGAATCACTCCGCTGGATACGCGGTTTGACGTGGCACGGCTCTTTAATCTAGGATATGAACTAGACTTAACTCGCTGCACCGACGAAGAACGGGAGGCAATCGCGCGACAGATAGAGACTGCAAAGTTTGACAGAGATTGGCTGCAAAAGGGTATATTCTACCGCCATCCGGTTATTCGACCGGGTGACCGGATGTGGTCAATGGTCAGTGCTGACCAAAACCGGTGTATTGCGGTGATTTTCCGCACTCTGTATGACCCGCTGGGTGAGCAAGCAGTTTTTCGTTTTTGTGGACTGAACCCAACTCGGAATTACAGGGATATGGAAACAGGCGCAGTGTATGGCGGCGATGAGTTGATGGCGTTGGGGCTGACGTTACCACCGCGCAAGCAGGATTTTACGACACAGTGTATTTTTATACAGGCAGAATAAGGAGGCATTTTTCATGGCCATCAAGCTGCTTATCAGCGATTTGGACGGTACTTTACTGGGAGCCGACAGCCGCATAACACATCAGACCGCCGATGCCTTGAACCGGGCACATCGGGCAGGGATACGACTGTTGGTAGCTACTGGACGTGCTTGGGGTACAGCCGCGCCACTGCTGCGGCAGGCAGGAGTGGAATGTGATTTCGTATTGCTCAACGGTGCAGAGTACCGCACCGCACAGGGGATTTTACAATGTGTCTTGTCCCTGTCACCATCCAATGCCCGTGATGCCGTGACCATTTTGCAACAACATCGTTTGGACTTTGAGATAAATACCGACCGGGGAGATTTCTCTACAGCGTTGCACGGGAAATCGAGCGGTTGCTCGAAGATGAGGGAAAAGGCAATATCATATCAAGATAACAAAAAGAGTGGCGACAGCTTTTATTGCTGTCGCCACTTGCGTGTTTTGACATTTATAAGGTCAATTACGGACAGATAGTAGGATTATTTATCCGGGAATTGCAGGCTGCGCAGTACAAAGTTAACATCGGTTGTTGTTTTGAGCTGTTCCATAAGCGTATCGTCCTCAAGTGCCATACAGATATTGCTCAGTAGGTCAATGTGCTCATCTCCGACACCTGCGATACCAAACACCAGATTGGCCTTCTCTTCACCAAACGGCGTACCTTCGGGATATTGGAGTACGACAATGCCCGATTTCTTGACTCGCGCCTTTTGTGCCGATGTACCGTGCGGGATAGCAATACCCAATCCAATATAGGTGGTTGCCAGTTCTTCGCGTTCAAGCATGGCATCCACATAGGATTCATCCACACAGCCCTGTTCGACCAACAGGCGACCGGCTGCACGGATGGCTTCTTCTTTGGTGGTCGGAGGCAGACCTAGCTTGATACCCGAGGCCAGCAGTAGTTCTGTGTTTGCTGGTTTTGCAGTTGCTTGTTCGGTCGTAGTAGTTGGGGGTGTGTTTGGTGCATCCTGCACGGTCAGCGCATCATAGAGCGCGTCCAAATTGGGGTCGGCCAAGAAGTTTGCCAGTGTAACCAGTTGTGCTTGTGGCGCACAGGCGCGGGCACGGTCGGCCAAGATTTGCTGACAGACAACGATATCGGCATCTGATGGGATGGTATCTACACTGGTGTTGGTTACGATTAAATCAGGACGCACAGATTTGATGCGATTGCGGAATTTGGTTGCGCCCATGGCAGATGAGCCCATACCTGCGTCACATGCAAAGACAATCTTATGCGCACCGTCTACCTTTGCCTGAGCCGTAGGAACGGTCTGACCTTTGGCTTGTGCCTTCATCTCCTGCATTTTGTCCTGTGCTTCTGTCAGGTTTTTGGCACCAGCCATTTTGACAATGGGGGACGCAATGAGGAAGGAAACCGCCGCTGCGATGGCGACACCAATCCAGCTAATGAAAATACCGTCTTTGGGCGACATCATGGTAAAGGCAATGATGGAGCCGGGTGCTGCCGGGCCGTTAAGACCAGCGTTCATAATCGAGAAGAAGAAGATTGCGCAGGCGTTGCCAACGATAGGAGCGATAATGACTGCCGGATTCATAAGGATGTAGGGGAAGTAAATCTCATGGATGCCACCCAAGAAATGAATAATGATTGCACCGGGGGCGGAATCCTTGGTGACGCGGTCCTTGGAGAAGAACCAATAAGCCAACAGGACACCAAGCCCAGGGCCGGGATTGGTTTCGAGCATGTACATAATTGATTTGCCTGCTTGGGCGACCTGTTCTGCACCAATTGGCGTAAATACACCGTGATTGATGGCATTGTTCAGAAACAGTACCTTAGCGGGTTCGAGGAAGACCGACACGAGCGGCAACAGGCTGTGTGCAATCAGGAAGCTAACACCGGCGGACAAGACGGATAGAATCATGCTCATTACTGGGCCGACGGCGTAATAACCAATGATTGCTAGAATCATACCCAGAATACCGACAGAGAAGTTGTTGATTAACATTTCAAAGCCGGCAGGCATACGATTTTCCATGAACTGGTCGAACTTTTTGATAACCAGACCGGCGAGCGGGCCCATAATCATGGCACCCATCAGCATAGGCTGACCGTCGGTGCCGCCGACACCGGCGATACAGCCCATGACGGCAATGGCACCCATAACGCGACCACGGTCGCCGCCGACCATTTTACCGCCCTGTGCGGCAATTAGCACCGGCAGCAGATAGGTGAGCATGAACGGTTGAATAGAGGCCAGATTTGCGTTTGGAATCCAGCCTTTTTCGATAAATAATGCGGTGATAAATCCCCATGCGATGAAAGCACCGATGTTCGGCATGACCATTGCGCTGAGGAACTTGCCGAAACGAGCAATTGCGTTTTTCATGTGGAAAAGCAACTCCTTTTCTCTTATCTCTGCACCATTGAATCGGTTGATTGGTGCAAGCTAGGATACTCTCTCTTTCATGCCGCTTGTCTGTTGGCTTTCGACAAGCGGCGGCGCTTTCGTTTTGTATCTTTATTGTATGGTGGGAATGGCGCAAAGACAAGCAAGAGTTATGGCATCATTGTCCAGATACACCAGTGCCAAGGTTGTGTTTAATATGCAATTTTACCTGAGTGCATAGGCATGGTTTGGGGAATTTGCCCAATTGTATCATTTGTTTTCGGGGATATCTCCGGCTTTGGCACCAGTAGGCAGGGGCAAAATTGTGGCAGAGTAGGTGCGGTGTAGAGCATGTACTTTTACTGTATGGTTGTGCTATAATGAAAAAAATAATGCAGAAAGGAGATAGGTGCATGGAACAGCAAGCGCAATTACCGTTCTTGACAGATAATGGCCGTAAATTGCTGCGAAAACTGGCTGATTTGCCGTCGGTTTGGCTGACAGCGGCTGCGCTGGGCGAGAGTGTGGGAGTAAGCCGCCGCACGGTCATGCGTGAACTGCCAGGCATGGAAAAGTGGCTCAAGGCTGCGGGGTTCTGTCTAGTGCGCAGTCCAGGACAAGGTATGCGGCTGGAAGAGAGTGATACAGGCCGGGCTGCGTTGCGTGCGCTGCTGGGTGGTGGTGTAGCGCTCTCCAAGAACGAGCGCATTGACCGTTTGCTTGCCCTATTATTCGCCGCAGATGAGCCGGTGAAAACCCAATGGCTGGCCAATCGGTTGGATGTTTCTGAGCATACGCTGTCGAGTGATTTGAATATCGCTGCGGACTGGCTGCTTGCGCGCGGTGTAAAGTTGATGCGGCGCACGGGTGTGGGCGTATGGATGGAAGGCACACCGGAAAACTTGCGCCGTGCGATGGGCGTGCGCCTGCGTCCACAGCTGACACAAATGGATTGGCAGCAGTTCCTGGAAAGTCGGCAGGGCGGTACAATCCTTGACCTACTCGATGAGCATGACATGCAGGCGGTTGCACATGTTTTGCAGGGGATGGAACGTCGGGGGCGTTTTGTGTTTAGTGACAGTGCCTTTGTTGCATTGGTACTGCATTTAACCCTGTTGGCTGGACAGGTGCGCAGCGGCACGTTGTCAGCCGACGGCCCGCGCGATATTGCAACCAAAGATGCGGCAGCGCTGCTGATGATGGTCGAAGGTGCGTTGGGGGTACGTTTGCCCGCTGGAGAGGCTGCTTATCTGGAACGGTACTTACAGGTAGCGGCCGGTGAACAGGATTGGGATGACCCGCAGGAGTTGCGGATTAGCCAGTTAGCTGCACTGTTGATTCAGGGGATGGAGCGAGAAACCGGCATCACACTGACCGGTTTTTCTACATTTCGTACCGATTTATGCGCTCATCTGCGTCCTATGCTGCTGCGCATCATGCGCGGCGAGCGGATTGAGAATCCGCAGTTGGAGGCAGTACGCACGCAGTATCCGGCTCTTTGGGACGCGGTCAGGCTGGTATGCGACGAGGTTGCACATACGTTGTCGTTGCCGTCCATTCCCGATGAAGAAGCTGGTTTTCTTGCCATGCACTTTGGTGCGATACTGGAGGAGTGTGAAAAAATGCGGCGGCGCCTGCGCGTGGTTGTTGTTTGCCCTATGGGACTGGCAACCAGCAGGTTTTTGACTAGTCAGATTGACCGGGAATTTCCGCTGATTACGGTGGAGCGCATGTGCCCCATGCGTGGGCTGGATACTGAGGCGCTGCGCCGGGAAGGTATCAGTTTGATTTTGTCTACTGTACCATTGCATATTGATTTTCCACATATTGTAGTTGGTGCCGTACTGCAAGAGAAAGATAGGATTTTATTACAAAATGCCATTGACGATTTCCAACGTCAGGATACGGCTGCGCGAGTGGCTCCGGCAGTACGACCGGCTGCTGACTTGCGTTATGCCGGTGCAGTGAGTGCGTGTGTGGTTGATTTGCTCGATACGCTTGTCGTGCGCGAGGTGTCTGCACCGCGTACACGGCGCGATTTGATTCGCCATGCTGCTCGGCTGTTCTGTCCTTCTTTTGGTTTGGCACATCGGGTTGAAACCGCTTTGGTGCGTCGCGAAGCGTTGGGAGATACCTATATCCCGCCACTGCGTGCGCTGCTGCTGCATTGCAAGACCGATGCAGTAAACGGTTGTCGTCTGGGTTATTTACGACCCGCGCGACCGCTTGCTGAAGCTGGGCGTGATATACAGGGCGCAATTGTCATGCTTGCACCCAACCAGCCGGAGCCAGTCTGGCAGCAGGTTATGCAGGAAGTCAGCGCAGTGCTGATTGACCGTCCAGCACTGATTGAGGCACTACATGCAGGCGACCGCGACCGCGCTGCTGTGCTGCTTGAGGAAGAACTGGCGCAACGGCTCCAGAGCGGATTGATTGGCGGCTGATTTTATTATATGGATTTGATTTTCCCGTCCGGTATTTGCCGGACGGGTTTTGTTTCGCAAGTTGTTTTGTGAATTGTCGCTAAAAATACAGGGAGAAAATTGTTGTTTCAACAATTGAAAAGCTATTAAATTGTTGTTACTATAATTATAGGCTTTCGTTTTGAATATGTAGGGTGTGGCCGCAGGCTGCATCAGCAGGAGGTAATGAAGTGATTTATACCGTAACACTCAACCCCGCACTGGATAAAACCGTCGAGATTCCGAATTTTACACTCGACGCGGTCAATCGCATTACGACTTTGCGCACCGACCCGGGCGGTAAAGGACTGAATGTGTCAAAGGTCATCGCAAAGCTAGGCGGCAAGAGTATAGCCATTGGTGTGCTGGGCGGTACGACTGGCCGCCGCATTGCGGATGCAATGGATGCGCTGGGTGTTGAGACCGATTTTACTTTTGCAGAGGGTGAAACCCGTACCAATCTTAAAGTTGTCGATTGTGTCCGCCACACCAACACCGATTTGAATGAGCCGGGTTTTACCGTCACACAGGATGTACTGGATGGCATGTTGGCTGCATTGACTAATAAAATTCAGCCGGGTGATATCGTAGTGCTGTCGGGCAGTCTGCCCAAAGGGGCACCGGTAAATACCTACGGCATTTGGGCGGCAGCCTGCGACAAAGCGGGGGCGCGCGTTTTTCTTGATGCAGATGGTCAGGCTCTGCAATATGGGCTGGAAACCAAGCCTTATCTGGTCAAACCGAACAACCATGAGTTATCCCGACTAACCGGCCGCACGCTGGACACCGTAGAGGATTTACTGACCGCCGCACGCGATATAATCGCGCAGGGTGTTAAGAAGGTGGTGGTATCTATGGGCGGCGATGGCGCACTGTTTGTCAGTGAAACCGCTGCTTATCGCGCTGAAGGGCTTAAAGTTCCGGTTGGCAGTACGGTTGGTGCCGGTGATAGCATGGTTGCTGCGCTTGCTTATGCGACCGAGCAAGGGCTGGATGACGGTGAGACAGTCGCGCTGGCTGTTGCAACCAGTGCGGCTAACGTCATGTGCAGCGGTTCGCAGGCCGCTGAGCGCAGCGCGGTCGATGAACTGTTGCCGCGCGTTACATTCTGTGCGCTGTAATTTCTGTTTCACTACTGTTCAATTCACATCATAACTGTTATAATAAAAGGAGAATTTGCGTTATGAAAGCAAAAGCTGTCCGTTTACATGCTGCTAACGATTTGCGTCTGGATGAATTTGAGCTTCCTGAAATCAAGGATGACGAGATTCTTGTTAAAGTCATTTCCGACAGTATCTGCATGTCTACCTATAAATGTGCTATTCTGGGAACCAAACATAAACGTGTTCATGAAGACGTTGCAGACCATCCGGCGATTATGGGTCACGAATTTGCGGGCGATATTGTGAAAGTCGGTGCCAAGCACGCCGACAAGTTCAAGCCGGGGATGAAGTTTACATTGCAGCCTGCACTCAATTACAAGGGTACCATGTGGTCGCCCGGATACTCCTATGAGTTCTTTGGTGGTGATGCGACATATTGCATCATTCCCGCTGAGGTCATGGAATTGGGCTGCCTGCTGGAATACAAGGGTCGCGCATACTATGAAGCATCGCTTGCAGAGCCGATGAGTTGCAGTATCGGTGCATTTAATGCTTGTTTTCACACGCGTATGGGTGTGTACGAGCATGAAATGGGTATCCGCGAAGGCGGTAAGCTGGCTATCTTGGCTGGCGCTGGGCCGATGGGGCTGGGTGCACTGACCTATGCGCTGCACCGTGATGTGCGTCCGTCTATGGTCGTTGTGACTGATATCAATGCCGAGCGCTTGGCACGCGCTGCCCAACTCTTCCCGGTTGAGGAAGCCGCAAAGGATGGTATTGCGCTGCACTTTGTCAACACCTCAGAGCTTGACAATCCGGCTGCATCGTTGCGTGAACTGACTGGCGGTACCGGTTTTGATGATGTGTTCTGCTATGCACCGGTTGAACAGGTTGTCGAGTTATCAAGTGACGTACTTGGCCGAGACGGTTGCCTGAACTTCTTCGCTGGCCCGACCAATCCGAAATTCTCTGCAAGACTCAATTTTTATGATGTACACTACAATTCGACCCACGTTATCGGAACGACTGGCGGCAATACTGCTGATATGATTGAGTCGCTTGAACTTTCGGCAGCCGGACGCATCAATCCGGCAGTTATGGTTACACACATTGGCGGTCTGAACGCTGCGGCAGAAACAACACTCAATCTGCCCAACATTCCGGGTGGCAAGAAGTTGATTTATACGCATATTTCCATGCCGCTGACTGCAATTGATGATTTCCGTTCAAAGGGCGCACAGGACGCACGTTTCACTGCGTTGGCAGATATCATTGATGCACATGATGGTTTGTGGTGTGCCGAGGCAGAGGAATACCTGCTGGCGAACTGGGTCGAGGAATAAACAACAAATGAAAGAGGTGCGCGTGTCATGCAGGAACGCCGGGAAAAAATTGTGGAAATGGTCAACCGTTTGGGAACGGTGAGTTTTGCCCAGCTCAAAGCCGCATTTCCCGATGTATCTGAAATGACACTGCGCACCGATTTGAAAGTGCTCGATGAAGAGCGGCGGTTAGTGCGCGTGCATGGCGGCGCGAAGTCAGTCGAAGTCGTAGTTGGAACGGACGATTTTCTATTGCGCCGTGCGCTGCGCTGCGCACCTGAAAAGGCGCAGATTGCACATAAAACTTTATCATTGCTGCGGCCGAATATGACGATTTATCTGGATTCGGGCAGTACAACAACCGCATTTGCCCGATTGATTCCAGATGAGCAGTATCAAATTTTTACCAGCAGCCTATCGTGTGCAAATGAACTGTTGCGCTTAACCAAAGCGCGGGTGTTCCTGCCGGGCGGTTTTATGAATCGATATAGTCAGAGCCTGTGCGGTATTCAAGCCTGTCAGGAGATTGCACACATGAACTTTGACCTTGCGCTGCTTGGAACGACCAGCTTTTGTGAAAAGGCGGGTTTTTCCTGCGGCATGGAGGAGGAGGCACGGCTTAAACGTGCAGTGATTGCACAGGCTGAGCGCAGTTATGTATTGATGGATGCCGGTAAGATTGGTCTGACGAGTACGTTTTCCTTTGCAACGCTTGGCGAGATTGATGGTATCATTTCAGACGATGGCTTGCCGGAAACATTTGCAGCAACTTGTCGGGCACAGGGTAAACAAATATTGTGATAATAGGCGTGGCACTGCTAATGCAATGTACTTATCCTCAATAACAGTGATGTATTGCAGAAATACTTCATTTGTGTTCTTGCCATATTTTTTAAATTTGATTTTATTCAATTGTTTTAGAGCGAAAAACCGGGCGTACTGCGAATCTACATGCAGTACGCCCGATTTTTTAAACTTGGAGATGTGCCAAAATTCAATTACTCTACTCGCAAGCGTTCAACCACTGAGTAGCGTTGGGCAGCCCGGCAGGTCACCACCGGAATCACAATCCCCAGAACTGCAAACAATGGAAGCAACACTGCAACAGGCCAGATAGTGAAGTGGTAGGTAAAAAACCAGATGAGTCGGTTGAAGGTCGGAGCCACAAAGGGTGCGGTAACCAGAACCAGCACAAGAGCCAACAAGGCGGCACTCAGGGTATAGAGCAGCCCCTCCAGAGCCAGCATCGTTCGCAATTGACGAGTCGTCATGCCGATGGACTGAAGCACCGCCAGTTCCCGGCGGCGGGCAGTAATGCCGGTGAGGATGGCGTTGAAGAAATTGAGTATTCCCACAAGCCCTACAATGAAACTTAAAGCGCTGCCTAGCAGGAGGAACATGTTTCTGGTGCTTTTAAATTCCCCGGCATAGGTGGCCTTGCTCTCATAATCATACTGGGGATTCACATTGCCTGTGTAATCCGACAGAAAGGATTCCATAGCAGAGTTAGCCTCATCGGTGGTATCGAAGGCATAGTACATAACCGAGTCTGTACCAGTGTCCCGAATAAAGGTTTCGGCTCCCAGGATGAACTCGTCTGCACCGTAATAGCGGTAGCTCAAAGCTGTGGGTACGGCCACTAACGCAGCTACGGTATAGTCTACATCCCGATATTTCACCGCTCGGTCGGCGTAAGCGGCACCTTCGGGTACATTTTCCCAAGAGCCATAGACCTCGCCATTGATTGGGTTATAGTACTCAAATTCCTCTACATAGCGGATGGTTACCTTGTCTCCCAGCTTTGCCCAGTGACTGTCCACTACGGGATTGCCGTAATCATCCTCGCTGTACACGGCGGCAATATAGTTTCCGTTGGGGTCATTGAGTTTGGAAATCTCTCCGTCTAAAACGGTCAGATAACCCAAGGCGAAAGGCTCCATGCCGTAGAGCTGCACTCGGTCGGCCAGTAAGCCATCCTCAGTGCGATTCTTGAAGGCTACCATACTGTCTAACTGCTCTTGAGTATTCCAACGTCCCCACATCGAGCGGTAATATTCCTCGGTGACGAACTCTAGGGCTGGAGCAGTTTTGCCATAGATGCGTCCGCTATTGGTGATACCACCTTGAGCATCAACGGCTTCGATGACATCTTCACTGACAGCCCAGTCCGTGTTGAAGCTTTCATCACCAGTTTGGAATTGGTTGGCATTGGCTAGGATAAAGTCACTGGCGGTAAAGTTGGACACATACTTGTCCATGTCAAAGCCACTTGTAAAAGTGACCGTTAGAGTCAGTAGTATGACTGCCAGAGTCAGAGACAACACCGTAATTACCGTCTTGCCCCGATTGCGTCCTAAATTGGCCCAAGCCATGGATAGAAGGGATACACCTTTGCCTTTCCGCATCGTGTTTCGGTGCAAAGCTACACTATCTGTGTAGCATACCGCTTCGACTGGGGATACTTTCCCAGCCAAACGACCTGGCCGCCGGCAGGAGATGGCAACCGTCACCATAGCAAAAATGGCAGACCCTACAAAAAGCGCAGGATTAACCGAAACCACAGGTGTCACTGCATCCAGTTGGGCAACGATTACAGGGGTCAATACGCCACCCAGCAGCCAGCCCAGCAACAGTCCAATGGGAATGCCAACTAGAGAGAGAATCAGCGCTTGTGTGCGAATGATACGACGCAGTTGCCGTGATGTAGTACCAATGGTCTTTAACAGACCATAAAAGCGAATGTCTCCAGCTACCGAAATCTGGAATACATTATAGATGATAAGATAGCCAGTCAGCAGGATTAAAAGCAGCATTCCAACAATGAGAGCCACTACGGTAGGGTCTAAACGACCGGAGAACTGGGCATTGGTATAGCCCCAGTTGATGCCGATAGGAAGATAATTTGCCTTACTTTGGCTCTCCGATTGATAACCATGACGCGCCAGAATTTCTTTCAAATCGGATTCAATAGAGCGGGCACCGTGGTTGAGCATCACATTCAGATTCCAGCTTCCGGTCATGCCATCATTTGCGGGTAAAGTCACTCCCACTTCTGCCAACACATTCTCCAATCGGCTCTCTGGAATAAGAATATGGTTGGCTACGATAGCTTCGTCGTATTCCCACCAGCCGCTAAGGGTAAATGTTTGGGTGGTCATCTTATCATCCACATCAAAGGTAACGGTAAACTGTGTGCCAATTTCAGGTTCCACACCCAGCAGTTCCAACACATGGGTGTCGGTGGCTGCTTCGTTGGTGCCCTCTTGAGGGAGCCGTCCCTCTATCGGGTCACAATACGTCCAGTGCGCATTGTTGGCATCAGAATAACTGATTTCTACATGGGATTTATTGAAAGGAACATCCGTGGGCATGCCCAGAAAGCGGCGAATGCCTGACTCTTTGATAAGAGAATCGTCCTTCAAATCCTCACACTGTTGTTCTGTCATGTATTTGAAAGTACCATGAGACCAGCCCCCAACCTGACGGAAGTTGTTTTGCTGAATCCCCTCATTGATGGACATGGCGATGGTAAAAAGTGAAGTGAATAACATCGCTGTCAGGGCGATAGCCAACACCGCCACAATATTTCGAGTGCGGTTGGCAAAAAGAGCACGCAGGCTCAAGCGGCGGATACAGCCGCGATTGGAAACCTTCATATTCAATTCATCGCCCCCCTTACCGTGTCACAATACATCCGTCCTCAATGCGGACGATGCGGTCGGCCAGCTGGGCAATCTCCTCATTGTGGGTAATCATCACCATGGTCTGGGCAAACTTTTGGCCTGTCACCTTCATGAGGCTTAGTACATCCTGACTGGTTTTGCTGTCCAGGTTGCCGGTTGGTTCGTCAGCCAGTAGAATGGCGGGCTTGGTAGCCAGCGCTCTGGCGATGGCTACCCGTTGCTGTTGTCCACCGGAAAGCTGATTGGGAAGATTTTGAAGCTTCTTTTCCAGACCCAAAGTGGAGATAACCGCATTTACATAGTCGGTGTCCACCTTATTCCCGTCCAACTGGATGGGTAAAACGATATTTTCCCACACACTTAAAACTGGTACCAAGTTATAGGACTGGAACACAAAGCCAATCTTTCGGCGGCGGAAGATAGTGAGAGCCTCATCTTTCAAAGAAAAGATGTCTTTTCCGTCCACGATGACAGTGCCAGAGGTGGGGCGGTCCAGCCCGCCCAGCATGTGAAGCAGAGTAGACTTGCCAGAGCCGGAAGTGCCCACAATGGCCACAAATTCGCCCTGTTCCACGCTCAAATTTACGCCATCCAGAGCCTTTACCTGAGTATCTCCGGTGCCGTAATACTTTTTTAAATCCTTGGTCTGTAAAATCGTCATGTTCTTTTCCTCCCCGCGAAAAAGTCAGTATCGTCTTTTGACAATATAGACTTTAACACAGGAATCTGTCCTGGTACTTTCAAGAATGTGACAGTTTTGAAAGAAGTCCATCATGACCGTGGGAGAAACAAGGAAAATGCACTTCCTTTTTTCGGCACACTTTTAACTTTCACATAGCCACCTTGTTTTTCGGCAATCTGTTGGGTAAGGTAAAGTCCAATGCCCACACCCTCTGCCTGATAGTTTCCAGAACAACGGTAAAACCGTCCAAAAATCTTGGCTTGCTCGGTTTCCGGGATTCCCGGCCCGGTATCGGTGACCTGAATGGCAGAAAATAGTTCATAATTCTTCACATCCACCGTCACGGTCCCTCCAGAGGGGGTGTACTTGACTGCGTTGTCTAGCAGATTGCATAGTGCTTCTTCCGTCCACTTGGCATCAAAGACAGCGGTGCCATCTGTCGATAGCACCGTGAGGTTGATTCCTTTTCCTGTTGCTTTGGCTGTATACTGGGCGACAGAGCGATTCACCACGGCGGCAATCTCCGACGACTCTGGATGCACTGCTAAAATGCCATTCTCCAGTCGAGAGGTTTTAACCAGAACTTCAATTAGCGTTTGGAGTTTGTCTGCTTGGGACAAAATGGCATGGGCACATTCAGCTCCTTGGGGGAGAAGCGGTTGCTCATCAAGCAATTGCGCATAGAGCTGTAGGTTAGCCACCGGGGTTTTTGTCTGGTGGGAGATATCCGAAATCAGGGCGCTGATTTGATTCTTCTGTTCCTGTATCTTTCGAGCCGACAGTGAACTGGCCATTAGATATCGAGCCAATCGACTTTCCAGCGCAGAGAGCCGACTTTCATTAAAGGTGTCCTCGGTAAAATGGCCGTCAATGGCAGATGCAAGCATCTCATCCAGACGTTTTACTGTGCGCACCGTTTTCCAGCGGTCAAACACTACCACAGCCAGTGCCAGCAGTAGGGCAGCACCCGACACGATGTAACCGCTCATGGTTTCACCGCCCAGGTATAGCCGATGCCGTATACGGTTTTGAGATATTCTGGTTTGGCGGGGTCTGCTTCCAGTTTGCTACGCAGCCGCTTGACAGTGACAGAAAGGGCGTTTTCCTCAACAAACTCTGCACCATCCGTCCAAACATAATCTATCAGTGTGGCTCGTGGAATTGTATGACCCCGATTTTCCACCAATACCCGCAGCAATTTCTGCTCGGTTTTGGAAAGGTCTACCGCCGAACCGTCTCTGCGAAAGTTCATCTGGTCAAAGTCAAAGACAAAAGGCCCTATCTCTATCCGGCTGGAAGGCTGCATGGTTCCGCGGCGGAGCTGGGCATGAACTCTGGCTCGAAGGACTGCCAAAGAAAAGGGTTTGGTGATATAGTCATCGGCTCCGGCCTCCAGTCCGGTGACCTCATCCAGTTCTAGGTCGTTCGCGGTAAGCAGAATGGTTGGTGTGGTATCGCCTTGGGTTCGCAGCGTTCGCAGAAGCTCAAGACCACTGCCGTCCGGAAGATTGATGTCCAGAATCAACAGGTCAAATTGAGTTCCGGTCAGCTTTTGCTGCGCCTGTGCAATACTGTCCGCTAAAACTACGGTTCGCTCTGTTCCACAAAGAGCCATACTGATTCCGCGGCTCAGTGTGGTATCATCCTCCAGAAGAAAAATTCGTTCCATCATCTCAACTCCTCGGAAATAAAAGCAAAAACTTCATTTTAACTTGTGCTAACTTTTGACATGGAACCAAGTGCTTCATGGGTCGTTTTTCGGCAAATGAGGGTGGGGGGAACAATTTTATGAATGGGGGCTGTTACTTCAACAGGCCTCCGTTTTTTACGTTCGGTCATTTGCTGGAAGAGCAGTTCCATTGCTTCGGTTGCAAGGCGCTTGGTCTGCTGCGCGACTGTGCTAATGGGGATGACTGCTTCGGCGGAAATGGGTGAGCCATCGAACCCTACGATTTGATAGGTTTCTGGCAGTGAACCAAACCGTTGTATCAAAAGATTTAGCAGTATATTTGCGTGTGTATCGTTGGGCATAAATATGCCCTTGCGCTCATTGGGATACTTTTCTTCTAACTGGTCAATAACCTGAGAGATATGTGTTCGGTTTTCCTCAAAATTGTTACCCAAATCGGTCAATATCAATTCATGGCGCAGATTATATTCCTGACATATATCACAAAATCCGCGAATACGTCCATATGCGGGAACGTTTTCTGGGAGATTGCCATTGACATGGATGAGCACATCGCAGTTACTTTTACGAAGCAAACTAGTGGCTTGTATACCGCCCATATAATTATCTGTATTGACGCTACATACATGTGCATCTTCTCGTTCGATGGTGACAATAGGTACGCCAAAAGTAGCCAGTTCCGCAGAGGGAATGGTAGGGCTTAAAATAATCATGCCCTCAATATTATAGGCCAACAATTCACGAATGTACTGTTCTTCGATGTCTTTATTATCGTGACCAGCGAATACGAGAAATTTATAACCGAATTGTTCATAAGTGGTTAGGATACAGTTTAGCATTTCCGAGTAGTAATGCATATAGAGGTTTGGTATAATCAAACCTACAAATTCGGTCTTTCCATTTGCCAGAATTCGAGCCACTTTGTTTTCACGGTAGTCTAATGCGATAAGCGCATCTGCAATTTTTTGTTGGTTTTCCAATGTTAAAGAGTCTGGATTATTAAAATAGCGCGAAATGGTTGTTTTAGAAAAATTTGTATATGCTGCAATGTCAGAAAATGTGACTTTTTTACGTTTCATAGTGATACCCCCAGTGGCAGTGGTTTCAATAGTAGTATAACAGAATATAAAATGGTTTTCAACCGCGAGTAACCGGTACCAAAACCGGTTATATACAATGTAAACAAAGCCCACATGAGAAAAATGTAAGAGTTCACAAAATTAGGATTCGTGGCATATTTTCTATTGACGAATTTGGTAAAGAAGTGATATCATCCAATTAAAGTAACCGGTAACTTTACCGGTTATGTATCGGATATTGCAAAAAGAAGGGAGAGGTGTACATGAAAAAGAGATTGCTGGGCATCACAGCACTGTTCGCAGTCATCTGCTGCCTAGCTGGATGTCAGAAGGAAGACCCGTCACCAGGTGAACTAGAAGGATTTGACCCGGGAGAGCAGTATTTATCTATCTGGGTACATTCCATTGAAGACACGGAGGAAGGTCAGGTATACCGAAATGCGGTAGAACGCTTTAACCAAGCATTTGATGGTAAGTATTTTGCCGATATCGAATTTGTTCCGCGCAACGATAGTGGCGGGGGATATTCGGATAAGATAAACGCATCGGTTATGTCTGGAATGTTGCCCGATGTATTGACGGTAGATGGCCCTAATATTGCTGCCTATGCCGCAAATGGTATCATTCAACCGCTTGCTGCGCTGACCGAGGAAGAACGCGGTACTTATTTGGAATCTATTCTGGAACAAGGCACTTATAATGGAGAATTGTATGCACTGGGCGTTATGGAATCGAGTGTAGGCCTGTACTATAATAAAGATATTCTCGACCAAGCTGGTATTGAAGTCCCCACGGCGGATGACCCGTGGACTTGGAGTGAGTTCATGGATATTTTAGAAAAACTCACCCCTATGATGGAAGAACTGGGTGGATATCCTCTGGATATGACATTTCCAGTAGGGGAATCGAGCATTTATTACTATGCGCCGTTTGTGTGGTCAAATGGGGGAGACATGGTAAGTGCAGACGGTATGACAGTAGATGGGGTCTTCAATTCGCCGGAAAATGTGGAGACGATGGAACTGTTCCAGTCGATTGTACAGAACGGTTACATGTCTCAGGCACCGATTGATAAATTATTTGAAAGTGGACGGGCTGCTTTCAAATTTGACGGCGCGTGGGAAGTAAATACCGTTTATACCAGTTACCCCAATCTCAACCTTGGCGTTGCGCCCTATATCGTCAGCGATGATTGGGATGGTGGACGCTATGCACCGACTGGTTCTTGGGCTTTTGCGGCATCCACTGGCGCTGAAGATATCCAAGCTGCAACCGAATTGGTCAAATATATGAGTGGTGTGGAGAGCGGGATACAGATGTGGGAGCAGACCAAAAGCTTTCCATCCACCTATCAGGCATTTGAACAAATTGATGTGTTCCAAACTGATGAGAATTACCGTGCTCTGTATGAACAACTCAGCCAATATGGGCATCCCAGACCCAAAACCCCTGTATATCCGCAGGTGAGCACCTCATTCCAGCAGGCGCTTGAAAGTATTGCCTTGAGCGGCAAGGATGCACAAACAGAACTGGATAAAGCTGTAGAAAGGATTGACGCTAAGCTGGAGCGTTATACAAGAGCATCATGAAACAGAAAAACGCAATTATGGGTATGGCTTTTTTCGGGCCGGCACTGGTACTGCTCACGCTGTTCTTATTTCTGCCATTGCTACTGACATTGAGATTCAGTTTTACCGATTACTTTGCATTGAATCCTGATTTGACACACTTTGTTGGTCTGGAAAATTATTTTGAGATTTTCAAGGATGAACTGTTTGTAGCAGCTTTTTTCAACACAGTTAAATTTGTTATCATTATCGTGCCGCTGCAATGTGGGGGTGCGCTGTTGCTGGCGTTGGCAATCAATAAAGCAGCGCATTGCAAGAAATACTTTAAAGTTGCTTTCTTCATCCCCGTGGTGATGTCCCTAGCGGTTGTATCCACCCTTTGGATACAGATTTACAGCCCAGAAGGTATTTTAAATACGATGCTTTCCAATTTTGGCATTGATACACAGGCATTTATTTACAGTGCCGACCAAGCGCTGCCGTCCATCGCAATTATGAGTGTATGGCAGGGCGTTGGGTATCAGATGATTATTTTTTTGGGGGACTTCAAAATATCAATCCTGCGCTGTATGAAGCGGCTGAGATGGACCATGCGACCGAATGGCAGAAGTTCCGCGATATTACGCTGCCCGAACTCAAACCTTTGTGTGTATTTGTGTTTATCACGGTGACAATTGGCGCATTTCGTATGCTGGTACAGCCAATGGTCATGACTGGCGGCGGCCCAAACCATTCAACCTACACGATTGTATATAATATTTATGAAACCGGTACGGTTAACTGGGAGATGGGTCTGGCATCTACCATGGCGATTGTATTTACCATTTTTGTGGTGGTATTGACGATTATTCAAAATGTATTGACCAAGGATAAGGAGGAGCGTCATGTTAACAAAAAACAAAAAGGTCTTAACTGGCTGCTTGTTGCCTTCCTGCTGATTCTGAGTGTATTCTTTCTGTTTCCTGTCATTTGGATGTTGGCCAATTCCTTTAAGCCAGATGCGGCAATCACAGCAGATATGAACTCGGTGGCAGCATTCATTCCGCCGGTTCCGGATGGAAGCTTTTTCGATAATTATATTTCTATCCTCACGGATACCAACTTTGTGCGTTATATGGCAAACACGCTCTTATATGCAGCCATTTTGATTGTATTGGGGATTATCGTAAACGGTTTGGCAGGTTATGCACTGGCTAAAATCAATTTTCCGTTTCGCGACCAGTGGTTGCTGGTCATCCTGATGCTGTTGATTGTGCCGACCGAAACGGTTATCACCATCCACTTTCTGTTTATTGCAAAGTTAGGGTTATTGGATACAGTGGTGGGATATATCCTGCCTATGATTGTAAATCCTTTCAACATTTTCTTATTCCGGCAGGTGTTTGTCAGCTTACCGGATGATGTGTATGAGGCGGCACAGCTCGACCATTGCGGCCCGGTCAAGTATTGCTTTACCATGGTGTTGCCTATGTCGAAAACAGTCGTGGCAACCGTCAGCGTGTTTACATTCCTCGGTGTATGGAATGATTACCTTTGGCCCTCGCTTGTGTTCACATCAAGCGATTTACTGACCGCTCAGATTGGTCTGAATTCTATCACCGCAAATGATAATACCACGATGGGACAAACGCTTGCCGTCATTACACTGGTCACGATTCCTGTCATTATCATCTATGCACTGTTCTCCAAACAAATTGTTGCTGGCGTTATGTCAACGGGTTCGAAAGAGGGATAATTGATTATGAGTTTTATTGAATTTAAAGGCATTTGCAAACGGTATCCAGGCTCGGATAAAAATACGGTTGACGATTTCAATTTGCAGATTGAGCCGAAAGAGTTTATTGCACTTGTCGGGCCTTCTGGATGTGGAAAATCAACCACATTGCGTATGATTGCCGGCTTTGAGGAGATTACAGGCGGCGAACTGTATATTGATGGCAAACGGGTCAATGAGGTTGCACCAAAAGACCGCGGCATCTCGATGGTATTCCAAAATTATGCCCTGTATCCACATATGACAGTGGAAAAAAACATTGGATACGGTTTGAAAAATATAAAAATGCCTGCTGACGAGATTCAGAAGAAAGTAGATTGGGCAATTGATATCCTTGGGCTGGAGCCTTACCGCACACGCAAGCCAAAGAATTTATCTGGCGGCCAGCGGCAGCGTGTCGCGTTGGGACGCGCAATCGTCAAAAATTCTCAAGTTTTCCTGATGGATGAACCGCTTTCCAATCTGGATGCGAAATTACGCGTCAGTATGCGTGCGGAAATCAGCAAATTGCACCGCGCACTCGGCGCGACAACGATTTATGTCACACATGACCAAGTGGAAGCTATGACCATGGCTGACCGGATTGTGATTATGAAAGATGGCATTGTACAGCAGGTGGGAAAACCTTTGGAACTGTATGAACATCCCGTCAACCAATTCGTGGCTGGTTTTATCGGTTCCCCTCAGATGAACTTTTTTGCCGTTACGCTGAAAGGGAACTTGGTCACGTTTGCCAATGGCAATACCATCACGATTCCAGATAGCATTGCACACAAACTGGCTGACAGGCAAGGGGAATTGACCCTTGGTATCCGTGGCGAGGATATCAAAATGGACAGTCAAAACTTGGACTTGCAGCGTGGTCAGGTTCAACATGCAGTTATCAACAATGCCGAAGTTATGGGAAATGAGAATAACCTATATTTTGAGTTTGGCGGCAGTCAGGCTGTGGCACGGGTATCCAAATACGAAATCAGTCAATTAGGTGACGAAATTGAATTTGTATTCATGCCGTCCAAGCTGCATTTCTTTGACAAGCAAACGGGTGAAAGTTACCTATAATCCCATCATATCACTTAGAGCGCCTAACAAAACCGAAAAGCAATCAAAGCAGCAGCAAGGGTGAGAAAGGC
>OERG01000026.1_pt1 | contig 60580 bp, 52 predicted proteins | sample 1539951 | NCBI WGS metagenome assembly OERG01 (sample SAMEA3891870, study PRJEB23780) | metagenome | biome: terrestrial biome; feature: animal house; material: Caecal content | place: Italy | collected 2015-05-05
GCTCCAGAATCTCCTCGCTGTAATCTGCCGTCGAATTGGCTTTGACAAACTCAATTACCCGTTCAATCTCATCATTCGAGATGAAACAGCCCTGTATACGCTGGGGCTTGCCCTCGCCCAGCGGTGCGTACAGCATATCGCCCTTACCAATGAGCTTTTCTGCACCGGTTTGGTCAAGAATAATGCGCGATTCAATCTGCGATGCTACGGCAAACGCAATGCGCGACGGGATGTTGGCTTTCATAATACCGGTGATAACGTCGGCCGACGGTCTTTGCGTTGCGACAATCAGATACATGCCCGCCGCACGCGCTTTTTGCGCGATACGACAGATGGAGGTTTCGACCTCCTTGGCGGCAACCATCATCAGGTCGGCCAATTCGTCAATCACGATGACGATTTCGGGCAATACCTGATACACTTCGGGCGTGCCGCCCTCGATTTGTGCGGCTTCGGTCTTTTTCTTGCGCATGAGTGCGTTAAAATCTTCCAGTTTGCGTACCTGATTGTCGGCAAACAGCTTATAGCGCCGTTCCATCTCTCCGACCGCCCAGTTGAGCGCACCGGCTGCCTTTTGCGGGTCGGTCACGACCGGAATGAGCAGATGTGGTATTCCGTTGTAGTTACCCAATTCAACCATCTTGGGGTCAACCATAATCAGGCGCACTTCTTCGGGTGACGACTTATACAGCAGCGAAATCAACATCGAGTTGACACACACCGACTTACCCGAACCGGTTGTACCTGCAATCAGCAAGTGCGGCATTTTTGCGATATTGCCCACGACGGGCGCGCCCGTGATGTCCTTGCCGACCGAAAATGCAACACGCGATTTTGCCTTTTCAAACGTCTCCGAGCCGAGCACCTCACGAATATTGACCATTGTAACCGTCTTATTGGGCACTTCGATACCGATGGCGACTTTATCCGGAATGGGTGCGATACGCACCGAAACCGCGCCCAATGACAGCGCGATATCGTCCGACAGTGCGGTAATGCGGCTGAATTTAATGCCGCGCTCTATGGTCAGTTCAAACCGCGTGACTGACGGGCCGCGCACAATGCCGATAATCTGCGCTTCGATGCCGAACGACTCCAAGGTATCGACCAATCGCTGGCTGTTTTCGGTCAGTTCGGCCTGTACATTGCCCTTTGCGCCGCCCTTGGGCACATCCAAAAGGTCAATCGGTGGGTGCTGGTAGACTGGTGGGGGCGCTTTCTGGTTCTCATCCATCTGCGCATTGAGTTCGGCCTGCTCGCCGTCCGACATGCCTTCGGCCTTTTTGTTGCTGCTCGCCTTGGCCTTGACCGGCTGCGCCGTCTCGGCGGGCGCGGTCTGGCTTTGCTGGTCTGCGTCCTCTACGCTGTCCCGATTTTCCAGCAACGACAAAATATCATTGAACGGGCTTTCGTCCTCATGGTCGGACAATTCGGGCACGGCGACCGGCTCCAATCCGGGCTGGTTTTGCACCGCGTCCATAACCAGTTCGGGGATGGGCACGACCGGTTCCCGCAAGGGCTGTGTATCCTCTTGGGGCACATCTTTATGCGGGGTTTTATGCGTCTCAACCGGCGGTTCATCCTCGTCATCCAGCGCAATGTCGAATGCTGCACGCTTTTCGGCGCGCTGGGCGCGGCGGTTTGCAATCGCCTCGTGTACGTTGGGCAGGACGACCGGTGCATCCTCAAAGTCATCCTCATCGTCATAATCATAGTTCAGCGGGCGCAGCGCGTCCCATACTGCGCCCGGCGTAATGCGGCAAATCAGCATGATATCGACGATGAGCAGCAAAACCAATATCAACGTAGCACCGATACCCGAAAACGCCCAGCGCAAAATACTATACAGGCCGCCCGAAATCAGGCCGCCCGCTTCCAGTTTGGCGCCGTCTCCCACCAGCCGAAACACGGTCAATCCGGTATCGGTATACGATGGGCCACAGAAAAACGCATGGGCAAGTGCGCCGAACAGCACGGGCACGCCCGCGATTGCCGCGCCGCGCAGTCGTACTGCACCGCGCCGACGGGTCATCAACAGCGCGGTCAAGCCAAACAGCGCCACCGGCCACAGGTACAATCCCCAGCCGAACAAGCCGCCCAGCGTGGTATGAATCATGCGTAAAACTGCGCCGTCCTTTTTCAAAATGGCAATCAGGCAGAATACGCCCATCACGCCATAAATAACCGCCCATGTTTCGCGGGGCAATCCCTCATCGGCATCGGCCTGCGGATTGCGCACACGGGCTGTGCGCCCGCGTTTTTGCTCCTGTACCGGCGCGCGCCCCTTGGATGCGGTCGATTTATTCGCCGGCTTCCGACCGGAAGCGGCGCTTTTCTTCTTTGTTGCAGCCATACTGCACTCCTTCCCTTAAATTCCCACCTGTGCCAATCCCATCAGCACCGTGACCGTTCCAACCGCTGCACAGTACAGCACAAACGGTCGGAAATTGCCCCGCCGCACCATCGTGCGCAGCAGGCGAATGGCAAACAAGCCGGACACCATCGCGGCAAGCACACCGGCAACATAGACCGATGTTGCCACTTCGACCTGTTCGGTCTGCGCTGCTACCTGACCCATGCGCAGAAAATCCCACGCCAAAATCACTGGCACCGACAGCACAAGCGAAAACCGCACGGCAAAATCGCGCGTGAACCCGCGCGACAAACCGGCAACCAACGTCGTACCTGTGCGCGACAGGCCGGGCAAAATGGCAAAGCACTGGAACACCCCCACCATAAAACCATCCAGATAAGGTGTGTTCGTCTCGTTTTTGCGTCCTTTGGGCAGTTTTTCCGCCCCATGCAGCAAAAACGCCGTCACCAACAGCATACTGCCGATGAGCAGCGGCGAATCCATAATCTTTTCCAGTATGTTTCGGAACGGTACCAACACCACCAGCGGCAAAAGTGCAAACAGCAGCAAGACCAAAAACCGGCGGCGCGGCTTTCGCTCCACGCGAAATCCTGCGGCCATCCATCGAAACAGCTCGACAAACAACGCGCCGATATCGCGCCGCATGGCGATGAGCACCGAAAACAGCGTGCCCAAATGCAGCCAGACCGACAAAAGCAAATAATTGCCCTCGTCCAGCCGTCCAAATAATCCCCCCAGCAGCGCCAAATGACCCGACGAGGACACCGGTAAAAACTCGGTCAAGCCCTGTACCACGCCCAGTACCATCGCCTGCAAGGCATTCATATGGTTGATTCCCTCCATTTGCAAAAGTGTTATACAGTTTTATGATACCACAAACCCGCCAAACTTTCCAACCTTTTCTGGGGGATTTGGTCTGCCCGACCGGTCACGCCATGCCGAAAAAATGGACAAATTTTAAATTTTTTGCTGGTATTTTTTAAATTTTTGCGAAACATTGTTTTTATCATACACGGTATGATATAATGTGTTATCATATGCCGAGATTGGGCGGGAAATGTGCCGCCCGCAAAAAAATACCCAGCCTTTGCGCTGGATGCCATGCCGCCAGCTCGGCGGCAAAGGAGAGGAAGTGCTACCATGAAAGGCATCATTCTCGCAGCCGGGAAAGGCTCCAGACTCTACCCCATGACCCGCCCTACCTGCAAACCATTGCTGCCTGTCTATGACAAACCCATGATTTATTATCCGCTTGCCGTGCTCATGCAAGCCGGTATTCGGGATATCCTCATCATCATCCCGCCCGGAGAAGAAGGCCCCTTCTACCGTCTGTTGGGCAACGGTGCCCGCTGGGGCGTCAATATCTCCTATGAGGTGCAGGAAGTCGCCCGCGGCATTGCGGACGCTTTGCTGATTGGCGAACGCTTCATCGGCAACGAGCCGGTTTGCTTGGTGCTCGGTGACAACATTTTCCATAGCCTGTCGCTGGAATCCACGCTCGCCAAGGCCGTTCGCGCCTCTCATCAGGGCGGTGCAACCGTGTTCGGCTACTACGTCCACAACCCCCGCGCCTTCGGCGTGGTCGAGTTCGACGACGAGGGCCGCGCCATCTCCATCGAGGAGAAACCCCGCCTGCCCAAGTCCAATTACATCATTCCCGGCCTGTATTTCTACGATAACTCGGTTATCGAAATCGCCAAAAATATCCGCCCGTCGGCGCGCGGGGAACTGGAAATCAGCGATGTCAATTTGGAATACTTACATAGAAATCAACTCCGTGTAATCAAACTCGACCGCGACTTCGTCTGGCTGGATGCCGGCACAGCCGACAATCTGTTGACCGCCGGTATGGGTGTCAAGGAAGTGCAGGACGACACCGGCCGTTATGTCGCTTGTTTGGAGGAAATCGCCCTCAATCGCGGCTACATTGATGTGGATGACGTACACCGCATGGGCAACGAACTCAGTCAAACGCTTTACGGTCAGTACTTACTATGCCTTTAATTACTTCCTGTATTTTATCATCTGTCGAATCAAAGGATTTTTATTGCAATGGCTGTCTACACCAAAACAAAAACCTATCACACAAAAGCCCATATGGGTATGATTGACATTACAGAGGACTTTCAGGCCGCTGTATCCGAAGCCTGCCGCGAAACCGGTATATCTTCGGGCACGATTACCGGCTTTACTACCGGCGGCGTAGCCGGTCTGACCACGCTGGAATTTGAACCGGGCATGGTGCATCACGACCTCAAAGCCGCTATGGATGTCTTTTCCCCCTATACCGATGAAACCGGACGGGTCATTCACTACCACCACCATGACACCTGGCACGATGACAACGGTTCTTCTCATATCAAAGCCGCGCTGCTGTCTCCATTCATCGTCATCCCGTTCGTAGACGGTAAATTGACGATTGGCCCTTGGCAAAACCTGACGCTGGTAGAATGTGACACCCGCAACCGTGTGCGCGATGTCGTTTTTCAGGTCATGGGCGAATAACTTACCGAAAAATCCCGCTTTTTGCGGGATTTTTTCTTTGTTTCAAAAAATTTTACATTACCGCTTGACAAATGCGCGGTTCGGTTGTATATTTGTATTAAGCTACTAATACAGAAATACAGAACACAAGGAGGGCTGAACATGCAATGGAAACTCACAGACGACCGTCCCATCTGGATGCAGCTCACAGAACAACTGACCGAACGCATTGTATCCGGTCTATATCCGCTCGGCTCACGGATGCCATCGGTGCGCGAACTCGCCGCCCAAGCCGGTGTCAATCCCAACACCATGCAGCGCGCACTCGCGCAGCTCGAAGCCGATGGGCTGGTCGTCACCAACCGTACCGCGGGTCGCACGGTCACAGAAGATTCCCAATCGGTTGACCGCGTGCGGCACAGTCTGGCAGAGGATAAAATGGAATTTTATGTCGCCGGTATGGCGACGCTCGGCTACACCGAGACCGAAGCCGCCAACATGCTACTACATCGCAGAAGGGGGAACCAATAATGCAGGAATTTCACGCAAATGACAGCGCACAGGGCACCTTTGTCCCGCAGCAAAAACCACACGATGACATCCTTATCCGCTTACAGGGGCTGACCAAGTGCTATGGCCCCAAACGTGCCCTGAACGGACTGAACTTACAGGTCGGACGCGGCAAAATCGTCGGTCTGCTCGGCCCAAACGGTTCGGGCAAAACCACCTTGATTAAACTGCTCAACGGGCTTCTGTGCCCCACCGAGGGCATTGTACTGATTGACGGCTACGCCCCCGGCGTCGAGACAAAAGCCGTGGTCAGCTATCTGCCCGACCGCATGTACTTTGCCGACTGGATGAAGGTCAGCGACCTTGTAGACTTCTTCTCGGACTTTTATGCCGACTTCGACCGCAAAAAAGCGGCTGAAATGTTCTCGGCGCTGGGTATTCGCCCGCTTGACCGTATCAAGTCCATGTCCAAGGGCACCAAGGAAAAAGCACAGCTTGTTCTGGTCATGAGCCGCAAAGCACAGCTTTATCTGCTCGACGAGCCGATTGCAGGCGTTGACCCGGCGGCGCGTGACTTCATCTTGAACACCATTTTGACCAACTACAACGAGGAAGGCACCGTTCTCATCTCTACCCACCTGATTTCCGACATTGAGCGCGTGCTCGACGAGGTCATCTTCCTGCAAGATGGGAAAATCGTCCGGCACGACACGGTTGACAACATCCGCGCACTGGAAGGCAAGTCGGTTGACCAGTTGTTCCGCGAAGTCTTTCGCGCGGTACCTTATCAGGGAGGTGACTTCTAATGTTTGGAAAATTGATGAAATACGAGATGAAATCGCTGTCTAAAGGGCTGATTCCGCTCTATGGCGCTATTTTAGCGGTCGCATTGATTAACTCTATCATGTGGTCGATTAGTTCCAACAGCCCGGTGGGTATAGGCGGCACAATTAGCGGACTGTCTCAGCTCACCGCAATGATGCTGTATTTTGGCCTGTGTGTCGCCGTGGCAGTCGTCACGCTGCTGGTCGTCATCCAGCGCTTTTTCAAAGGCCTATTGGGGCGTGAGGGCTATCTGATGTTCACGCTGCCCGTACCCAGTTGGCAGCTTATCTGCTCCAAGCTGCTGGGCGCGACCATTATGACCATCCTATCCGGCTTTGTCGGCCTGCTGTCGGTCTTTATTCTTGGCTCGTTCAGCATCGACTGGAGCAGCTTCTTTGAAAGCCTGTCACGGCTGTTTAATGCATGGACGATGGACTTTTCCCTTATCTGCATCGAACTGGTGCTGACCGCCATCCTGTCCATCACCTCGTCGGTACTGCAAATCTATCTTGCTATGTGCCTGGGGCATCTGTCCAACCGTCACCGCGTTGCCATGAGCTTTGTCTGGTACATCGCCATTTCCACCGCGCTGTCGTTTATCAGTGGTCTGTTCCTCATCGTCATCGGCTATTCGCCGGCGATGACCAACTGGATTACCAACTTCTTACTGTCTACGCCTATTATAGGTACGCATAGTATCATGTGGTTCACCATCATCGTTTCTTTGATTGAATCGGTTGCATTCTTCTTAGGTACTGCATGGATTTTAAAGCGTAAGCTCAACTTGGAATAAAACAAAAATCCCGCCGAAAGGCGGGATTTTTGTTTTTAGAAATTGCGCCCAACTTTATGCCGTTCCTTGGCCGTTGGTGCGTTCCCACAAGGTCATCTGGTTGGTGTCCGGATATCCCTGGTCATCATACGGCATGGAAAACAGGGTATTTTCGTCCGGTACACCGCCAATACACAAGGTATACGCCTCGGCTGCCTCCGGATAGAAGGTGACATCGTACACATAGAGCGCTGAGCCGTCATCCTGTTCTATGACGCTGTTTTCATAGACCGTTACCAAGCCGGTTTCCGAAGTCGTCTGTGCATCCGGTGTATACACATATTCCTGAAAGGTCAGATTGAGATACAGGTATGTATCTGTGGTGTCGTAGGAAAACCATTCGCCTTCCAGCACCTCATACGCTGATTGCGGGATATCCTCCTGCAACGGCGTCTCGGCCGAGACATCGACAATCTCTTCTACGGGTTCGGGCTGGAACCAATGTGCAACCTGTGATACCACATCGTCTGCTACCGTCTCCAAAAGTGGTGCTACAACGCCTAACATGGCAATCACAACGCCGATTACCGCCCCAACCGTATTCTTTTTCTTGTCCTTCTGGGATTTGCTGGGCTGCTCCTGTTTGACAGGGCGCGGGGCAGCGGTGTCCTTCTTGCGAATCGAAGAATATGTTTTTTCACTCTGCCCAGTCGGGCGCACTTTTTTTGCTTTTCCCGAATAAAAATTGGGGTTTATGCGGTCACACATGGGGCATCTGCGCTCGTCATCCATGTAATGAATTTTACAATACGGGCATTTCATCGCTTATTTCCCCCTTCGATTGTCCCGGCTGGGCGGCTTACTCACCGTCCAGTAAGTGATAAATGGCTTTGGCTACGCCGTCCTCGGCGTTGGTCGCGGTGATATACTTGGCAATCGACTTGACTTCATCGTTTGCGTTGCCCATTGCCACCGGCATCCCCACTGCCCGCAGCATTTCCAAGTCGTTTTCGCTGTCGCCCATCGCAATGCAGCGGTCAAGCGTGGTGCCAAGCTGTTCGCACAGCTTGCCCAAGGCGCGCCCCTTATCCGCCAATGGTGACAGGATTTCAATATTATCGTCCGCCGAACTCATCACGCTCACCCCCGACACACTGGCAAGCTGCCGCCGCGCCATTTGCAGCATGAACGGGTCTTTGGAGCGGCAAAAGATTTTGTCCACCGGCAGGTGTTCGATTGCGATAAACTCGGCAACCGACGGCACCACCTGTTTACTGGTCAAAAAGCCTTCATTGGTCTTATACTGGCTGAAAAACATTTCATCATAGGGCGTAATCAACAACCGCTCTCCGGCGTAAATCATCGAGGTCATGCCGATGCGCTCGACCACGGCGGCGGCGCGCACGCCGTCCTCCCACGCAATCGAAACGCGCATGGTACAGGTATTTTTGGATGCCAGAGACAGGGTTGCACCGCCCGAAGTCACCATTTCATCGTTTGCACCCATCATCAACGCAAACTCAGCCGCTTCGCTGCAAATGCGTCCGGTCGAAACGACAACGTGTACGCCATGCGCCCGTGCCCAGCCAACCGCTTCCCGCACGGCAGGGCTGACCGTCTGCTGTCGATTGAGCGCCGTTCCATCCAAGTCAAGCGCGATGAGGTCATATTTCATATGTGTGTTCCATCCTTTTCATTCAATGCTTGGGTTACAAAATTAGCATATAGCATTTTGTGGAAAAATGCAAGGGAGGACGGTACATCACTTTTTTCAACCCGGTCAAAGACAGCGGAAAGCGCCGCCCGCAATTCGGGCGACGCTTTCCTTGGGATATTTGGACGATTCACGGAGGGCGAAAGAAAAAGTAACAAATTCGCCGACATGCGCGATTCGAACCGGGCTAAATTTAGTTCTTGGGGTACTTGACTGCTGCCTGAGCGGCTGCCAGACGGGCAATCGGCACGCGGTAGGGCGAGCACGATACATAGGACAGGCCAATCTTGTGGCAGAACTCAACCGAGGACAGGTCGCCGCCATGCTCACCGCAGATACCCAGCTTGATATCCGGACGGGTCTTGCGGCCATTTTCAACTGCCATCTTGACGAGCTGACCCACGCCATCCTGGTCAAGACGGGCAAACGGGTCGGATTCCAGAATCTTTTCTTCAAAGTAACGGTCGAGAATCTTGCCCACGTCGTCACGCGAGAAGCCGTAAGTCATCTGGGTCAGGTCGTTGGTACCGAAGGAGAAGAACTCTGCTTCCTGGGCTACCTGACCAGCTGTGACCGCTGCACGCGGGGTTTCAATCATGGTACCAACCATGTATTTCATCGGGATGCCAGCCGCTTCGATGAGCTGGTCGGCAACCGCCTTAATCTTACGCTTTACAAAACGCAGTTCCTTGACATCGACAACCAGCGGCACCATGATTTCGGGGGTGATGCGCAGGCCGTCCTGCTTCCAGACGTTAATCGCAGCCGAAATAATGGCTTCGGTCTGCATCTCGGCAATCTCCGGATACAGCACATCCAGACGGCAGCCGCGCGTACCCAGCATGGGGTTGAACTCGTGCAGGCTCTCGACGATGTTGGTCAGCTTTTCGGTGTCCATGCCCATTTCGGAAGCCAGTTCTGCAATGTCCTCTGGGTCGGTCGGCAAGAACTCATGCAGCGGCGGGTCAAGCAGACGGATGGTGACCGGCAGACCGCCCATTGCACGGTAAATGGCTTCAAAGTCGCCGCGCTGCATGGGCAGAATCTTTGCCAGTGCCTTACGGCGCTGTGCCTCGTCGGGTGCGACAATCATTTCACGCACTGCCTTGATGCGGGTTTCTTCAAAGAACATGTGCTCGGTACGGCACAGGCCGATGCCTTCGGCACCGAACTTACGCGCCTGCGTTGCATCGCGCGGGGTGTCGCCGTTGGTGCGCACCTTGAGTACGCGCAGTTCGTCCGCCCAGCCCATGAACCGGCCGAAATCGCCGGTCAGTTCGGCTTCCTGCGTCTCGATTTGTCCTTCATATACGTTACCGGTCGAGCCGTCGAGCGAAATAAAGTCGCCCTCGTGCATAACCGTACCGTTTGCAAATGTAATGGTCTTGTTCTCCTCGGATACCTTGACACCCGATACACCGGCTACACAGCAAGTGCCCATGCCGCGCGCAACAACGGCTGCGTGCGAGGTCATGCCGCCGCGGGCGGTCATAACGCCTTCTGCCGATACCATGCCGTCAATATCTTCGGGCGAAGTCTCCTGACGCACCAGAACAACCTTTGCGCCTGCCTTGTGCGCTGCAACGGCTTCTTCTGCGGTGAAGTAAACCGCGCCGCACGCTGCACCGGGCGATGCCGGCAGACCGGTTGCAATCGGGGTTTCTGCCTTGAGGGCAGCCGGATTAAAGGTCGGGTGCAGCAATGCGTCGAGCTGCTGCGGCTCTACCTTCAAAATTGCCTGTTCCTTGGTGCAGATGCCTTCGTCTACCAAATCAACCGCAACCTTCAAAGCCGCCTGTGCGGTACGCTTGCCGTTACGGGTCTGGAGCATGTACAGCTTGCCATTCTCAATGGTAAATTCCATATCCTGCATGTCGCCGTAGTGCTGTTCCAGACGCTGCGAGATATCCACAAACTGTTGATAAACTTCGGGCATGGTGTCCGCCAGCGCCGAAATCGGCTGCGGGGTGCGGATACCGGCTACAACGTCCTCGCCCTGTGCGTTCATCAAAAATTCACCATACAGCTTCTTTTCACCGGTTGCCGGGTTACGAGTAAAGGCAACGCCGGTGCCCGAAGTCTCGCCCATGTTGCCGAATACCATCGACTGGACATTGACTGCGGTGCCCCAAGAATAGGGGATATCGTTCATACGGCGGTAGGTGTTGGCGCGGGGGTTGTCCCAAGAACGGAATACGGCGCGTACTGCTTCCATCAGCTGCTTCTTGGGGTCCTGCGGGAACGGCTCGCCGATGTTCTTTTCATAGTGGTCTTTAAACAGGTTAATCAGTTCGAGCATGTCGTTTTCGTCCAGCTCGTTGTCGTGCGTCACGCCGCGCTTTGCCTTAACCTGGTCGATAAACTGTTCAAAGGTGTGCTTGGGCAGCTCCATTACGACATCCGAGAACATCTGGATGAAACGGCGGTAAGAGTCACGCGCAAAGCGCGGATTGTTGGTCAGCTTGGAAACCGCTTCGCAAATCACATCGTTCATGCCAAGGTTCAAGATGGTGTCCATCATGCCGGGCATGGAAGCGCGTGCGCCCGAACGAACCGAAACCAGCAGGGGGGATTCGGGGTCGCCCAGATGCTTACCGGTCATCTTTTCCAGCTTGTCCAGATATTCCATGATTTGTTCCTGAATATCGGGATAAATCTGGCGGCCGTCCTCATAGTAGCGGGTACATGCTTCTGTGGTAATGGTAAAACCCTGCGGCACGGGCATACCCAAGCCGGTCATCTCGGCCAGATTGGCACCCTTGCCGCCCAGAAGTTCACGCATGGAGCCGTTGCCTTCCGAGAACAGGTATACATACTTTTTCATATCTGTTTTGCCTCCGTTTCGTCCGTGTTCGAGGAATCCCGGGTGGATTCGTCATTTCGTCCAATTTTCTGGTTCCCACCAGCACGTTTATTATAACATAAATCCAAAGCAATGGGCGACGGCAACTTTCACCTTTTTGCAGTCCAATCTTTATGCACTCTGCACAAAGTTCCGCGTCTCTGCCCCATTCTGACGGTCTTTCCTGCAAAGCTATCCGCAAAATGACGGGTATTTATGCAGGGTATTTTGTGAGATTGTGAGCATTTTCTGCTCTATCCCTCAAAACTGGCATTTTCCCCAATTTCAGACCGAAACCCTCACATTTCCGCATTTGCCGCGCCCCGAACGACAAAAATCCCCGCCGCAAAAGCGGCGGGGAAAAAAGTGTTTACTGAGCAGCGCGGTACAGCACCAACGACTCATAGGGGCGCAGATGCAGCCGCGTCTGTACCTGTGCATCGGGATAGTTGGACAGCAGGCAGGTAAAGCCGGTCAGGTCTACCGGGCTTGTCCAATCGGTCTCGGTGCGATAGAAATTATTCACGACAACAAGCTGTTCACCGTTCAACTGGCGCGTATACGCCAGCACCGACGGGTGCCCGACATCGAGCGGCGCGAAATCACCGTGCGAAATCACGTCGTACTGCTTGCGCAGGGCAATCAGCTTGCGATAGTGCGAGAAGATGGAATCGGGGTCGTCCACCTGTGTGGCCGCGTTGATGCGGTCGGTGTTGGGGTTGACCGAAATCCACGGTGTACCGGTCGTAAAGCCGCCGTTGGGCGTGCCGTCCCACTGTACCGGTGTGCGGCTGTTGTCGCGCGAGTGTACGCGCAGGATATCATATACGCTGTCCTCGTGCAGTCCGCGTGCGCGCAGGATTTCATAGTGGTTGAGGCTCTCGACATCGCGGTACTGGCTCAGGTCGGTAAAGCCCGCATTGGTCATGCCCAATTCTTCGCCCTGATAGATGTAGGGCGTGCCGCGCAGACAGTGTACCACGGTTGCCAGCATCTTAGCCGACGGCTTCCAGTATTCGCCTTCATCACCAAAGCGCGATACGACACGCGGCTGGTCATGGTTGCACCAGAACACTGCGTTCCATGCGTTGTGGTCGGACATGCCGGTTTGCCACGAAAACAGGATATCTTTGAGTTTGCCGAAGTCGAACGGCACAAGCACCCACTTTTCATTTCCGACAAAATCGACTTTGAGGTGGTGGAACGAAAAGACCATGGACAATTCTCCGGTATCGGCGCCCGCGTAGCGGTAGCAATGCTCCATTGTCGTGCTGGACATCTCGCCTACGGTGATAATTTCGGCATCGGTGCCAAAAGTCGCCGCGTGCAGCTCGCGCAGGTACTCATGAATCCGCGGCCCGTCGGTGTAGAATCGGCGGCCGTCGCCTTGGTCGTCGCTGTCAAACGCGCTTTTGCTAATCAGGTTGATAACGTCAAAGCGGAAACCCTTGGCGCCCTTGTCCATCCAGAACCGAATGACCTGCTGTACTGCCTGCCGCACCGCCGGATTTTCCCAATTCAAATCTGCCTGTGTGCGGTCGAACAGGTGCAAGTACCACTTGCCCTTTTCGGGCACATACGCCCATGCGCTGCCGCCAAACTTGCTCTGCCAGTTGTTGGGCGGGGTGTCCGGGTCGCCGTCTTTCCAGATGTAGAAATCTTCATAAACCGGGTCGCCTGCAAGGGCTTTCTGAAACCACTCGTGTTCGGTCGAAGTGTGGTTAAACACCATATCCAGCATCACGCGGATACCGCGTGCCTTGGCCTCGCGGCACAGCGTTTCAAAGTCCTCCATCGTGCCAAAACGCGGGTCAATGCGGCAATAATCGGCAACATCATAGCCGTTATCGCGCTGAGGCGACACGAAAAACGGGGTCATCCAGATATAATCCACGCCCAGCGCCTGCAAATAGTCCAGTTTGGCGGTCACGCCGGGCAAATCGCCCAGACCGTCGCCGTTGGTGTCATAAAACGACTTGGGATAAATCTGATAAATCACGCTCTTGCGAAAGTCTTTCATCTTGCAAACCTCCTTGTCTTAGTCCAGCACCGCCGCTTTGCTCTGGCCGTGCTGCACATCCTGGTCGGTATAAACGGTCAGTTTGTGGTCGCCCGGCTCGGTGACAACCAAAATGGTGGTCTTGGGGTGTCCGGCAGCCGCAATTTTGTCGGGGGAGAAGGTGATAAGGGCATCTCCGGTATGTACGCGGTCACCCTGTGCGACATGCAGGGTAAAGCCGTCGCCGTGCATGTCCACGGTGTCCACACCGACGTGAATCAACAGTTCGGTGCCGTCGTCCAGCCGCAAGCCACAGGCGTGTTTGGAATCTGCCATCACAACGGTGACTTCGGCATCCGCCGGTGCGTAAATCGTGTTGCCGGTCGGCTCAAATGCCATACCGTCGCCCATAATGCCCTGAGAAAATACATCGTCGGGCACGGCGGACAGCGCGATTGTGTGGCCGTCGGCAATGGCTTTCAATTCAATCGAAGTAGGCCGCTGGGTGGAAGGGGTGGAAGGCTGTGCGGGTGCTGCCGCAGCCGGTGCCGCCGGTGCGGGCTGCTCCAAGCCGCGCACCTCAGCCGACAACTTGCGGCTGCCCACGATAAAGGTCAAGACAAAGGGAACCACAATGGCGGTCGCCATCGCAAGCAGGAAACTGCCCCAGTATTCGGGGAAGATGGACAGGATACCGGGCAGGCCGCCGACACCAATCGAAATGGCGGTGACACCGGTGCCAATCGAAATCATCGCCGCGCAAGCCGAACCAATCATGCCGCACAGCAGCGGGAAACCGTATTTCATATTGACACCGAACAGCGCCGGTTCGGTAACACCCAGATAGCACGAGATGCAAGCCGGAATGTTAATCTGCTGGGCGCGCTCGTTGCGCTTTTGCAGGATGGTCATTGCCAGAACTGCCGAGCCTTGCGCGATGTTGGAAAGCGCAATCATCGGCCACAAATTTGTACCGCCGTAGGTGTTGACCAACTGGGAGTCGATGGCGTTGGTCATGTGGTGCAGACCGGTCATGACAACCGGTGCATAGAGCAGGCCGAATACGCCGGCAAACAGCAGCTTGAGCGGGGAAGCCAAGCCCATATTGACGATATTTGCGATGAAGTCACCAATTTTCCAGCCAATCGGGCCGACGATTGTGTGTGCGATGATGACCGCTGGAACCAGTGCGCAGAACGGCACGACAACCATGCGAATGACTTCGGGGCAAATCTTTTGGAAGAACTTTTCCAGATAAACCAGCACAAATCCGGCTAGAATCGCCGCGATGACCTGACCTTGATAGCCAATCATCTGTACCTGTGCGAAGCCGAAATCCCAAACCGGGATATCTTGCGGGGCGGTCGTGGCGACCGAAAAGCCGTTGAGCAGCTGGGGAGAAATCAGCGTCAAGCCCAGTACAATACCTAAAATCTGGGTCGTGCCCATCTTTTTGGTGATAGACCACACGATACCGACCGGCAGGAAATGGAAAATAGCTTCACCGATGAGCCACAGGAAACTATACATGCCGCTCCAGAACTGGGACACGTCGGCAAGCGACTGGGTGCGGCCGTTGAGCAAGTCAACCTCACCGATGAGGTTGCGGAAGCCCAAAATCAGACCGCCGCAGATAAGAGCCGGGATAATCGGGGCGAAAATCTCGCCCAATGCGCCCATAATGCGCTGTGCCGGATTTTGGTTGGTCTTGGCGGCGCTCTTGACTGCGTCCTTGCTCACGCCCTCAATACCCGCATAGGCGGTAAACTCCTGATAAAAATCTGCCACGTCGTTGCCGATGATGACCTGATACTGACCGGCCTGTGTGAAGGTGCCCTTGACACAGGGGATGGCTTCGATTGCTTTGGCGTTGGCCTTGGCGGGGTCAACGAGCACAAAGCGCATACGGGTCATACAGTGTGACACCGCTTGGATGTTGCTTTTGCCGCCGATTTCGTCCAAAAGCACGCGAACGGCGTCCTGGTATTTTGCCATGAATGGTTCCTCCAATCTCGCTTTCTTCTTTTTCTGTCCAACTTGTTTAAACAAGTTATCTGTTATAGATAACATACCCCTTTGCCCGTGCAAAAACAAGAAGCCGAATTTACAAAAAATAAAAATTTTTTTGGCGGTTCTGCCCAAGCCCCGCCGTCAAACGGCTGTTTATAGGATTGGCAAGCGGCGCATTGTGCGCTATAATAGGCTTGTGTTTTATCACGAATTTTGACTTTTTTGCTTCACAATATAAGAGGAATTATCATGCCAAAGGCAAAGTATGAACAAATTTACCGGATACTGAAAGAGAAAATTGAATCGGGGCTTTACCCGCCACAGGCGCTTTTGCCCTCCGAACACACCCTAATAGGCGAACTTGACTGCTCCCGCAACACGCTGCGCCGCGCGGTTGCCGAACTGGTGCGCGTGGGCTACGTTCAAACCATGCAGGGCAAAGGGGTGCGCTGCATCTTTGAACCCACCGGACAGGCGACCTTTACACTTGGCTCTATTGAGTCGTTTGCCGAATCGGCTGCCCGCATCCACTGGCACCCGTCCAGCAAAATTTTGCATTTTGAGTCGCTGATAGTGGATGAAATGCTGTCCCAGCGCACCGGTTTTGCACCCGGCACGCCGGTCTATTATCTTCAGCGCCTGCATTATCTCAACAATCGACCGCTGATTCTCAATCACAGCTATTTTCGACAGGATGTGGCGCGCGGGCTGACCGCCGAAATCGCCGCCGGTTCCATTTATCAATACTTAGAGCAAGAGTTGCAGGTGTCTATCATCAACAGCAAGCGTGTGGTTACGGTTGAGCGCGCGACCGCGCTCGATTTGCAATACTTGGATATGGCCGACTGTAACTGTCTGGCTGTGGTCAGCAGTCAGACCTATAACGGGGATGGGGTCATGTTTGAATACACCCAATCGCGCCATCATCCCAACTTCTTCCGCTTTCAGGACAATGCGGTACGCCGTCCCAGTCCTGCCAGTCGGGCAGAAAAAAAGCCAAACGACCGCTGAAAAGCGGTCGTTTGGCTTTTTATAAAATAAGGGGGGAGGTAATAGGAGGCTATCGTTTATGTGTGCGGCGCTGCGCGCACAGCGGCAGCGCATCGCGCACCAAGTCCACGCCCAGCAGGGCGAACAAGGTTGTTGTCATACAAATGGTGTCGAAAAAACAGGAACTGATACCCCAGCCAAACAGCAGCGTGGGCAGCCAAAATATCAAAAAACTCAGTCCGAACGCGGCAAAGTCCAGCAACACCGCCCGACGACAGGCCCGGCACAAAAGCTGTGTGCCCACCAGCGCCAGCACAAAACAGGGCAGATGGTGCGATAAGTCCACGCGGGTGACGATATCGGGCTGATGTGCCACCGACAGCAGGCGGTACAGTTCTACGCCCGTCCAAATTGCGGTAATCAACACGGTCGTCAGCACCATACCGACCGCCTGCCGCCGTGTTCGTGCGCGGCAAATACTCAAACCGATGCCGGTGAGCACGGCAAAGCCCCATTCGACCGCCACAACCTTTTGTAAAAACAGCAGGAATGGACGCCCGGTGTCCCAGTGGACGGAAAACCCTTCGGTCACGACTGCGAACAGCAGCATGGCGGCGCTCAAACAGCAGACCGCGGGCAATCTTTCAATAAAATGGTTCATGGATTGGCTCTATCCCTTTCTCGGCTCTCGCGCACCACCGGCGCAGCCGTTACAGCATCCAAAATCCAACCAGCAGGGCAAGCGGCAGCAAATCCAGTATGATTTTCCACCAGCGCACCCGCCATGTACCCGGCTGCAACAACAGCCGCACGCTGTCAGCCGCCAGCACCAGTGCGCACAGCACGCACAGGGCGAGCAGTACGCCCAAGGCACCATACAAAGCGGCGGGCAATGGGGACGACCATGCCGCGCGCAGATAGAGCAGCATCAGCAATCCGGCTGCCGTCAATGAACCATACGCCAGCAGATAACCGGTATTTCGTTTGAATGGAATCGGCATGAACAGTTCCCCCTTTTTTTGCCATCTACTAATATAGACGACAGAATCTGCCATTTTGTCCCCCATATTCCCGAAAAAAATATCCGAATTTTTACCATCTTTTTTGTCTATTGTAACCAGTGTGTCGGCGGCTCTTGCATTTTCCGCTTGCTATGATATAATGACTGCATGGCAAATATGCTACTTTTTCTTGCGCTTGCGCGGGGTCTGCGGTCATTTCTCGCTTTTTTCGTGCACTGTCGCAACATTTCTGTTTGATTCGAGCCGCCACGCGCTGGCAAAAAAAGGGGCGTTCTTGTTATGATTCAAATTACCGATAAAACCCAATGCTGTGGCTGTACCGCCTGTGTATCGGTCTGCCCGCAAAACTGTATTACCATGAAACCCGATGACGAGGGCTTTTGCTATCCGGTCGTCAATCCCGAACTGTGCATCGGCTGTGATGCCTGTGAAGCGGTGTGCCCGTGCCGCAACCGCGTTTCTGACCCGCCGCAGCCGCTGGCTATGGCTGCCCGCGCCAAGGACGATATTTTACGCCGGTTTTCTTCGTCCGGCGGTCTGTTCTCTCTGCTCGCCACCGACGTTCTGAACCGCGGCGGCGCGGTGTGCGGCGCGGTCTACGATGACGAATTTGAAGTGCGCCATACTATCGTTTGGGACGAAACCGGCGTTGAGCTGATGCGCGGCGCAAAATATGTCCAGTCCGATTTGGGCGACACCTTCCGCCAGATTCGGGACTTGGTGGACAACGGTACCCCTGTGCTGTTTTCGGGTACGCCCTGCCAGACGGCGGGGTTAAAGCGCTATCTGGGTGCCGATGCCGACCGCGTGCTGTTGGTCGCCATCGTGTGCCACGGTGTGCCCGCCCCCGAAATCTGGCGCAAAAATCTGCGCGAACTGGGCGAGGTGTCCGACGTGCGCTTACGCGACAAGCGGCAGAGCTGGAAGCACTATGCCACCAATTATTTTGTAGATGGCAAGGAACTCCTTCGACCGGTCATGGATGACCCGTACATGAAAGGCTTTTTGCGTGACCTGTACAATCGTCCGTCGTGTACCGACTGCCCCGCCAAGACCGGCGGCTATGCCGATTTGACGCTGGGCGATTTTTGGGGCATTGAAAAGATTTTGCCCGAACTGGACGACGACAAGGGCACTTCGGTGGTATTGGTGCAGACCGAGCAGGGCAAACAGGCGCTTGCCGCGCTTGCCGACCGCGTCGAGAGCAAGTCGGTTTCGTTCGCGCAGGCGGTGCAGTACAATCCTGCGGTCACGACCTCGGCGCACGACCATCCCCAGCGCGCCGAAGCCATGAAGCGGTTACAAAATGAGCCGCTCGCGGTTGTTGTAGCCGACTATACAAAGGTAAGTGGGGTAGAAAAGTTAAAAGGCTTTGCCCGCCGCTTACTGGGCAGAAAATAAGGCGATAAAAAAGCCCGCTCCGATAAGGAGCGGGCTTTTTATGCCGTCTGCCGACGGCGTATTGTTATGATTGAGATTTGGCTTCATCCACCGATGATTCTTTGGCTTGCAATACCAGTTTGCCGTCCCGCTCGTCCAGTGTGACGTGCTGACCGCGCTGCACGGTACCGCGCAGGAAGTCCTCGGCAACCAGGTCTTCTACCTCGGACTGAATGGCGCGTCTGAGCGGACGAGCGCCGTAAATCGGGTCGAATCCGGCTTTGACCAGATGGGCACGCGCTTCGGGTGTCCAGTCCATCGTCAGTTCCATTTCGTCCATACGGCTTGCCACCTGCGCCAGCATACCATCTGCAATCTTGCCGATTTCTTCTTCGGTCAGGCGATTGAACACGATGATTTCGTCGATACGGTTGATGAGTTCGGGGCGGAACGCTTCCTTGAGGTCGGAAAGCACTTCTTTCTTGATTTCCTCAAAGGTCTGTTCACCTTGCGGCTTGTCGTCGCCTCCAAAGCCCAAGGTCTTACGGCCTTTACCCGTAATCTTCTGGGCGCCGATGTTGGAAGTCATAATCAGCACAGTGTTCTTAAAGTCCACCTTGCGCCCCTGACCGTCGGTTAACTGGCCGTCCTCCAAGATTTGCAGCAGGATGTTAAATACGTCGGGGTGCGCCTTTTCAATCTCATCGAACAGCACGACCGAATACGGTTTTCTTCTGACTTTCTCGGTGAGCTGGCCGCCCTCGTCGTAGCCAACATAGCCCGGAGGCGAACCAATCATACGCGCAACGCTGTGTTTTTCCATATATTCGGACATATCAAAGCGCAGCATGGCGTTTTCATCCCCGAACAGTGCTTCGGCAAGCGTCTTGCACAGTTCGGTTTTGCCCACGCCGGTCGGCCCAAGGAAGATAAACGAACCAATCGGGCGCTTGGGGTCGCGCAGACCTACACGGCCGCGCCGAATCGCACGCGCAACCGCGCTGACCGCTTCATCCTGCCCAATCACACGGGCGTGCAGCGTGTCCTCAAGATGCAGCAGGCGCTGGCCTTCGTCCTCGGTCAGACGTGCCGCCGGGATACCCGTCCAGCCCGCAATCACTTCGGCAATATCATCTTCCGAAACCGTATCGCGCGCCGTCGCCTTGGATTCCTCCCACGCCTTGCGCTGTTTTTCGGCCTCGGCTTTCTTGGTACTCTCCTCATCGCGCAGTTTGGCGGCCTGTTCATAGTCCTGTGCGCGTACTGCCTCGTCCTTGCGTGCGGTCAATGCGCTGATTTCGTCTTCCAACGACTTCAAATCAGCCGGCGGGGTCATGGCCTGCATCCGTACACGCGAGCACGCTTCATCCACAAGGTCAATCGCCTTGTCCGGAAGCTGACGGCCGGAGACATAGCGCACCGACAGTTTAACCGCCGCGTCGATTGCTTCATCCGAAATCTTAATGCCATGATGGGCTTCGTAGCGGTCGCGCAGACCTTTCAAAATCTGAACAGCTTCTTCCGGTGTGGGTTCGTTGACCGTGACCGGCTGGAAGCGGCGCTCCAGCGCCGAATCCTTTTCAATGTGCTTGCGGTATTCGTCCAGCGTGGTTGCGCCGATGACCTGAATATCTCCGCGTGCAAGGGCTGGTTTCAGGATGTTTGCGGCATCGACTGCGCCTTCTGCCGCGCCCGCGCCCACAATCATATGCAATTCGTCGATGAACAAAATAACATTCTTTGCCTTTTGCAGTTCCTTGATGACCGCTTTGATGCGCTCTTCAAACTCGCCGCGGTACTTCGCGCCCGCAATCATACCAGTCAGGTCAAGGGCAATCAGCTTTTTATCTTTCAGGTTTTCAGGTACGTCGCCCGATGCAATCTTTTGGGCAAGCCCTTCAGCTACGGCGGTCTTGCCAACGCCAGGGTCGCCAACCAATGCCGGATTGTTCTTGGTACGACGCGACAAAATCTGAATCACGCGGTCAATTTCCTTACTTCTGCCGATAACCGGGTCAAGTTTGCCATCGCGGGCGGCTTGGGTCAAGTCCTTGCCGTACTGCGAAAGCGCCTTGCCAACTCCGCCGTTTGCAGCCGGTTCGGCTGCTCCATTCGACTTGCCCGACGCGGACGACTGAGTTTCACCCATCTGCTGCGCCAGCGTTTGCAGCATGGCGCGCACATCCGCACCCAATGCGGTCAGGATGGTAATGGCGACGTTCTGACCCTCTTGCAGCAGACCGAACAACAAGTGCTCGGTGCCCACATAGTTGTGCCCCAATTGTGCCGCCGATGCAATCGCCAGTTCCAGCACGCGCTTGGTGCGCGGGGTCAGACCCTGCGGGGCGGACGGGTCGGGCGCGCCAAAGCCCACCAATTTTTCAATCTGCTGTTCGACGAGTTCCACGGTGATACCGGCATCGGTCAGCACCTTAGCCGCCATGCCGCTGCCCTCAAGCAGTAGGCCGTCGAGCAGGTGCTCCGAGCCGACATAATTATGACCCATGCGTCCGGCTGCTTCCTGCGCAAGCTGGAGCACTGCCGAAGCGCGGTCGGTAAAACGATTGTAATAAGACATATGCAAACACTCCTTTCAGGAGAAACAGGGAATTTTCAAACAAAATAGGGGAGCGGTTACGCGGTAACGCGCAAGCCGCTTGTGACCTCACGCAGCCGTTCGGCGCGGATGCGGTCGCGTGCTGCCGGGTCGCCTGCCAACAGGGCGGGGCGGGTTTGCTGTTCGGCTTCGATGAGGTCGGCCGCAGAAACACCGGTCAGATAGCCCATTTGCAGACCAATCAGCACGTTGGAAATACACGATGCCGCTTCGTCGGAGGACAGCAGGCGGGCATATTGCAGAACACCTGCTGCACGGGCAACCGCATCAAACAGCCCGTCTTGATTGGCTGTGCGCAGCTGCTCACGCGCTTTCTTTTCCTGGTCGATGACTTCGGTAGCAACCGAAATCAGCTTTTCGGTAATGGCCTGTTCGCTCAGACCCAAGGTGATTTGGTTGGAAATCTGATAAAAACCACCCGCTGCGCGTGAACCTTCGCCGTAAGCGCCGCGCACGGTGAAGCCCTGACGCGCCGCCCAGTTTATCATGCGTTCGACCGCGCCCGAACGGGTCAGCACCGGCAAGTGCAGCATAACCGATACGCGCAGACCGGTACCCAGATTGGACGGGCAGGCGGTCAAGTAGCCCAGCCGTTCGCTATAATCAAAGGGCACTTGGCTTTCAATCAGGTCGGACAGCCGCTTGGCAGTCTCCATGCACTCCTTGGGGCACAGGCCTTCGCCCATGACTTGCAGGCGGATGTGGTCTTCTTCGCCCAGCATAATCGCAATGTCGCCGCTTTCGGATGCGATGAGCTTACCGCCCTTGCGGGCAAACTCAGGCGAAATCATATGCCGTTCGACGAGCTGCATGGCCTGTTCACTGCCCGCACGCACATCGGTCAGGCTGAGGCCGTGCGACGCCGCCGGAGCGGTGGACAGGGCATCCCAAACCTTATGGGCGATTTCGTCCAGTTGGCCGGGTGTCAAACCGCGGTACGGATATCCTTTCACGTTGCGCGCCAAACGCACGCGGGTCGATGCGGCAAGTCCGGTAAAGCCGCCATGAATCGAAAAGTTACGCATGTTGTTCACCCTCCAATCGACGAATCTCGTCGCGCAGCCGCGCGGCTTCCTCATAATTTTCCTGCTTGATGGCCTGTTCCAACTTGGTCTTGAGCGCCGCCGTTGGGTTTTCCACAGGCTGTGTATCATTTTGCGGATGAGGCGCCGTGCCGACATGGGCGGTCGCGCCCTGCAATTTGCGGATGTATGGGGTCAAGATATCGTCGAAAATGTTGTAACACTCGGCACAACCGGCTCTGCCGGTGTGCTGAAGCTCGGATTCGGTCATGCCGCAGGTCGGGCAGCGCCGTCCCGAACCAAGCTGTGCCGCTTGGCTGAACGGTGCGCCAAACAGCGACGGGAATGACTGACTGAAAAACGGGTCGTCATCGAACCAACTGCCGAACGGCTTGGCGAATGCCGACTGAAAACTATGGGCGAACTGGTCTTGTACGCCCAATTCCTTGGCACAGTCCGGGCACAGGTTTAATTCCTTGGTCTGCCCGTTGATATTCTGTCTGAAATACATGGTTGCTTCTTTTTTTCCACAGTTCTGGCACAACATAACCATTCCACTCCTTTTATCTATGACGAAAGATTTGATTTACGAAAGAACTTTAGGTGGTCAACCCCAATATCGCGCACCGGAACACGGCGGCGCGAATCCGGTCGCGGTGTTCGGGGGCAATCTCGGACAGTGCGCCATCGGTACACGCGCCCATGAGCAATTTGCTCTCGCGCGATGTTAAAAGCCCGATGGACAAAAACGAACGAATGAGCCGTGCGGCTTCGTTCTGGGTGAGCTGACCGCCTGCCGCGCGTGCCGCTTCGAGCAACATGCGCTGTTTGTCGTCCTGCACGCGCACGATGCGGATATAACCGCCGCCGCCGCGTCGGGACTCGACTAGATAGCCATTTTCTGGGGTAAACCGCGTTTCAATGACGTAGTTTATCTGGCTGGGCACGCATGAAAAGCGCTCGGCCAACCCGCGCCGCTGAAGCTCGGCAACGCCGCCGCCGTCCGACAGGCACTCCAAAATAAAGGCGGCAATGGTATCGGACATTTTCATAAGCGTGACCTCGATTCTTTTTCTCTGTTGCAAGGGGAGGGGGGTCTTTTCTTTCTGACCTTTCCTGACCTTGTGATTCTTATTATAATCCATTCGGGCAAAAAGGCAAGCGAAATTTCTGACCTTTTTTGACCTTTATGCGGAATGAGCCGAATGAAATCCCAACTTTTCTCTTGTTTACTCACTCTATCACTGTTTTTCTCACTTTTTCATTTTTCTGACCAATTCCCCTTTGGTCAAATTCCCTCTATCCAGTATGCCCCGGCAAACATTGCAAAAAACAGCGAATTTTGCTACTTTTTGACCACATTTTAAGTTGCATATAGCTAACATTACGCAAAACACTTGCCTTTTTCAAATCTTATGATAGAATAAGGATGTAATTTGAATTGGAGGTGCTATCCCATGGCATACGTAATTTCTGGCGCTTGCATCAGCTGCGGTTCCTGCGCAGGTGAGTGCCCGGTAGGTGCAATCTCTGAGGGTGACGGCCAGTACGTTATCAACGCTGACGCTTGCGTTGACTGCGGTACTTGCGCTGGTGCTTGCCCGGTAGGTGCAATCTCTCAGGGCTAATTCCCTGACCTTTGCTTGAAAATGAGAAACCCTTTCGCTTTTGCGCGAAAGGGTTTTTTCATGTCCAAAAAGAATCGGTGCGAGGATTTGCAGCGTTCAGACAAAAAAAGACCGAGGAAACAGGTTTCCTCGGTCTTTTTATCATCTCTTACAGCTTCATCGGGGTCAGCTTGCAATAGTCCTCGATGCTGCCGCCACGGCGGAAGCAGTCGATAATCTCCTTGCCCAGCGGGTCAAGGTCGTCGGTGTAGAACTTATCCAGTTCCTTTGCAAAGAAGTCGTTCAAAATCTTTGCGCCTGCGTCATAGCCTTCCTTGCCCAAACGGTCTTGGGTGTCGGTGCGCAGGAACTTCGAGCGGATGGGCTGGCCTTCGATGACCATTTCCTTGAGCGCATAGCCGAGCAGCGGGCAGCGTGCCGGCTCCAGCTTATCCATCTTGACATGACCGTTATGACGTGCCAGCCATTCACGGCTAATCCATTCTGCCGAGAAGCCGACATGATAAACACCAATGTGCTGGTTGGGAATCAGAACATAACGGGTATTCGGGCAGCTTACAATCTGTTGCAGCAACAGGTTTGCCTGCTTAACGCGCAGACCGGTTGCGAAAGGCCAATAAGAGCCTACGCCCTCGCTCTTCAGCTCGCCGCCGCCAACAATGGACGGGTTCTTAAAGCCGCGCGGTGCAACCAGACGCCACAGCCAAGCCAGTGCAGGCGGGATAAAGTGCAGCATACCCATGATACCATAGTTGGGGTTCTCGCGGGTCGAGGGGGGCATACGGGTGCCGAACGAGCGGATATCCACTTCGACCGGCTCATTGACGATGTGCGGCACCTTGGCACGCGGAACAATGGCGCGCGGGTTGGGGCAGGGCTTGCCGTCCGAATCCAGCGTGTGCTCCCAGATAAGGCTGGTTGCGCCTACAACGCCCTGAATATTGAAGAATACCAGCGGCTCATCCGGCTCGGTGCAGATGCGCTCGTAAACCGGGTCACAGCCGTAATGGGTCACGCCGTCCATGCGCAGGAACCAGCCGTCCTCACCGTCAACCAGTACCAGCTTACCGCTGTCGTTCTGGAGTGCCGGGTAACAGGTCGCCATATCGTCGCATACCGGCTCGATGTGGCTGGTACGGCCCATGTTGAGCAGGGTCTGTTCGCCGGTGACCGTGTTAGTGGACAGCACGACGCGGCCATCTTCGTTGCGCGCGATATCCTGAAGCATTTCGCTCTTACCGCCGCCCGATGCGCCTTCGTGCATGATAACCAGTTCATTGTCGTACTGGGTGACCATGCGGCCGCAAGAAGCGTGCGCCGTTACCCAGTTCTCCTGTTCACCGATGTCGAGCAGCACCGAGTAAACGCCTTTCTTTGCAGACGGGCCGGGATACAGGTTATAGGAAAAGACTTCATGGCAATCGTCCAGACGGTTGTGTACGACCACCTGACGGCCATTGAAGTGAGTGTGACGGAAGGGGGGCGCTACATAGACGATAGCGCGCGGCTTAAAGCCCTCGGACTGCTCAGCCGAGACAAAGCCCTGTAAGTTTGCCATTGCATAGGCGAAAAATGCTGCGTTGCGCGGGCAAATCAGCATGGAGCCGTAGCCGTAGACATTGCCGCCCGAATTAAAGGGCATGACAACCAGTTCCTGTGTCTTGAGCCACTCCAGCGTTTCATGTTTGCACTTGGCAAAGTCGTAGCCGTAAATATCCTGAAAGCGCGGCTTGTCGGTGGGCTTGTCGTCACCGATGCGCATACAGTCGGGGTCACGGCGGCGCATGTAGTCCTCAGGGTAGTTGACGACCACGCCGTTTTTGGCGCGCACGACGGTTGCTTCGCAGACCTCGCCGCGGCCGGGTACGTCGTAAACCACGTCGTATTTACCCGAACGGCCGGTGCCGAACACCGTTTCGTACAATTCCTGCTTGCTGGTGGGTACATACACGCCCTTACATTCTTCCAGCACTTCGGCCAGCTCGGGCGTCCATGTGAATTTCTTCAAAAAACGATTCATGTCAGGTCCTCCTTGCCGCGCCGGGTCGGCTTGCGCCGTGGCTGCGGGGTCTTTCGCGCACACCCGCTCGCGGGCACATGCGCTCCAATTCATTCCTGATTATATCATACTCGCAAAAGCGCTTTCCGTCAATGGGTATTTTGCGAATTTTGCAGGATGCACAAATTCTACTTGCATAAATTTTTAACGATTGCGATGAAATATAAAATTAAGTTTACAAAAGCGCATAAAATCCCGCTCTTCCGGACAAGCGGGTGCAGAATCCGTGTGGGCGGGACTGCCTAACGGTTTTGTATTACAACTGTGCCCCAACTCACCCGCGCAGCTTTTTCCACTCGGCTACCGCCAGCTCATCACAGCGGTTATTGTTCGGGTTATCCGCGTGCCCCTTGACCCAGTGAAAGGTCACGTCATGCACCTCCAGCAGCCCTAACAGTTTGTCCCACAGTTCGGGGTTTTTTGCCGGGGTCTTGTCCGCCTTTTTCCAGCCCCGCGCCTTCCAGCCCTTTGCCCAGCCCTTTGTAATGCCGTCAATCACATACTTGGAATCCGAGTACAGGTCGATTTTACACGGCTCCTTGAGCTGTTCCAGCGCCACAATCACGCCGGTCAATTCCATTTTGTTGTTGGTCGTCATCGGGTCACCGCCCGAAATCTCCTTGCGCGCCGTGCCATACTGCAAAATCGCGCCCCAGCCACCCGGCCCCGGATTGCCCGAACAGGCGCCGTCGGTATAAATCGTGACTTGTTTCATATGTGCCTCTCTTTTCTGATTGCGTCAATAATTAAAATTTAGTATAGCAAGATTTGGTGCAAATGAAAAGGGCAAAGCGGTCGAACGATAAAAAACACACCCAATCAGGTGTGTTTTTTACTATTTTTTTGAAATTTATCCACCAGCTTAGCGCCACTGCATAACCAAAAGCACCGCAAACAGGACAAACAAAACCACTTGCGCGGCCATCGTACCTACAAGCACCTGACAGCCCGTGTGGGTCTGTGTCTCTAAGTCCCAATAATGCAGCGCACTTTGCCGCAATGTATCAAAGTCCTGTTGTCTGCCGCCCAGCCGGAACGCAAACCAGACCCTTTGCCGATTGGCAAGCAAAGCCCAAACCCACAGCATATACACAAACTCTGATAGCAGGGCTGCAAAACCTACAATCAGCACAGACGTTTGATAGAAGGAGCCTTCTTTTAGGTCGCTGCCAATACAGTACAGCAACCATAACACCAAAGCCAGACAAATTAGGCTACTGCCACAGCGGGAAACAATCGTTTTCATTTGTCATCCCCTCCAAACAAAAAGCGGTTATCGGTGGATTGCATCTATTCTTTTTTACATCGTCACCGGCTTGCCGCGCTTGAGCTGCGGGCCTTCGGGTTCGTCCGAAACCGCCATGCGCGAAAGCTGATAGGCCAGCCACAGCGCACAGGCCACATAACACCCGCCGCGCGCAATAAACTGCAAGTCATCGGTTCCGCCCATGACCCATTCGAGCGACCACATGTTAGGGTTTGCTTCAAATCAAAATAATATTGAAGATTTACCTCATACATGTAATCAACACCTTAATAGTTAGGACTGAAAAGTCCATTGGATGCCGTGTGGTTGATGCCAAGTGGAAAGCTCACTTTGAGTCATATTGAATCCAAGTCGGATATAGTTGTCATAGAACATCGGAAAACCATAGCGGTAATTGTTGGTATACTGCAATGTGATGTATTTAGGATTCTTATTCTTGTCAACATTGATGGTCATTTTAACATTGCTGAATGAAATGAATCCATCTTTATAGTTGTCTGGCAAAGATGCGGCTGGCTCTACAAAATACATATCCATAGTCCACTGATACCATAATGGACTAGTCATTAACCCGTAATAGTTGTATCTACTATAATCTTGGAGATACTTACATGGGTAGAGCTTAATGCTGTTAATGTCATTTTCCATTAACTGATTAACGAGACGATTCTGAATCGTAACTTGAACGCTACCGTCGGATAACTCTACGTAATCCTTGAAGTTGTTAGACTTAGCATATTGTAAGACCGTTTTAGGGTTGATTCCCAAGAAGTTATAGATGCTAGAGTAACCATGTGTTTCAGTTATAGCCCCGTCTGTTATAACTCCCTTACCAGCGTTATACGTCCCCCACAGCCCACTGGTAGGGAAACCAAGATACTGTAAATATGTGGGCGTTGAACTTACATATGAGGCTTGGCTCTTGTCAATGTTAACTTTGAATGTCGACCCTTGTAACATATGAGGATACTCCGTTAGGTCAAATGAATAATAGTCGATTCCAGTATCATACTCCATTGACGACCAATCTTTATATTCTGGTTTTTTATCAGTCCAGAACATCATATCATAGCGGAAAGAACCACTAGAGATAGACTTATCCAACTTATCTACGTAACTATTAAAAGTATCCTCTGCGGTAGCACTAGCTACGCCAACGGATAAAGCACAGATTACGCCAGTAATAATAGTTATTCGTAACCCCTTAAACAATTTCATTTTCTTACCTCCAAAACAAGCTATGTGAAAAGTTTATAAGTTTATAATATTTACAAATCCCACCTCCCTAGCATATTACAACGCTATCCTCTTACATCGTCACCGGCTTGCCGCGCTTGAGCTGCGGGCCTTCGGGTTCGTCCGAAACCGCCATGCGCGAAAGCTGATAGGCCAGCCACAGCGCACAGGCGACATAACATCCGCCGCGCGCAATAAACTGCAAGTCATCGGTGCCGCCCATGACCCATTCGAGCAGGCAGCCCACGCCAGCGGTCAAGCCGAACACCACGCCCAGACCCGCGAAGCCAGCCAACAGGCGCGGGCGCGGGGTGGAGAACAAAAAGCGGGAATAGGCGTGCAGACCGCACAGCAGACATGCTGCCGCCAGCAGTTCAAACACGAAACGGCCTTCCATCGGCACATTGCCGTTTGCTTTGAAGGTGTTGACCAAATCGAGCGCCGCCCAGAAGATAGGCAGAAAAATCAAACCGGCATTTTCTTCGCTGACCGTGCCGCGCGCCGCACCGCCGCCCAGCCGCACAAACGCCAAACTGGAGAGCAGCGCAAGCAAATACAGCGGGATGCGCGTGACGCGCTCAAACATGGGCATGGTCATCATCTGTGTGACCGTCAAATAAAGCCCCAGCAGCCCGAACACCACAAACAGTCCGGCACACAATACGGCTGCCATCTTGTGCATGTCCCCGCCGCCGGTCAAATACGCTTCAAACGCCTTATATTTATCGCTGGTCTTGCGGTAGGTGAACGCCGCCGCCACGCAAAGCACCAGTGCCACCGCCGACAAGCCGTATAAAATCGACAGCCACGGCGCACCCGTGGGCAGGTCTGCCGCGTCGTAGCCTTGGCACAGGTCTAGCGCGTGCAGCACGCCGCCCAACACACCCAGCACCACGGTCAGCACTGGAAATGCTTTTTTTAACGTCATGAAAAATTCCCTCCCGGATGATTCGGTTTTGTGATATGGGTCTTATTATAGCACGATTTCTCGCCCAGTACCAGCGCCAATCCCAAAACCGCACCGGCAGCCGCCTTAGATATGGTCGTGACGGATGGTGGGCGCCGGTGCATCGGGTGGGGTTTTCATAAACAGTTTGAGCAAAATCGGGGTGATGAGCGTGGTAACAATGACCATCAGCACGATAGGGGGGAACAGGGTGCTGTCCACCAGTCCGGATTGTGCGCCCTTCTGCGCCACAATCAGCGCCACTTCACCGCGCGACACCATGCCCAAGCCGACCGACAGCGAATCCGACCAGCTAAAGCCCATCAGCTTGGCACCCAGTCCACAGCCCACAATCTTGGTCAAAATCGCCACCAGCAGCAGGCACACCGAGAACACCAGCAAACTTGCCGTCATGCCATCCAGCTCGGTTTTAATGCCCATTGAAGCGAAAAAAACCGGCGCGAATATCATATATCCCAAAATATTCATCTTTTTTGTGATATACTCGCGCGCTTCCATGATGTTGCACAAAATCAGGCCGGCGAAATAAGCGCCGGTGATATCGGCAATCCCGAAGTAGTGTTCGGCGACAAACGACAAAATCAGGCAGAATGCAAACGCATAGATGGCAATGCGGCGGTGGTTGCTCCATTCGTCGGTAATCATGCGGAACAGACGGTGCATGATAAAGCCCACCACGACCAAAAGCGCAAAAAATGCCACAATGCGCAGCAGCACCAAGCCGGGATTGACCGTCGGGTCGGTCATAGCCGATACCAGCGTCAACACGATAATGCCCATGATATCGTCAATAATCGCCGCGCCCAAAATCGCCGTGCCCACTTTGCCCTTGAGCCGCCCCATCTCGCGCAGCGTCTCGACCGTAATCGAAACCGAAGTCGCGGTCAGCACCACGCCCACAAACAGCGCGCGCAGCAGGTGCAGCGGTTCGGACGCATCGGGGAAAAAGCCCAAATATAGCAGCGTGCCCGCGCCGAGCGGCACCAGCACGCCAATCAGTGCAATGACAAACGAGGCCAGACCGGTCTTTTTCAGTTCTTCCAGGTCGGTGTCCAGCCCCGCCATAAACATCAGGATAATCACGCCGATTTCCGATGTTTTCAGTAAAAAGTCGGTTTCTTCTACCAGTCCCAGCAGCGACGGCCCCAGCACAACGCCTGCCAGCAGTGCGCCCACGACCTGCGGCATGTGTACCCGCTCGGAAATCAAGCCAAATACTTTGGTCGAAAGCAAAATAACCGCAATGATTAACAGAAACTCATAAGACTGCATCTTTGTTTCCCTCCCGTATACCGTCCGGTGCCGTGAAAATCCGAACCGGTAAAATCCAAATGATACAGATATTATAGACCGATTTGTTTGTGCGGACAAGTGTTTTTTGTACCATAACTGTGTAAATTTTTGTAGAAAACGCCGAATATCCCCCGATTTTCGCGCACCATTCCACCCAGTAAAAAACTGCCCTCCTGTATGAGAAGGGCAGTTTTCTATTTTATGCTTGGGTCGAGGAATCGGCTACCGGTTCCGCTCCCTCTTCTTCCTGGGAAGAATCTTCTTCTTCCTTATCGGTGCGCGCAATCGAGATGACTTTCACATCTTCGCCTGTGCGCATGACGATAACGCCCTGACTGTTGCGCCCACACTGGCGGATGTCCTCCACCGGTACGCGAATCATCACGCCGTCATCGGTAATAATCATCAGGTCATTTTCCGGGTCAACCACGGCAACGCCTGCCACTGCACCGGTCTTTTCGGTCAGGCCGTGCAGCAAAATACCGCTGCCGCCGCGGTGGTGTACCGAAAATTCACCGACCGGCGTGCGCTTGCCGTAACCGTTCTCGGTGATAGACAGCACCTGCGCGCCCACACGCGCACGCGCTGCGCCAACCACATAATCGCCCTCAGCCAGCTTGATACCGCGTACACCGCTTGCCTGACGGCCCATTGCACGCACTTCGGTTTCAGCGAAGGTGATGGCGCGTCCCTGATGGGTGGCAATCAGGATATTTTCTTGTCCGTCGGTCAGGCGCACGTCAACCAGCAGGTCGTCCTCTGCCAGACTGAGCGCCCGCAAGCCGACCTTGCGGATGTTTTGCAGGTCGCTGAGCACCACGCGCTTGATTACGCCGTTGCGCGTGACGAACACCAGATACCGGTCGTCGGTAAAGTCGCGGATGGGGAACATGGCTGTAATCTTCTCGCCCTGCTCGATTTCCAGCAGGTTGATGATATTTTGCCCCTTTGCCGTGCGCCCAGCTTCGGGAATCTGGTAGCCCTTGAGCTTATACACCTTGCCCAAGTTGGAGAAGAACAACAGATTGTCATGGGTCGAAGCCGTGAAGATGTTGCGCACGAAGTCCTCTTCGCGCGTCGCCATCGCGTTGACTCCTCTGCCGCCGCGGTGCTGCACGCGGTATGCCGAAGTCGGCATCCGCTTGATATACCCCGCGTGGGTCAGCGTGTAGGTGCAGTCCTGCTCCTCTATCAAGTCCTCAACGTCGATTTCGTCGGCAACTGCCGCAATCTCGGTGCGGCGCTCGTCGGCGTATGCGGCGCGGATTTCGCGCAGTTCAGCCTTGACCACCTCTAACATATTGTGGTCGGACGACAGAATTTCTTTGTACGATGCGATACGGCCTTCGATTTCAGCGTACTCCTCATTGAGTTTTTGCTGCTCCAGACCGGACAGACGACCCAGACGCATATCAACAATTGCCTGTGCCTGTGCGTCGTCCAGATGAAATTCGTAATGCGCCGAACCGTCCACAATGCCCAAAAGGGCAATCTGGTCAATCCAGAACGGTTCGCGGCACAGGTTTTCTTTTGCCTCGGCCTCCGAGCGGGACGCACGGATAATCGCAATGATACGGTCAATATTATCCTGGTCGGTCGCAACCTTCAAGCCTTCCAAAATATGGGCGCGTGCCGCGGCGCGGTTTAGGTCGAACGCCGTGCGGCGGGCTACGACATCCTTTTGGAACCCGATGTACCAGTCGATGATTTCGCGCAGGGTCAGTGTTTTGGGCTGCACCTTGTCGGGTGCGGCGTGCGGAATGGGCACCAGTGCCAAGTGATTCATCGAACAGGTGTCCTGAAGCTGGGTGTAATTATAGAGCTGGTTCAACACCACCTGTGCGTTCGCGTCGCGCTTACACTCGATGACCACGCGCATACCCTCGCGCGAAGATTCGTCGCGCACGTCCGAAATGCCTTCCACGCGCTTATCCTTGACCAGATTGGCGATGGCTTCGACCAGGCGCGCCTTATTGACCATGTACGGAATCTCGGTGACGATAATGCGCTGCCGGTTGGACGAACCGGGCATATCTTCAATCTCACACCGCGCACGCACCTTGATTTTGCCGCGTCCGGTCGCATAGGCCGCGCGGATGCCCGCTCGCCCCATAATAATACCGCCGGTCGGGAAGTCCGGCCCCTTGATGATGGCGCACAGGTCGTCTAAATCGGCTTCGGGGTGGTCGATGACGTAGCAAATGCCGTCGATGACCTCGCCCAGATTGTGCGGCGGGATATTGGTTGCCATGCCGACCGCAATGCCCGACGAGCCGTTGACCAGCAAATTGGGGATGCGGGAGGGCAGCACGACCGGTTCTTTGCGCTCCTCGTCGAAGTTGGGCACAAAGTCAACCGTTTCTTTCTTGATGTCTGCCAGCATGGCGTTTGCCAATTTTGCCATACGCGCTTCGGTGTAACGGTAAGCCGCCGGGGGGTCGCCGTCCACCGAACCGAAGTTGCCATGACCGTCAATCAGCGGGTAGCGCAGCGAGAACGGCTGCGCCATGCGTACCATCGCATCGTAAACCGATGCGTCGCCGTGCGGGTGGTAGCGGCCGAGCACGTTGCCGACCGTCGTTGCCGACTTGCGGAACGGCTTGTCCGAGGTCAAGCCGTCCTCATACATGGCATACAGGATACGGCGGTGCACCGGCTTCAAGCCGTCGCGCACGTCGGGCAGGGCACGGCCAACAATGACGCTCATGGCATACGCAATATAAGACTTGCGCATTTCGTGGTCAAGGTCAACCGGCTTTATGATTTGATTTTCGTATTCTTGACTCATTGGTTACCTCCAGGGAGAGGATTGCGCCGCCCAGCCGGACGGCACAGACCGGTGCGCACGGGCGCAAAACGTCGGTCAAATATCCAGATTTTCGACGTACTTGGCGTTCTTTTGAATGAAGTCGCGGCGCGGCTCGACCTTTTCGCCCATGAGCAGGGTAAAGGTTTGGTCGGCCATGACTGCATCTTCCAGCGTGACGCGCAGCAAAATGCGGTTTTCCGGGTTCATGGTCGTCTCCCAAAGCTGTTCGGGGTCCATTTCGCCCAAGCCCTTATAGCGCTGCACGCGCACGCCCTCGCCCATCTCTGCCACGACGCGGCGCTGTTCGGCTTCGTCGTAGGTGTAGCGTACAATCTTATTCTTTTCGTTTTTGCCCTTCTCGTTCTTGAACAGCGGCGGCTGGGCAATGTACACATGCCCGTGCTCGATGAGCGGGCGCATAAAGCGGAAGAAGAAGGTCAAAAGCAGGGTGCGGATGTGCGAGCCGTCCACGTCGGCATCGGCCATCAGGATAATTTTACCATAGCGCAGTTTGGAAAGGTCAAAATCTTCGCCAAAGCCCGCGCCGAATGCGGTAATCATCGGGGTCAGCTTGTCATTACCATACACGCGGTCAAGGCGCGCCTTTTCCACGTTGAGCATTTTGCCCCACAGCGGCAAAATGGCCTGATAGCGGCGGTCACGCCCTTCCTTAGCCGAGCCGCCCGCCGAGTCACCCTCGACGATGTAAATTTCGGTCAGTGCCGGGTCACGCTCCTGACAGTCCGCCAGCTTGCCGGGCAGCGAATTGGATTCGAGCGCCGACTTGCGGCGGGTCATTTCACGCGCCTTGCGCGCGGCTTCACGGGCGCGGCTGGCGGTCTGCGCCTTGTCGATGATAACGCGCGCAACCGACGGGTTTTCCTCCAAGAAGATGGGCAGTCGTTCGCCCACCATCGTTTCTACCAAGGTGCGCATATCGCTGTTGCCCAGCTTGGTCTTGGTCTGTCCCTCGAACTGCGCTTCTTGCAGTTTGACCGAGATAATGACGGTCAAGCCCTCGCGCACGTCCTCGCCCGACAGATTTTTCTCATTCTCTTTGATGAGGTTATATTTTCGCCCGTAGTCGTTCAGCACCTTGGTCAGCGCCGACTTAAAGCCGGTTTCATGGGTGCCGCCCTCGGTCGTCTCGATGTTGTTGGCAAACGAAATCATGCTTTCGTTGTAAGCGTCGGTGTACTGCATGGCAACTTCTGCCATAGACGTTTCCCGCGAGCCTTCCATGTAAATGACTTCGGGGTGAATGGGGGTCTTGTTTTCGTTCAGGAACGACACAAATTGCCGGATGCCGCCTTCATAGTGCATGACATCTTCCCGCACTTCGTCCTCTCGTTCATCGCGCAGCGTGATGCGGATACCGGCATTCAGGAATGCCGCTTCGCGCAGGCGCTTGAGCAGCACTTCATAGTCGTAGACCGTAGTTTCAAAGATTTCCGGGTCGGCTTGGAAGCGGATGGTCGTGCCGCACTCGTCGGTGCAGGGCACAGCATGGATGCCGCGCACGGTCTGACCGCGCTCAAAGCGCATCATATGTTTTTCCTTGCCGTCGCGTACCTCGGCTTCCAGCCACAGGGACAGCGCATTGACGACCGACGAGCCAACGCCGTGCAGACCGCCCGAAACCTTATAGCCGTCGCCGCCGAACTTGCCGCCCGCGTGCAGTACGGTCAAGACCACTTCCAGTGTGGGAATCCCCATTTGGGGATGAATCCCAACCGGAATCCCGCGGCCATTGTCCGCGACCGAAATCACGTTATCTTTTTCAATCGTTACTTCGATGTGGGTACAGTAGCCCGCAAGCGCCTCGTCAATCGAGTTGTCAACAATTTCGTACACCAGATGATGCAAGCCGCGCTCGGACGTCGAGCCGATATACATGCCCGGACGCTTGCGCACGGCTTCCAGACCTTCCAGTACCTGAATCTGACTTTCGTCATAGGTTTCGGTTACTTTGAGGTCTAACAGTTCTTCACTCATACTCATAGTTTTCAAATTCCTCTTTCGGGGTGGTCGGGTCTAACGGGAGGCGGCAAACGCCAGCGAGCCGAACACAGATAAAAACCGGTCACAGCCCGGTCACACCGCTCTCAATGCGGCGCTGAAGCGCCGTACTGGAAATTTGTGAGAGATAGAGAATCTCGCCAAGCGCGCCGTCACATAGGACGGCGGACTTGGGCAAATCCTCACATGCGGTCACGACGCGGCCTTCGGCCGTCAGACGAGCCAGAAGGGCGCGGGTGTGTTTGGAGCAGGTGGCAGTGTCGAGGTCAAAAACCGACACGATACTGCGCACCGGCAGCATATAGTCCTGACCGATATGGACATACATGGTAAGCGCCTCCATCTTTCCTATTATATCATAAAATCCGGAAAATTTGTTAGAAAAACACAGAAAAATTTGCACTCTACCTGCAATTTTTTTGTGCTCAGACGATGGTTCCGCCCTGTACATGAAACACCGTGCCCGCCCGAAAGCGGGCAGCCGTGTCCGGTTCACAGCAGGTGATGAGCACCTGTCCTTGCCCCAGATGATTCAGCACAAAATCTTGCCGGCGGCGGTCGAGTTCTGACAGAACATCGTCGAGCAGCAAGACCGGATAGGCGTTATCTTCATCGAAAAACAGTTGGCGCTCGGCCAATTTGAGCGCAAGTGCCGCTGTGCGCGCCTGTCCCTGCGAAGCGTAGGACGAGGCCGAAACCCCGCCCAAATGTAAAACTAAATCATCTTTATGCGGCCCGGACAGACACGACCGCGCGGCAATTTCAGCCGCGCGGTGAGCAAACGCATGATTTTGTAGCTGGACTTCGATGACTGCTGCCGACGCATAAGGGTCGGTCACGCCCGACACCGTTTGATAGCAGCAGGTCAAGGTTTCATGGGGCGCAGCCTCGGCGTGCAGCGCTCCGGCACACTGTCCCAATTTGCGGATGTAGTAGGCGCGATAGCGGATAATCCGCGCCCCCAACCGACACAGCCGTAAGGTGAAATCGTCCAGCAGGTCGAGAAGTGCAGGTTTTTCTTCGCTGTCCTTCAAAATGCGCAGTTTGTGTCCAAGCACCCTTTCATACTCTGCAAGGATTCCTGCATATTGCGGGCGAAGCTGGCACAGCGCCGCATCTAAAAACCGTCGGCGGGCGGCAGCGCCTGCGCGCACCAAAAACAGGTCGTCCGGACAAAATAATACAGTGCGTAATATGCCGCGTGCCTCACTCTGTCGGCGCAGCCGAATCCCGTTTTGAAAAACTTCCAGCGCGCGGTCGCGGTGCAGCCGCATTTCTAGGGTAATATCGCGGTTTTCTACGTCAAATGTACCGATAATGCGCCCGTGGTCGGTGCCAAAGCGCAGTCCTTCTTTTTTCTGTGCCGTCCGAAATAGTTTCAGCGAGGATAACGCCGCCGCCGCTTCCAGCAGATTGGTTTTTCCCTGCGCGTTTTCTCCTACTATCAGATTCACGGCGGGGTCAAAAGTCAGATGGGCGGTTTCATAATTGCGAAAATTTTCCAGCGTCAATGTTTGAATCAAGTTACCGCCCTCCTTATCGGTCGAATTTAGGGTGCAAAACGGGTTGTTTCACGTGAAACAGGGCGGGAAAGGTCAGGCAATGACAACCGTTTGTCCGTCCAATGTCACGGTGTCGCCTGTGCGCAATTTTTTGCCGCGCATAGTACATACTTCTCCGTTCACCAACACTTCGCCTTGTGCAATTCGGATTTTCGCTTCTCCGCCCGAAGAAACCAGATTTGCAAATTTTAACAGCGCGTCCAATTTGATGAATTCGCCCGAAATTGTAATGTTACGCATCGGCTTTCAACCTCACAGGCAATACCAGATAGGTGTATTTTTCGCCCTCAAGCGGGGTAATCACAATTGGATTGAGTGCGCCTTTAAGGGAAATGTGAACGGTTTCGTCGTTGCAAGCGCGCAGCGCGTCCAGCAAATACCGGCTGTTAAAGCCAATTTCCAGTCCGTCAATGCTGCCATCGATGGCACATTCGTCGTAAGATTTGCCCACAGCTGTAATACAGGTCATTTTCATCACCGCGCCGTCAAAGGCAATACGTACCGGATTTTTTAATTTTTCCGATACCAAAAGTGAAACGCGCTCTAAACAGGTGATAAATTCGCGTGTATTCACCGGTACGGTGTGTTCAAATGTGGGAGGAATGGCAGCATTGTAGTTTAAAAATTCACCGTCAATCAGGCGGCAAACCAAGGTCGTTTTGCCCAGTGCAAATAAAATATGCTTTTCACCCGGACAAACGGTGACTTCGTGTTGGGCATCTTCGCGCAAAATGCGTTCGATTTCGCGCAATGCCGGGCCGGGAACGACAAATTTTAAATCTTGTGCCGGTGCTTGTTCCAATTGTTCCCGACGAATGGACAGACGGAAACCGTCTACGGCAACAACGGTCAATTTGCCATTTATCAGTTCAAACAAACAGCCGGTGTGAATGGGTTTTGCCTGATTGTCAGAAACCGCGAAAACGGTTTGGTTAATCATGGATTTGAGCATGTTTTCCGGCATGGAAATTTCGTGCTCGGCGTTGACTTCGGGCATAGCAGGGAAGTCGTCCGAGGCGGAAGCGACGAGGTTAAAAACCGAGCGGCCGCATTGAATGGTTGTGAGCAGTTTTTCATCGGTCTCGACGTATACAACATCGTCGGGTAGTTTGCGCACGATGTCCCCGAGTAGTTTTGCACTTAATACGATTTCGCCCGGTTCAACAATGTCGGCATCAACCTGTGTACGGATGCCAATCGATAGGTCATAACCGGATAAGGTCAAAGTGTCGGTTGCGGTCAAACGCAAACCTTCCAGAATGGCAATGGTTGATTTGGTGGAAACTGCGCGCGAAGCAATAGAGATTGCATCGAGGAAGGCAGATTTTTCACAGGAGAATTTCATGGTTTAGAAAGTCCTTTCTTTGTCCACAAGGGTTGTGGCAATTTGCCGGTATTTGCCGGCGTTGGTAGGATAGTAGAGAATAGAGTAATTTTATAGTCGTAGTAGTAGTATTGTGGAATCTGTGGAAAAGTGGAAAAAGTCCATGGGCGCCATGGGAAATTTTATCCCCATGCGGATGTGGACGAATCGGGATGAATTGTGGGGAAAAATGGGGGGCACAAATTGTCCACAGGTTATCCATCCACAATCCACAGGGGGTGTGGACAGATTTTGGCGGCAGATTTGCCTGTTTGCAAGTGTGATTTTACAGGTTCTGGATGTTTTCAATCAGCGTTTTGATGATGTCTTCCAGCTCGGCATTTTTCTTGCGGTCGCCGTCGATTTTGTCGCAGGCGTGCATGACCGTAGTGTGGTCGCGGCCGAATACTTTGCCGATTTCGGGCAATGAATAGTTGGTCATTTTGCGTACCAGATACATAGCCATTTGTCGCGGCTGTACGGTATCTTTGGAACGGCGGTCGGACAGGATTTGGTCAACCGGCACCGAATAAAAGTTGGAAACCGTCTGTAAAATCATAGGTGGGGTGGGGTTTAAGCCCGGATTGATGGATTTTACTTCTTCAATGACCTTTTGCGTCATGTCGATGGTGATGGCTTCGCCGCCAAGTTCATGTTTGGCTTTGATTTTTTTGACCGTGCCTTCGAGCTGGCGCACGTTGGATTGCAGGTTTTCTGCAATGCAGTAGATGACATCTTTTGGCAGTTCAAAGCCCAGTTTGGACGCTTTTGCGTTGATAATCGCTACGCGCGTTTCAAAATCAGGCGGTTGGATGTCGGCCAGCAGACCCCATTCAAAACGTGTTTTCATGCGGTCTTCGAGTGTGTTCATTTCTTTGGGCGGCCGGTCGGAGGTCAGTACGATTTGTCGGCCTGCTTCATAGAGTGCGTTAAATGTGTGGAAAAATTCTTCCTGTGTGCGCTCTTTGCCCGCGATAAATTGAATATCGTCAATCAGCAGCAAGTCGGCCATGCGGTATTTATTGCGGAAGGCCTGTACGTCGCCTTCCTGAATGGCAGTGACCAGTTCATTGGTAAAATCTTCGCCTTTGACATAAATGATGCGGAATTTGGGGTGCGTGCCGCGAATGACGTTGCCGATTGCGTGCAGCAAGTGGGTTTTTCCCAAGCCGGACTGACCATAGATAAAGAGGGGATTGTAATTTTCGGCCGGATGATTGGCGACCGAAACCGCGGCGGCGTGCGCGAATTTGTTGGATGAACCGACGATAAAATGTTCAAAGGTGTATTCTTCGTCGGGGGATAGGCCGATGGATTCGCCGGTTTGGATGGGCGCGGCGGCTTGTTCGCCGTAAATGACCGTTAGGGTGATGGGTTCGCCCAGCAGTTCGGTCAGCGCTTGTTGCAGCGGCGCGGTAAAGCGTGATTCAATGATTTCTTTTTTGAATTGGTTGGCAGCGCGCAGGATAAAGCTGGTTCCGTCGAGGGAAACCGCTTCGGCGTCGTCAAACCAGGCCGACAGCGTGACCGGGCTGAAGGAACCTTCCATGCGCGACAACGCCATTTTTAACAAGTCGTTGTTGCTGTTCAAAACATTTCCTCCTAATTCTGCCGATTCTTATTCACTGTACATAGTACCATAGTTCGATTGTAATTTCAAGTTATCCACAGGTGGGGATGAGTGTGTGGAAAAGGGGCGGGAAGCGGCTGGGTTATGGACAGAATATAATGGGAAAAAATGGTTGGATTGACAGTGTTTTGTATTATTCGTGGTATACCCCGCGCGCCAAGGGACAAGCCTAAGGGTTATGAGTGCATAAAAAATTACAAATTGTAAAGTTTCCAGCCGCTTTTACCCGCCAAACCCTGCGCGCTTTTTCAAAATTGTGCTTGACAAACAACTGGGTCACTGTCTATAATATATCTGATTCGGAGCATTACGGACAGGCAGCGGCATAAGCCCGATGCGTCTTTTTTGGTATTGGACCTGTGCCGGTGCCCATTCAGACCAGGATAATAGGAGGTGTGTGGTAAATGCTGAGAACTTATCAGCCCAAGAAGCGTCAGCGCAGCAAGGAGCATGGCTTCCGCAAGAGAATGTCTACGAAGAATGGCCGCAAGGTGCTGGCTCGCCGTCGTGCGAAGGGCCGCAAGCAGTTGACCCTGTAATCTTTGCCCATTCCGCAAGGGAAAGAATCCCAAATCGAGCCGCCCATTTTCGAGCGGCTCTTTTTTGTACCGTCCGCCAGTGCCGTCTTTTTTGGCCTGCCGCACGCCAGACTGGTGCGCACGGGAACTTTTTTTCTGGTCGCGGCAGGCAGGCCGCGCAGCGTGCTGCCCGCACGTTTCCGGATTTGGCGCGGCGGGAGCTGGCCATCGGGCATCGGCCTCTCCCTTTTCCATCCCGCTTCTATCTTTTTGGAGCAAAACCATGAAACGTACCTATGTCATCAAACAAAACCATGAATTTCGCCGCCTGTATCACAGGGGGAAATCGGCTGCAAACCGGTATTTGGTGCTCTATTGCCTCAAAAACCGGCTGGGACGCAATCGCCTTGGCTTGACGGTCAGCGCAAAATATGGCGGCGCCGTCCAGCGCAACCGTGCAAAACGGTTGTTCCGCGAAGCCTATCGCCTGCATCAGGACGAATTTAAGGTCGGATTTGACTTTGTGCTGGTCGCCCGCGCGCGTATGCTCGATGCTTCGTGCGGCGATGTCGAAAAAGCCCTGCTCAAAGCCGCCCGTGACCTGCGCGTGTTGGCACCGAAAGAAGGCGAAACTTCATGAAATGGCTGCTTTTGGCACTCGTGCGGTTTTACCGCCGCGCCATCTCGCCCCATACCGCCCCGACCTGCCGCTATATCCCGACCTGCTCCCAGTATGCCTTGGAAGCAATCGAAAAATATGGCGCGTGCAAGGGAGGATGGCTGGCGTTTCGGCGCATTTGCCGCTGTCATCCGTGGTCCAAACGTGGGCCGTATGACCCGGTTCCCTGAATCGGGGGCAAAATCCGTTTTGAAACGGTACGCAAGGGAAAGAACAGGCCGGGCATGGTGGCTCGCGCCTGCAACACTTTTGGAGGAACGAAAATTTGGCTAAAATCTTTGGTTTGCTGATTGTGCGCCCCTTCGGTATGCTGCTTATGGCAATCTACAATCTGGTAGGTTCCTACGGCGTTGCAATCATCCTGTTCGCTCTGCTCTGTAAGTTCATCCTGCTGCCGCTGTCCATCCACAGCAAAAAGAGTATGCGCAAAATGAGTGCGATTTCTCAAAAACAGCAGGCGTTACAGAAGAAATATGCGAATAACCGCGTGAAACTTAACGAGGAACTGCAAAAACTCTATGAGAAGGAAGGCGTCAATCCGATGAGCGGCTGCCTGCCCTCGTTTTTGCCGCTCCCCATTATGATGGGTCTGTACTACGCAATTGAAAAGCCCATCACCTTTATGATGGGTATTACCGACAAGGACTTCGTGTCCGAAGGTTTCCCCGATTCGGTTCAGCTTTTGATTGATTATGTGCAAAACAACGGGCTGGCCGATTTGTCCAAGTTTAACGATTACTATGTGCAGATTCCGCTCATGGAGACGCTCAACAAGCTGGCCGACTCGGCGGGCAATTTCCCCGAAGCCATTACCAGCCTGTCGCCCGAAATTGCACAGAATCTGGTGCCGCTGAACTTTGACTTCTTGGGCTTCAACTTGGCACAGACCCCGAATATCAAAGAACCGGGCATTATCTGGCTGCTGCCCATCCTGTCCGGTTTGACCGCGCTGCTGTCCTCTTATGTTTTGCAGAAGATGCAGCAAAAAAGCAATCCGGCTGCCGCACAGGTGCAGGGTTCGATGAAAACCATGCTGTATATCATGCCGCTGTTCTCGGTTTACCTCGGCTTTATCCTGCCCAGCGCGCTGGCTGTGTACTGGATTACCAACAACCTGTTTACCATGGCACAGGAAGCATTCCTGACCTGGTATCTGGACAAGTATCACCCGATTGAGGTCGATGACCCCAAAAAGAAGAATAAAAAATTACCGAAAGGGGACGCTTAATCATGCAGAAAGAACAGATTTTTTCGGCGTCCACGGTTGACCGTGCCATTGAAAAGGCACTGGCTGAACTGCACATGGACCGCGATGCGGTTTCGGTCGAAGTGGTCGAGATGGGCCGCAAGGGATTTTTAGGCATCGGCGCTTCTGACGCAAAGATTCGCGTCACCTATGAAGTGCCCGACGCGCCCAAGCCGGCTCCGGCACCTGCCGCCCCCAAGGCCGAAGCACCCAAAACTGCACCCGCTCGCCCGCAGGACGATACCCCGCGATTGGTCAAGGCTGCGCCCAAGACCGAGAACAAGGAACCGTCTGCACCGGCGCGCCCGGTGGCTGCACCCAAGGACGACCAAACCCCGCGTTTGGTGCGTGCGGCAACCGGCGAAAAGCCGCAGCCGGTGGAGGCAGAGGAGCGCCCCGCACCGCGTCCGGTGGTCAAGGTAAGCCCCATGCCGCAGGAACAGTGGCCCGAAGAAGCCCGCGCTGCCGTACAGTTTATCGACGGTTTGCTGGAAAAAATGGGCGTTGAGGGACATGCTTTTGTTACCGACCAGTCGGAAGCCGACCATGTGCGCATTGAAATCCAAGGCCCCGACATGGGCCCGGTTATCGGCCGTCGCGGTGACACGCTCGACGCCATTCAGTACTTGACTTCGCTCGTGCTCAACCGCGGCACCGAGGAACATGTACGCCTGACCATCGACACCGAAAATTATCGCGTCAAGCGTGCCGAGTCGCTTGAACGTCTGGCGCGCAAGATGGCTGGCAAGGTTGCCCGCTATCATAAGCCCATGACCTTGGAGCCGATGAATCCCTATGAGCGCCGTATTATTCACTCGGCGCTGCAAGAATATCGCGGTGTGACCACCCATTCCACCGGCACCGAGCCAAACCGCCGCGTGGTCATCTCGCCCGAAGGCGGTCGCCGTCCGGTCGGCAAGCGCCCGCCCAAGGCACAGTAAAACCGGCTTTTTCACCGGATGCAGCCGCGTCCGCGTGCCTCAAAACCCCACCTGTTCGGTCGAGCGGGTGGGGTTTTGCTGTCCCACCCCGCCACAAATCCGGCAAGTTTTTGACAAAATCCCGTCAAACCTCTGCCCAAGTGCCGCGGAATGTGATAAAATAAAAAAACGTATGGAATCTCACGAAAGGAAGGCTGAGAACATGGCTCAAACCATTGCCGCACTGTCCACCGCGCCCGGCGGTGCAATTGGAATTGTGCGCATTTCCGGAGACTGCGCCGCCCAATATCTCAATGCACTGTTTACACCGGTCGGCGGGGGAGAGCTGGTGCCGCGTATGCTCACCTACGGCACACTGACCGTTCACGACCGCCAGATTGACCGCCCGATGGCGGTCTTTTTCCCCGCCCCCGCCACCTATACCGGCGAACCGATGGCCGAGATTCACTGTCACGGCGCGTCCGCCGTGTTACAGGCGACCTTGGCCGCACTGTTTGAACTGGGTGCAAGACAGGCCGAACCGGGCGAATTTACCCGCCGCGCATTTGTCAACGGCAAAATGGACTTGTTTGCCGCCGAAGCGGTCAATGATTTGGTGTGTGCGCAGTCCGAACAGGCCGCGGCACTGGCAACCGCACAGCTCGGCGGGCACATTTCGGCGGCATTTTCTGACATGCGGCAAACGCTTATCGGCGTGTGTGCGCAGTTTTTGGCGGTCATCGACTACCCCGATGAGGACATCGACGACCTGCCCCGCGAGCAGATTGCCCGCACCCTGACCGACATGCGCAGCCGGTTGACCGAACTGCGCGACAGCTACGAGCGCGGGCGCGCGCTGCGCGAGGGCTTGCCCTGCGCCATCATCGGGCGGCCCAATGCCGGAAAGTCCACGCTGCTGAATGCGCTTTTGGGCTATGACCGCGCCATTGTGACCGATATCGCCGGTACGACCCGCGATACGGTCGAGGAGACGCTGCATTTGGGCGCACTGGTACTGCGCCTTCAGGATACCGCCGGTTTGCGCGACACCGATGACCCAGTGGAACAAATCGGTGTGTCGCGTGCGCGCGATGCCGTCGCGCGGGCAGGACAGCAAGGGGTCGTGCTGGCGGTTTTCGATGGCAGCCGCCCACTTACTCAAGAAGACCGCATGGTCATGCAAGCCGCCCGCGATGCACAGCGCGTCGTTGCCGTGCTGAGCAAAGCCGATTTGCCGCAGGCGATTGCAGTCGATGAAATAAAACAAATGTTCGATTATGTAGTGCCGTTGTCGGCAAAAAAGCGGGAGGGATTGGAGCGCCTGACCCAGACGCTGACCACGCTCACCGGCGTACACGACCTGCCGCAAGATGGCGGCTTGATTACCAACATCCGGCAAGCCGAGATTTTAAGCCATACGGCACGCCATCTGGAACAGGCCGAGCAGCAGTTGCTGGCGGGATTTTCGCCCGATGCCGTGGTGTATGACATGGAACAGGCCATTGCCTGTCTGGGCGAGCTGACCGGACAGAGTGTGCAAGCCGATATCGTTGACCACATCTTTGCACATTTCTGCGTAGGCAAATAAAAAGTTATCCACAGGCCGCCTGTGTGTATTGTGGATGATAGCCTTGCATAACCACAATTTTCTAATACGATTCGACATTTTTATAAAATAAATTACAAATTGAAATTATTTTTTTGATACGCTATCCACAGTTATCCCAAGTATGCACAGAGTTATCAACAACTGTGTATCATCCATTCGGAGGAAATATCCATGTATTTTGCTGGCACATATGACATTGCCGTGATTGGCGCCGGACATGCGGGCATTGAAGCCGCACTGGCTGGCGCACGTCTGGGCTTGCAGACCCTGTGCTTTACGATTAACTTAGATGCGGTCGGCAACCTGCCTTGCAATCCCGCCATCGGCGGCACGGCAAAAGGGCATTTGGTGCGCGAAGTTGACGCACTGGGCGGCGAGATGGGCAAGGCCGCCGATGCCGCCTGCATCCAGTATCGGATGCTCAACCGCGGCAAAGGCCCTGCCGTCCATTCGCTGCGCGCACAGGCTGACCGCGTCAAATATCGCTCCTATATGAAGCACTGTCTGGAGACAACCGAAAATTTGTCGCTCAAACAGGCCGAAGTCGTGTCCATCGAGGTCGATGAACATGGCGCGGTGTGCAGCGTGACCACAGCCACCGGTGCGCGGTATGCGGTCAAGGCCGCTATCGTCTGTTCGGGCACCTTTTTGGGTGGGCGCATTATCATTGGAGAATACACCCACGCGGGCGGCCCCGACGGCATGTTTGCCGCAACCGCGCTCACCGATTGCCTGAAAGGGCTGGGACTGCGCTTGCAGCGCTTCAAGACCGGCACGCCTCCGCGCGTCAATCGCCGCTCGATTTGCTTTGATGGACTGGAAGTGCAGGAAGGGGAACGCGAAATCATTCCGTTTTCGTTCGACTCCGAGCACCCGCCCCAAAATCAAGCCGTGTGTCATCTGACCTACACCAACGAACAGACCCACGCGGTCATTCACCAAAATCTTGACCGTTCCCCGCTGTTTTCGGGCGCGATTGAGGGCGTAGGCCCGCGGTATTGCCCGTCGATTGAAGATAAAGTCGTCCGCTTTTCCGACAAGCCCCGTCATCAGCTCTTTTTGGAGCCGATGGGCTTGGAAACCGAAGAAATCTATGTGCAGGGCTTTTCTTCGTCCATGCCCGAAGAAGTACAGCTCAAAATGCTGCACACGGTCAAAGGGCTGGAACACGCCGAGGTCATGCGCCCGGCTTATGCGATTGAATACGACTGCGTAGACCCCACCGAACTGCTGCCCACACTGGAAAGCCGCAAGGTGCCCGGTCTGTATGGAGCAGGGCAGTTTAACGGTTCGTCGGGGTATGAGGAAGCGGCAGCGCAAGGACTGGTTGCGGGCATCAACGCGGCGCGCAAAATCAAAGGCCAATCGCCGCTCATTTTAGACCGCGCCGATGGCTATATTGGCACGCTGATTGACGACTTGGTGACGCGCGGCACGCCCGAACCTTACCGTATGATGACTTCCCGTTCGGAATACCGGTTACTGCTCCGGCAGGACAATGCCGATGAACGACTGGTGCCCATTGGTGCGCGGGTGGGGCTAAATTCTCCCGAACGGCTGGCGCGTACCCAGCAAAAGTATGAGCGGGTACAAGCCGAGATAGAGCGGCTGGCCAAAGTCAGCGTGCAGCCGACCGAGGATATGCAAGCGTTTTTGCAGGCACAACATTCGACCCCGCTCAAAGCGGGCTGCCGTCTGCTCGACTTGCTGCGCCGTCCCGAACTCACCTATGAAGCGCTGGCACTGTTTGACCCCGAACGCCCGACACTGGACGCGGCCATCCGGGAACAGGTGGAAATCCGGATTAAGTATGAAGGGTACATCGCACGACAGCAAAAGGATGTCGAGCAGTTCCGCAAGCTGGAAGCGCGTGCGCTGCCAGCCGATATAGATTATGATGCCGTGCCGTCGCTCCGACTGGAGGCGCGGCAAAAACTCAAAGACATACGGCCGTTGAACTTCGGACAGGCGGGACGCATTTCAGGCGTATCGCCCGCCGATATCACGGCGTTGATGATTTATCTGAATGTGGAAAAGGGAGGAGGACAGGCATGACCGAACGCGAATTGCTGCAAGCCGGACTGGATACGCTGGGCTTGAACCGTCCACAGGCTGTGGATAAATTGCTTGCGTTTTCCGACTGTCTGTTGGAAACCAATAAGGTGATGAATCTGACCGCTGTGACCGACCCGATGGAAGTGGTCACACGGCACTTTCTGGACTGTGCACCGCTCGCGCCCTATGCGGCGGGTAAGACCGTCATAGATGTCGGGTGTGGCGCAGGATTTCCCGGCGTGCCGTTGGCGCTGCTGACCGATGCACAGGTCACGCTGCTCGATGCGCTCGGCAAGCGCATTAAATTTTTGAATGGTGTGATTGACCAGTTGGGCATTGACAATGCCCGCGCCGTTCACGCCCGCGCCGAAGAATTTGACGGGCGCGAACAGTTCGACCTCGCCACTTCGCGCGCGGTTGCGCGGCTCAATGTGCTGGCTGAATTGTCGCTGCCGCTGGTCAAGGTCGGCGGGTATTTCATTGCCATGAAGGCGGTCGGCTCGGATGAGGAGATTGAGCAGGCAAAAAAGGCGTTCTCGATTTTGGGCGGCTCGCTCGAGCGGGTGATAGATTATGATGTGCCCATGACCGATGACCGAAAAAGCCGGTTGGTCATCGTGCGCAAGGTGCGCCCGACGCCGGGCAAGTATCCGAGATGGTTTCAGAAGATTTCGGCACAGCCGCTGTAAATAGACGTTCTGCCAATTTTGGCAGAACGTTTTTTTATGGTAAAAGAAAAAATCCTCCGCCGGGCGGAGGAAAAACCGGTCAATCCGGTACATCCTATGGAAAGCCAATCGCTTATTTAATGGCGTGCGTTGGGAATCAGGATTTTGACCAAAATGCCGTCGTCCCGTTCCTCCTTTTCGTAGCTGGTCTCCACACCCGACTCTTTCATCATGCCAACCGCCTTGTCCACCGTGTTCAAAAACAGGCGCACATCTTTTATCAAGCGGCGTACCGTGCCGGTTGGCTTTTGGGGTGGGGTGGACAGCAGGCGGTCGATGTACTGTTCGGTGCGGCTGACGTTCCACTGATGCTCAATGATTTGCGCGGTTGCCTTGCAGCGTTCTTCCTCGTCTGGCAGACGCAGCAGGGCGCGGGCATGGCGTTCGGTCAGGCCGCCGTCGCGTATCATGCGCATGTTTTCCGGGGACAGCTTGAGCAGACGCAGTTTGTTTGCAACCGCACTTTGGGTCTTGCCGACCTTGTGCGCGGCTTCCTCTTGGGTCAGCCCGTACAGGTCTATCAGTTGGCGGTAACCGGCGGCTTCTTCAAAAAAGTCCAAGTCGCGCCGCTGCAAGTTTTCGACCAGTGCGATGGCAGACGAGTCTTCTTCACTGGCGCTCATAATCAGGCAGGGGACTTCGGACAGTCCAGCCGCTCGCGCTGCCCGCAGACGGCGTTCGCCTGCAATCAGCTCATAGCCGTCCGCCGTGCGGCGCACGGTAATCGGGTTGAGCACACCGTACTGTTTGATGGATTCGGCAAGTTGGTTGATGGCTTCCGGTTCAAAGTATTTGCGGGGCTGATAGGGGTTGCGGGAAATTTGGGTGGTTTTGATGCGGCGCAGTTGGCGTTCGCTGCCGACCAGATTGAACATAGGTGTCATGGTGGGAAATGGCCTCCTTTTTCCGTGTGGTTCGCTCTATCTACAAGATTACCAGACATTACCGGATTGTAAAGAAGTTTTGACCGCAGATAGCCCATTTCCCAGGTATTTTTCAGCGGCAAAAGGGTCAAAGTCGGCGCTTCCCATGCTTTTCGACCCAAAATAATATTTCTTGTGCATGGCGGGACGTGTCAGTTTTTGCAGAGCGGAAATCGGCTGTTTCACGTGAAACATTTCGGGCGGCGGTTGCAATCCGCCCGCTGTGTGATATAATAAGGAAGAATATCAAATAGGGAACGGAACGGTGTAAAACACTGCATCCCACCGGGAAAGGGGAACGCCAATGGCGAAGATTGTTGCGCTCATCAACCAGAAAGGCGGCGTGGGCAAGACCACAACCGCAATCAATCTGGCGTGCGCACTGACCGAAAAAGATAAAAAAGTGCTGCTGTGTGACTTCGACCCGCAGGGCAATGCCACCTCTGGCGTGGGGCTGGAACCCCGCGAGCTGCAAACCTCCATCTATGAACTTATCATTTCCGATAAGCCCGACAGCAAAGCCGCTGTCGTACATACCGAATGGGTGGACGTGCTCGGCTCCAACGTTGACCTTGCCGGCGCCGAAGTCGATTTGATTGCGCTGCCGCGCCGCGAGTACCGCCTGAAAGATGTGCTCGAACCGCTGCGCGACGATTACGACTTCATCATCATCGACTGCCCGCCGTCGCTCGGTATCCTCACGCTCAACTGCCTGTGTGCAGCCGACTCCTTTTTGGTGCCGCTGCAAACCGAATACTATGCACTCGAAGGTTTGTCCCAGCTCATGGCAACCGTGCGTTCGGTGCAGCGCGGCCTGAATAAAAAAATCCGCATCGAGGGTATCTTATTGACCATGTACGACGGCCGTACCAATTTGGCGGTGCAGGTGGTCGAGGAGGTCAAAAAGCATTTCGGTGACCGCGTTTACGCTTCGGTCGTGCCGCGCAACGTGCGCCTGTCCGAAGCCCCCAGCCACGGCAAGCCGATTACCGCGTATGACCGCTCTTGCCGCGGTGCAACTGCTTACATCGCAGTCGCAGAGGAATTTTTAGAAAAGAATCCGTAAGGAGGGAACCCATGTCTAAAGCAAAAGGCGGTCTGGGCAAAGGCTTCGGAGCGCTTTTGGGAGAGAGCCTGTTCGCCGAGAGCGAAGCAGACGGCGGTGTATCTACGCTGCCCATGACGCTCATCGAACCCAACCGGGAACAGCCGCGTAAGACCTTTGAACCCGAAGCCATGCAGGAGCTGACCCGCTCGATTGCCATGCACGGCGTGGTCACTCCCATCACCGTGCGCAAGACCGACGGTGAGTATTATCAGATTATCGCGGGCGAACGCCGCTGGCGTGCGGCCCGCTCGGCTGGACTGACCGAGATTCCTGCCCTTGTCATTGAAGCCGATGACAAGACCGTGATGGAACTGGCACTCATCGAAAACTTGCAGCGCCAAGACCTCAACCCGGTCGAAGAAGCGCAGGGTTATCAAAGTCTGATGGAGGAGTACGGGCTGACCCAAGAACAGGTTGCCGAGCGCGTCGGCAAGTCGCGTCCCGCCGTGGCAAATGCGCTGCGCCTGCTCGCGCTGCCCGAATCGGCACAAGAGATGGTTGCCAGCGGCACGTTGTCCGCCGGTCACGCCCGCGCCGTGCTCGCCATCAAGGACGAGTCGTTACGCACGCCCGAAGTGCTCGAAAAAATGGCGGGCATGAGCGTGCGGCAGGCCGAGAAGTTCGCCAAAAATCTGACCCACACAGCCGAGGAGCAAAACCAGACCCCACCGGCTGATGCACCTTTCGAGGTCGATTACATGGCCGAGCTTGCGCACCGGCTGGAAAGCGCACTCGGTCGCCGCGTGCGCATTGAACAGGGCAAAACCGCCGGAACGGTCGCGCTGGAGTTTTACGGCGACGACGACCTGGAACGTCTGGCCGCCGCCCTCGAAACACTGTCCGTTTGACGGCAAGGAGGAACTTTCATGGAAGAAAACAACAAGCCCGCCGAACAGAATCCCTGTGAAAAACATCAGGAGTCCAAAAAATATCTGGTCTTTTATGTCATCGGCCTGTTCTGCGTTGCGCTTGCGCTCATCCTGCTCAGCTATGTCTCACAGGTGCGCGCAGATAAACGCCTGAGTGAACTGAGCACCCAGCTCGACACCCAGACCAGCGCCGTGCAGGGCGCAAACGCCCGCGTCGAAGTGCTCCAGCAGTCGGTCGAGGAACAGACCAAACTGTTAAATGAACAGCAAGCCATTCTGGATAAGCTGATGAAGCAGACCAACACCGACAACACCGATGATATGTTGGCGGCACTCGAAAAGCTGTCCGACCAGAAAAAGGTGCTGTATGAAATGCTGCTGGCACAGCAGGAACTGGAACAGAGCCGCGTTGCCGATGCCAAGACCCGCGTTGACAAGCTGGTGACCGATTACGGTCTGGAAAAGCTCAACGGCACCGACGCAAATGCACTGCTCAAAGAGGAGAGTGCCGCGCTGTTTACCTCGCTCTATGCACAAACACGCACTGTGCAATAACTTCGTTCTATCTTAATCAATATAAAAGGGGAAAAAACTATGTTAGACATTCGTTTCGTGCGCGAAAACCCGGAAGCGGTCAAGGAAAACATCCGCAAGAAATTCCAAGAGGACAAGCTGCCGCTGGTCGATGAGGTCATCAAGCTGGATGCCGCGCTTCGCGCCGCCATTCAGGAAGCCGATGAACTGCGCTCCAACCGTAAAAAGCTGTCCAAGCAGGTTGGTATGTTGATGGGTCAGGCAAAGAAAGACCCGTCCAAGGCACAGGAAGCTGAGGCAGTCAAGGCGCAGGTCAGCGCACAGGCCGACCGCCTCAAGCAGCTTGAAGAACAGGAATCCGACTTGCAAGCCAAGGTCACCAAAATCATGATGACCATTCCGCAGATGATTGACCCGTCGGTTCCGATTGGCCCCGACGACAGCGCAAACGTTGAAGTCGCACGCTTCGGGGAACCGGTCGTGCCCGACTATGAAATCCCGTACCATACCCAGATTATGGAGAGCTTCGGCGGTATCGACTTGGACAGCGCCGGTCGTGTTGCGGGCAACGGCTTCTACTACCTCATGGGCGACATCGCACGCCTGCATGAAGCGGTCATCGCTTATGCGCGTGACTTCATGATTGGCAAGGGCTTCACTTACTGCATCCCGCCGTTTATGATTCGCGGCAACGTTGTAACCGGTGTTATGTCCTTCGCCGAAATGGATGCTATGATGTACAAGATTGAGGGCGAAGATTTGTACCTTATCGGTACGTCCGAACACTCGATGATTGGTAAGTTTATCGACCAGATTGTGCCCGAATCCAGCCTGCCCCAGACCCTGACTTCCTATTCTCCCTGCTTCCGCAAGGAAAAGGGTGCCCACGGCATTGAGGAGCGCGGCGTATACCGTATCCACCAGTTCGAGAAGCAGGAAATGGTCGTCATCTGCCGTCCGGAAGATTCGATGGACTGGTATGAAAAGATGTGGCGCTACTCGGTTGAGCTGTTCCAGAGCCTGGAAGTACCGGTACGCCAGCTGGAATGCTGCTCGGGTGACCTGGCTGACCTCAAGGTCAAGTCCTGTGATATCGAGGCTTGGAGCCCGCGTCAGAAGAAGTATTTTGAAGTTTGCTCGTGCTCCAATCTGGGCGACGCACAGGCACGCCGCCTGAAAATCCGTGTACGCGGTGAGGACGGTAAGCTGTATCTGGCACATACCCTCAACAACACCGTTGTTGCACCTCCGCGTATGCTGATTGCCTTCTTGGAAAATCACCTGCAAGCGGATGGCACTGTCACCATTCCCAAGGTGCTTCAGCCTTACATGGGCGGCACCGAAGTGCTGGTTCCCAAGCAGTAAAAAAACAGGCACCGTACCCCACTTGTTAAGCCATGCCGGTTTCCGGCATGGCTTTTTTTTTAGAATATCCGGCTTTCTATCAGATGTTCAAAAGGGGCGTTTCGCGCCCGACGGCGATAGTTTTACACAGCCTGTGCAAAACTTTAGCCGCCCCCATATTCCAAAATAATCCTTGCAGAATACCGTCTATCCTGCATTGTGCATTGCAGTCTATTTTGTGTCATGCTATAATAGTATCACTTGTCACATAAAATCAGTCAGAAAGGGGTACTTATTCACATGACAACCGCACAAATCGGCATTTCGGTGACGATAATTGTTTATCTTCTCGGAATGCTGTATATCGGTATCCTGTGTTCCCGACAGAACAACGATACCGATGACTTTTACTTGGGCGGCCGTAAACTTGGCCCGTTCGTCACCGCCATGAGCGCCGAAGCCTCGGACATGAGTTCTTGGCTGCTCATGGGTCTGCCCGGTCTGGCCTATCTGACCGGCATCGCGGACGCCGGTTGGACGGCAATCGGCTTGGCCATCGGCACCTATATCAACTGGCTTATCGTCGCCAAGCGTATCCGCCTGTACTCGCACGTCGCCAGCAATTCCATCACCATTCCCGATTTCTTCCACAACCGCTTTCGCGATAAAAGCGGCATCCTGATGGGCCTGTCCGCACTGGTCATTCTGGTCTTTTTCATCCCTTACACCGCTTCGGGCTTCGCCGCCTGCGGTAAGCTGTTCTCCAGCCTGTTCGGGGTGGATTACTTCTGGGCAATGGTTATTTCGGCCGTCGTCATTGTCGGCTACACGGCAACCGGCGGTTTCCTCGCCGCTTCCACTACCGACTTTGTACAGTCCATCGTCATGTCGATTGCGCTGCTCGTCGTGCTCGGCTTCGGCATTTACACCGCTGGCGGCTGGGGCGCGGTCATGGACAACGCGCAGTCGCTGCCCGGCTATCTCAGCATGACCTTGACCCACGACCCCGCCACCAACACCGCCGCACCTTACGGCGCACTCAACAGCATATCGATGTTGTGCTGGGGCTTGGGCTACTTCGGTATGCCGCACATCCTGCTGCGCTTCATGGCGATTGAGGACGAGAAAAAACTCAAACTCTCCCGCCGTATCGCGTCCTCTTGGGTGGTCATCTCGCTGTTTGTCGGCGTGTTCATCGGCGCGGTCGGTCTGGCTATGACCAATGCGGGCGCACTCGTCACGCTGACCGGCTCGGACTCCGAAACCATCATCGTTCGCATTGCCGACTTGCTCAGCCAGAACGGTCTGCTGTGCGCCGTGCTCGCCGGTCTGATTCTGGCCGGTATTCTGGCTTCCACCATGTCCACCGCCGACTCCCAGCTTTTAGCCGCTTCGTCCTCGGTTTCCCAAAACCTCATTCAGGGCGTGTTCGGCAAAAAGATGAACGTCAAGCAGAGCATGGTAACAGCCCGCGTGACTCTGCTCGCTATCGCGGTTATCGGCATCTTCCTTGCCCGTGACCCCAACAGCTCGGTCTTTAATATTGTGTCGTTCGCTTGGGCGGGCTTCGGCGCGTCCTTCGGCCCGGTCGTACTGTTCGCGCTGTTCTGGCGTCGTACCAACCGGTTCGGCGCTATCGCTGGTATGCTGGTCGGCGGCGTCATGGTCTTTGTTTGGAAGTACCTGGTTGCCCCGATGGGCGGCTTGTGGGATATCTACGAACTCATGCCCGCGTTTGCTGCGGCTTGCCTGACCATCTGGCTGGTTAGCCTGCTGACCCCGGCACCTGATTCGGAAATCACCGACGAGTTCGACAAAGTAAAAATGCTGGACGCACAGAAATAAGAAAAAAAAGCTGCCAATCGGCAGCTTTTTTTGTGTGCGCAATCGCCGCGGCATCCCCGCACACGGGCAGGGCAGTGCAATGTTTCACGTGAAACGTTACTGCCACGAACCGAATAATTGCACAATATGCGCCCACGTCTGTTCATCGGTCACGCCGTCGGGCGTCAATCCGCACGCGCGCTGCACCCGCATGACCGCTTGCCGCGTCGCTTCGTCATAACTGCCGTTCAGGTCGGGTTTGCCTAGATTGATAAAGTGTCGGCTGATGGCTGCCAGCATGGCTTGCAGCAGCCAAACCATATCATGCTGACTGCCCGGTTTGAGCGTAACCGACAGCGTGAGGGTAAGGGATGGTTGATTCATGCTCATTCCTCCTGTGACTGGATGCGGGTGGCCTGCTGTGCAAGAGCATTCCAAGTCAGCGGCCCGACAAATCCGGATGGCGTTAATCCGAGCAGCGATTGCGCGGTGGTCAGTGATTCCACGGTACGCGGCCCGAAACTGCCGTCGGCTGTGAGCGGCTTGATTTCCGGATACACGGTGGACAAAGCGTTCAGCCACTTTTGCACCTGCCGCACATCTTCATCCGACATGCCTTCCACCAGCCGTCGGGGGAATGGGGGAACTTGTGCGCTGTCCTCCCAGTCGGGCAGCGCCGACCAGATATCCTGATACAACTCATTCATCTTTGCCCATGTCTGCGCCCCGACAATGCCATCGGGTGTCAGCCCATAATTTTGCTGTAAGATGCGCACCGCCTGTTCGGTCAGCGGGCCGAAATCGCCGTCCAGTTTGACCGCCGGTTGGTTGCCGTAAAAAGCGGCGATGGCCGACAGATAATACTGCACGATGCGCACATAGTCACCCTTGTCGCCGCGCTTGAGATAGGGTGGGAAAATGTCGGTCACGTCCTCCAGCCGAACGCCTTCGCTGGTCAGCTCGGCAAGCTGGGCAATCGCCGTGTACAAGTACGCAATCCGATACCACGTTGCCTTGCCCACAATGCCGTCAGGCGTCAACCCAAACACTTCCTGAAATTTGCGCACGGCATTGACCGTGCCTTGGTCATATACGCCATCCACCGGATAGATTTTCGGAATAGCAGGGTAATTGTTTGAAATGCGGTTGAGCCGCAACTGAATGGTGCGCACTGCGTCGGATACGTCGCCCAGCCGCAGCGCCGTGCCCGGATATGAACCGATATTGGGCGCGACTGGTGCATCGCGCACGATTGCCAGATTAGGCCCGTAAAACTCGGTCAGAATCTCAAACGGGGATAGACCGGCCTCGGCCAATGGCACGGTGCCCCATTGACTCAGCCCCTCACAAGTGACCGTTGTGCCGTTGCAGTACTGCGCGAAGAAGGGTTCGACCGAACCCGGCCTGACCAGATAATCATTGAACAGTTCGTCGGCAATGGCCGAGATGTTGTCAAAGATATCGCGCCCCTCGACATAGGCTTGGTCAAACGCCGTCGAGTTGGTGATATCAAAATCATAGCCCTGTGAGCGGTACCACTCGGTATAAATCCGGTTGAGCGCAAACGAAATCTGCGCGTACATGTTGGCGCGAATGGCGTTTTCCGGCCATGTCGGATAGATTTCGGACGACGCGACATTTTTGATGTAATCGGGGAAGGGTACGGTCACATTGCGCGCCGTCGGGTCGTCCGGTCGCCCCAAGTGAACGGTAATGGTTTCCGGGATAAAGGGCAGCGCCATTTATCGCCCCTCCTTTCGCACCGGTGGACTGTTGAGCACTTCGGGCGGCAGGTCAATAATATTGGGTTGTGACTGTTTGCCGGTGGCGGGCGACAACTGTACGGGCAGGGTGGAGGCGATACCCGGAAAAATCGAGATGTCGCGTACTTCCTCTGTTTGATAGCCGGGCAGCGCCACGTTTACCGTATAGTTCAGGTAAGGGGTGGGCTGGTCAGGGCTGGTCGATTCGGATTTTGCCGGCGCGGGCAATTCCAACACCGGTGTGCGCCCCGAAGCATCTGTGCGCACGGCGCGGTATAAAACCGGCCCGTCCTCGGTCTGCGCCGATACCGTGACCAACGCACCGGGAAGCGGGATGGTGCCCTGTCCGGCGGTGACGGCCACCACCAGAAACCCAAGCGCCTGCGGATACTCTGCCATAAAACATCAGCTCCTTTTCGGTTCGTTGACATGCAAAAAACTGCCGCGATTGCGGACACAAGCATACGGGTGCCCGAAACCGTCTGGCTTCATTGTATGCGGTGGATTGCCCCAACATGCCCCGCCCGCAGGCATGTTTCACGTGAAACATCCCCGGCACACCTGCCGCGCGGTTTTAACACATCGTTTAAACTTCGGTCGTATTGTGGACATAAACCCCTGTTACAATAAAAATATTCAGTAGGGGGACGGGCGCACGCCGCGTCCCGGAAAAGAGGAAATCCAATATGAAAGAAGTCAAACAGCCAGACCGAAAACGAATCTTCTATTTTTACGGTATCGCGCTGGCGATGCTGTTCCTAGCCAATATGCTGCTGCCTAGCCTGATTGCCCCGCGTACCCAGTCGGTCACTTACAATGAATTTGTGACCATGGCCGAACAGGGCAAAATTACAGAAGCCGAAATCCAGAGCAGTGAAAACCGCATCGTGTTCAAGGTCGATACCCAGACCGAGGACACCCAGAACGTGATGCAAAAACAACAGGTCTATGTGACCGCGCTGGTCGATGACCCCGACTTGGTCGAGCGCCTGTTGGATGCCAATGTAAACTTCACTCAGATTTGGCCGAGCACGCCTTCTCCTATCCTGACCGCGCTGCTGCCGCTGGTCGTTATCATCGGTTTGGGCGTGTGGATGACCCATTCCATGCAAAAGAAAATGGGCTCAGGTGCCATGAGTTTCGGCAAGTCCAATGCCAAAATCTATGTCGCCAGCGAAACCGGGATTCACTTTTCCGATGTGCAGGGCGAGGACGAAGCAAAAGAACTGCTGACCGAAATCGTGGACTTCCTGCACAACCCCCAACGCTATGCCGACATCGGTGCGCACATCCCCAAAGGTGCGCTGCTCGTCGGCCCTCCGGGTACCGGTAAGACCCTGCTCGCCAAGGCGGTTGCAGGCGAAGCAAACGTCCCGTTCTTCTCCATCTCCGGTTCCGAGTTCGTCGAAATGTTCGTCGGCATGGGCGCGGCCAAAGTGCGCGACCTGTTCAAGCAGGCAAATGAAAAAGCGCCCTGTATCGTCTTTATCGACGAGATTGACACCATTGGCAAAAAGCGCGAAGGCAGCGGCGGCATGGGTGGAAACGATGAGCGCGAACAGACCCTAAACCAGCTCTTGACCGAGATGGACGGCTTCGACGGCAGTAAGGGCGTGGTCATCCTCGCCGCAACCAACCGCCCCGAATCGCTCGACCCCGCGCTGCTGCGCCCCGGCCGTTTCGACCGCCGTGTGCCCGTCGAACTGCCCGACCTCATCGGACGCGAAGCCATTCTGCGCGTCCATGCAAAAAAGGTCAAGTGTGAACCCGGCTTGGATTTCAACGCCATTGCCCGCATGGCTGCCGGTGCATCGGGCGCAGAACTGGCTAACATGGTCAACGAAGCCGCCCTGCGCGCCGTGCGCGCCGGACGCGATAAGATTTCCCAATCCGACTTGGAGGAGAGTGTAGAAGTCGTCATTGCAGGCTATCAGAAGAAAAATAAAATCCTGTCCAACAAGGAAAAACTGATTGTCGCTTACCACGAAATTGGACACGCATTGGTTGCCGCGCTGCAAAGCCACTCGGCACCGGTCACTAAGATTACCATTATCCCGCGCACGTCGGGTGCGCTCGGCTACACCATGCAGGTTGACCAAGAGGAACATAACCTGATGAGCCGCGAGGAACTGGAAAACAAAATTGCAACGCTGACCGGCGGGCGCGTCGCCGAAGAACTGGCGCTGCACTCGGTCACCACCGGCGCATCCAACGACATCGAACAGGCGACCCGCTTGGCGCGTGCGCTGATTTCGCGCTATGGCATGAGTGATACCTTTGGCATGGTCGCGTTCGAGCAGGTACACAACGCCTACTTAGGCGGTGACGCTTCGATGGCTTGCGCCGACCAGACCGCCGCCGAGATTGACCGCATGGTGGTCACGCTGGTGCGCCGCCAGTACGACAAGGCAAAGCAACTGCTCAGTGAAAACATGGACAAGCTGCACGCGCTGTCCAAGCACCTGTATGACCACGAAACCATTACCGGTGATGAGTTTATGAAGCTGCTCGAACAGCCCAAACTGGAACTGAGCACGACCGAGGCCGATGACCCGTCATCTCAACCCGAACAGGCATAAAAAGTGAGGCCGCATGGCCTCACTTTTTTGCGCTCTGCGTCACGCACTGAATGTCAGGGCACAGGTTCAAATCAAACTGCCGCACCGCAGTACCGTTCAACAGGTGCTGTAGGTCGGCACAGAAAATGCGCGGATTGTCATAGGTCGTCCAGTAGAAGCGCTGCGACTCGGCGCACGCCACACAGGTATAAATCGTGTAGTCATACGGCACAATGTCGGTGTCGTGCGGTGTGACCGTGCCCGGCTGGCTGACCCGCACCATGCCCAGCGGAAAGGCTGCCGACCCGAATAGCCGCAGCATATGCGCAACCCCTTGCGCTTCGTCCTTGCCCGGCACAGCGTATTTTTTCAGGTATGCCAGCCGCACAAACCGCGACGGCGATGACCAGTCGCCCGGCAGTCCCAGTGCGCCGCTTCCGGAAAAGCATTGGGGCAGGGTGTCGCCGCATAGGGTCAAGGTGTCGTAATCCAAGTCGCGCACCTGCACATAGTTGAGCAGGTTTTGCCGGTGCCACGGATAGCCCGGACTGTTGGTCATTACGCCAATCGTATCGCGGTACAGGTGCAGCCCGTCCGCGTCCGATTCGACCACCAATGTTTCACCCGTGCGGTCGGAAAATGACCAATGCAGCATCGGCACCATGCCCAGAATGGGACGCGCCAGCAGCGTCACCCGCTCGCGCAGCGTGTCGATTACCTGTTCCACCGTCGCGCAGGTCGCCAGCAGATAGGTCACGGCGAAGGGCGGTTGAAGCGGTAAGGTGTCCGGTCGCGGCTGCTCGGCAAAGTGGGCAAAGCCGCGGTAATAAAGCTGACCGCCCATCAACCCACATTCGTTCACGCCCTCATACAGTGCGGGCGTGGACTCTAACAGGGTGGTGCCAATCCCAAGCGCCGCATAGTGTGCAACCTGTCGGCTTTCGGCAACCAAGTCGTGTTCCAGTGTGGTGCCGCAGGTATAAAACGGCAGGCCGCGCGGCACAAACGTCACTTTGGTATCCTGTGCCAAACGGTTAAAATCAAAGTTTCGTCCCCATAGGTGCTTGCCGTCCTGTGTGTGCCACGACAGCGCACTGCACCCACCAAAAAAATCACACGGCAGGGACGGGTGTGTACCAGTCTGCATTGCAATCCCTCTCTTTCTGCCAGCAGTCGCCCAAACAAAGGGGAACTATCCGGCTATTGGTAGATTGCCCGCAAATAGGCGCCCCCATGCGCCAAACTCGACGGAGCGTTTCTTGTTTTTATCGCGCAAATCTGATAAGCTGAAACAGGTGATAGGATGAATCAACAAAAAATAGGCGCGCTCATTCGTCAACTGCGCCGCGAAAAACAACTCACACAGCGCGAGCTGGCCGACCAGCTCGGATTGAGTGATAAGACAATCTCAAAATGGGAACGCGGGGGTTCACTTAGATAAAGATACCACACCAATCCCACGCTGACTTTTGCTCAACCGATACAGCCGGAGGGCTGGATAACAAGAA
>OERG01000029.1_pt1 | contig 52950 bp, 52 predicted proteins | sample 1539951 | NCBI WGS metagenome assembly OERG01 (sample SAMEA3891870, study PRJEB23780) | metagenome | biome: terrestrial biome; feature: animal house; material: Caecal content | place: Italy | collected 2015-05-05
GCCGCCACAAACGGCTCATTATCCGACAAGTCCTTGATAATCTGACCGGTACGGCGGTCGCGGACGATGGTGCCGCGCGGCACGCGGATGACCAAATTGGCTCCGTCCTTGCCCTTCATGCGCTTGCCCATCCCGTTTTCTCCGTCCGGCGCAACATACTTCTTCTTATATCGGAAATCCAGCAGCGTGGACAGGTTGTCGTCTACCTCGAACACAACCGAACCACCACGGCCGCCGTCTCCGCCATCCGGCCCACCAGACGCGACATATTTTTCCCGGTGAAAGCTCACCTTGCCATCGCCGCCCTTGCCGGACACAATCTTAATGTTTGCTACGTCAATAAACATAAAAAACCTTTCCTCTTTGAAACACAAGGCGGATTTGTTTTGTGAATAAAAAACAAAATCCCGGAACGGATTCCGGGATTTGTGTGAATTACTGTACTTCGTAAACCGAAACGCGCTTGCGGTCCTTGCCGACGCGCTCGAAACGAACGACGCCAGAAACCTTGGCAAACAGAGTGTCGTCCGAACCCTTGCCAACGTTTACGCCCGGATGAATCTTTGTGCCGCGCTGACGAACCAGAATGTTGCCAGCCGGAACAACCTGTCCGTCTGCACGCTTTACACCCAGACGCTTGGCCTCAGAATCACGACCGTTCTTGGTCGAACCAACGCCCTTCTTATGTGCGAAAAACTGTAAGCTAATCTGCAGCATCTTTGTACACCTCCGTAACTTGGATAAACTCTGGATAGTCTTGTGCCAGCTCAGACAAATGCAGGTGAAAGGCGCGAAGTGCGTCTTGTCCCTCCTCCAACTGATGGGCGGGCAGGGTCAAACGAATGTGTGCCCCTTCCTCCTCTATCAGCGTGTCCACTTCAATGTGCTGCACGTTATATAGCAGCGCATGAATGAGCTGAACCGAACTGGATACCGCCGCACAGACAATGTCTTCGCCTTCCTCCGCGTAGCCCGCGTGGCCTTGGAGGTCAACTGCCGTAAAGCAGCCCGAATGCAAGCGGTCAAATGTGACGCGGGTCATGGCTTACGCCTTGATTGCGCCGATGGTTACCTTGGTGTAGGGCTGTCTGTGACCCTGACGCTTTCTGTAACCCTTCTTCGGCTTCATCTTGAAGATGTTAATCTTCTTCTGCTTGCCGGTCTTGTCAGCGGTACCGGTTACGGTTACGCCCTCAACATACGGTGCGCCAACCTTGAGGTCTGCGCCCTCGCCAACTGCAAGCACCTTGTCAAACGTTACAGCAGCGCCGTCCTCTACGCCGAGCTTCTCAACATAGATTACATCGCCCTCAGATACTTTGTACTGCTTGCCACCTGTTACGAAAATTGCATACATTGCGGTAGCACCTCTCTTTCATTCTTAGAGTCACGCTCGTGCGGGCGGTGTCACACATGGACACACTTCCTTTGCCCACCTTGATGCGGCTTTTGATATCATAACAGATATTTCTCTATCTGTCAAGTGCCTATTTTTTCTTTTTTTCGCGCGCTCAATGTGCGGCACGACGCGCTGCCTTGAGCGTGTTTTTCATCAGCATGGTGATGGTCATGGGGCCAACACCGCCCGGTACTGGCGTGAAATATCCGGCAACCTCGGCAACCGCGCGGTCAACGTCGCCGCACAGCTTGCCGTCTACTCGGTTCATACCCACGTCAATGACTGCCGCGCCCGGCTTGACCATATCGGGCGTCACAAAACCCGCTCGGCCAACCGCTGCAACCAGAATATCTGCCTCGCGGCAAATGTCGGCAAGCTGTTCTGTGCGGCTGTGGCAAATCGTGACCGTGCCATGTCGGTGCAGCAGCAGCAAGCCCATCGGCTTGCCCACGATGTTGGAACGCCCAATCACCACGCACCGCTTGCCCTTGGGGTCGATGTTGTATTCGTCCAACAACTCCATCACGCCCGCCGGTGTGCACGGCACAAAATCATAATCGCCAATCAAAATGCGTCCGACATTGACCGGATGAAACGCATCCACGTCCTTTTTGGGGTCAATCGCCGCGATAACTGCCTGTTCGCTGATGTGCGACGGCAACGGCAACTGGCACAAAATGCCGTGAATCCGCTCATTCTGATTCAGTTCTGCAATCAGCCCCAACAATTCTTTTTCACTGGTTTCGGTCGGCAGCACATACTTCTCACTGTAAAAGCCACATTCGGCACACGCCTTTTCTTTATTGCGTACATATACCTGACTGGCTGGGTCTTCGCCCACCAGAATCACTGCCAAACCGGGACGCACACCGCGTTGCTCTAACTGGTGTGTCTCCTCCAAAATCTGTCCTCTTACCTTTGCCGACAACGCTTTGCCGTCCATCAAAATTGCACTCATGGGTTTTGTGTCTCCTTTTTGGTTTCTATCCGCACCGCACGCGCATCTGCGTGCGGATTGATAAGCTGGGTCAGGGTGTCTACCCCGCGCCGCAGGCTCAATACCAGCAGCACCGCACCCACAAGGCACGATACCACTGCCACAACCTGCGAAATCCGAATGTCGGTCGAGCCGACATATAAACTGTCGGTGCGCAAGCCTTCTATCCATGCGCGCCCCGCACCGTACCAGATAAGATAACTTAGAAAAATCTGTCCTTTAAAGCGGTAACAACGCTTGGACAAAATATGCAGCACGACAAAGCCCACAATATTCCACACCGATTCATATAAAAAAGTCGGATGGAACGGCCCTTCGCCGTTGACCGTCATGCCCAATAGGGTGTCGGTTATCGTGCCATGCGCTTCGCCGTTGATAAAATTGCCCCATCTGCCGATGCTCTGCCCGATGAGCAGCCCCAAGGCTGCAACATCAAAGGTACCCGGAATACTCAGCCGCTTGGCCTTGGCGTACACCGACACCGCCAGCAATGCACCGATGACCCCGCCGTAAATAGCAAGACCACCTTTCCAGATGGCGATTATCTCGCCCGGATGTTGGCTGTAATACCCCCATTCCCAGACGACATAATACAAGCGCGCACACACGATTGCTGACGGCAATGCCACCAGCAAAGCGTCAAACAGCATATCGCGCGTAAAGCCGAACTGCTCAATCCGGCGGCTGCAATACAGCGCCGCCAGCAAAAAGCCCGCCGCAATGATGACACCATACCAATAAATATCTTTGCCCAATACGGTGAGCGCCACGCGGTTGACCGTCACCGACCAGCCCAGCGCGGGAAATGCAATCACGTTTTCCATATGGTTTTCTCTCTTATTCGTTTTCGGTGCGCGGCCACACCACTGAAAGCGTGGTGCAATCGGGCTGCGCCCAGCGCACAAACATTTGCTGCACGTCCTCGGCGGTAATCGTCTCGAACACTTGGGCGAAATCCAGATAGCACTCGCCCGCGAACGCCGCTTCAACCTGTGACCGGCACAAGTCGTCCGGCTGGTCGAGTACGCGCACATTCAGCCCATAGCACGCCTTTTTCATGCGCGTGAACAATTCTTCGGGCACGCCCTCGGCTGCATAGGTCTGCACCGCCTGCTCTAGTCGCGTGCGCACGGTCTGCGGGTCGGCACTGTCGCCACCGCACACTGCACACGCGCCCTGTGGCAGTAACGTATAACTGCTGTCAAACCGCCGTGTGACCAAGCCCTGTTCATACAGTTCGGTAAACAATGGTGATGTGCGCCCGCACAAAATGCGCGCTGCCAAATCGCCCACCAACTGACGGCGCAACCGGCTTTCGCCCGCCTCCAGCGGCTTGTCCTTGAATCCAAGCTGAAAGGTCGGTTGGGAAACTGCCATATGGTGCGCAATGACGCTGTGCGCCACGGTGTTTTGCCGCGTGCCGTACTGCCGTTCAACCACTGGCGCTGCCGCGTCTGATGGGGTTAGCGCTGCCGCCATGCGTACCAGCTCGTCCCAGTCCGCTGTGCCGCACACCACCAGACAAGCGTTAGACGGATGATAAAAAGCGCGGTGACAGTCAAATAATAAGCTGGGCGTGATGCCGCTGATGCTGTCCACGCTGCCCGCTATCGACGTGTGCACCGGATGCTCGTGGTACAGCCCTTCAAATACACCCATATAGGCAACCCAATCCGGTGTATCATCTAGCATACCAATTTCTTGTCCAATAATGCCCTTTTCCTTTTGTACATTCGCGTCGGTAAAATAGGGCGTGAACACAAACCGCAGCAAAATTTCCAAGTTCTCGGCAAATCCATCGGTGCACGAAAAATGATAGGCGGTCATCGTATGGCTGGTGAATGCGTTTGGGGATGCGCCTGTGACCGCGTACTTTTGCAGCGCGTTGCCGTCTGCATCCTCAAACATCTTGTGCTCCAAAAAATGCGCCACACCTGCTGGCAGTTCACGCGGAATACCGTCCAGCGTGAATCGCTCGTCCACCGAGCCAAAATTCACCGCCAGCAATGCAAAGGTCTTGGAGAACGTCGGATTGGGCAGGTAATACACCGAAAGCCCATTGTCCAACACGGTTTGGTGCAGCTCCATGCCAAAACGCGGCTTCATACGCCCACCCCCTTCATAAAGTAAATCAAATCCAAATCCACCCGGCGGCCAGCCGCCATAACTTCACCACGCCCAACCTTGGACAAGGCATCCAATAAATCTTCAGGCGTTCTGCAAAAACCTGCGATGCTCTGCCGCTGCCAGTAGTGCTCCAGTGCCAGTGGGCTGTCACTCAACTCGCGGGTCTGGCTCATCACAGTACGCCGTGCGCGCTCCAGTTCGTCGCGCGTCAAGCCGCCCGCGTGCAAGTCCTCCATCTGCCGCACGATTTCGCCCAGTGCTTCCTCGTACTTGTCATTGTCAATGCCAGATGCGACCATCATCAAGCCCTTGGTGCTGTCCAGATATGCGCTGGCGTAATAGCACAGCGAACGCGCTTCACGCACCTGTGTAAACAGACGGGAACCGGTATAGCCGCCCAATGCCGCTGTGAACAGCATCAGTGCCGGATATGCGTCATCCCCTCCAGTCAGACCGGTGCGCAGTCCCAAGGTCAACTTGCCCTGTGTGACTGGCATTTCCTCGGTCACGCGACGGGTCGGGCTATGGGTGCGGCAAGCGTCAATCTCGGGAATGTAACGCCCATCGGAAGCGGGCAGGTCAAGCGCCTGCACAAACGCCGCCTCGACCGTCTGCGCATCGGCAGAACCACACGCGAACAGCTCCACCCTTGCGTGCTGCAAGGCATCCTGATAGGCTTGCCAGACCTGTTCCATGGTCAGTGCCTCAGCTGCCGCCGCCGTGCCGTACTCACATGCGCCGAATGGCTCGTGCTCACACAGAATTTCCTGTGCCCGTCGAATCGCATAGCTGCGCGGATTGTTGGCAAGTGCCCGAATCCGGTCAACCAGTGCGGTACGCTCGCGCGCAAACGCTTCGCGTATAAACCTGCCGTCCTCCAATGCCGGACGGCACAACAAGTCCCCTAGCAGTGCAATGACTGGTTGGGTCAGCTGCCCGCCATCGGGCACACAAGCCGCGTCTATGCTGTCTGCCACAAAGCCCAGCACCAGACTTTCTCCCACTTTGCGCACATACGGCTCAATGCGTGCGCCATAAAGTCCATCGAGTGCCGCGCCCAGTGCCGCACTGTTCGGGCACTTGGCTGTGCCCCGATAGAGCAGATAGGGCAAAATTGCGTAAGCCGCATTTTCTGCCCGCAGTGGCAACACAAATGCAGCCGAAAACGCGGCTGAATGAAACGAATCGGTCGTGATGCAGGTCAACTGCACGCCGTCCGCAAGATTTTTGCGCGTCAGGCTGTGCCTGCGCTCCTGTAAATCGGTTGGATTGTGCATAAAACATCCTTTCTTATCACGATGCGACCGCCAGACTATCACGCGGTCAGCAGTCACAAAAAACCATTTCTTGTCTTAGTATATCGCCTGCCGCGCCCAAAGTCCAGAAGCCGCGCCGTTTTCACAAAAAATTCAAAAAACTTTGGGCTTCCCTCTTGACAGCCTGCCCGCGTTCGTGTAATATAATTATCGTCGCAGTTGTAAAGTTTTATTGCTTTACACAAAAAAGGAGGCTCGACCCCATGAAACACAATCACCTGGAAATGTGTCTCCTGTTCGACTTTTATGGCGAAATGCTTACCGATAAGCAGCGCGAACTCTTTGACCTCTATTACAATGAGGATTTGTCGCTGTCTGAAATCGCCGAGCACGCGGGCATTACCCGTCAGGGTGTGCGCGACGCGGTAGTACGCGCCGAACATACGCTGACCGACTTGGAACAAAAACTCCGTTTGGTTTCGCGCTACGGTCAAATCGACCAGCATATTGCAGCGCTTGAAAAGGAAACCCGCCTGCTCTCCCGCATCAACGCCAACTACATGCAAAACGACGAGATTTCCAAAATCCTCGCCCGTATGCAGGAACACATCCGCGCCATCACCGGCTGACTTCACTTGACGGAGGCTCTTTTCTATGGCTTTTGAAGGCTTAACCGAAAAAATTTCATCCGCCTTTAAGAAACTGCGCGGTCAGACCCGTCTGACCGAAGCTGACGTCAAGGACGCAATGCGCGAAATTCGTCTGGCTTTGCTCGAAGCCGATGTAAACTTCAAGGTCACAAAGGATTTCATCAAGGCGGTCACCGAACAGGCAACCGATGCCGAAATCTTGGAAAGCCTGTCCCCCGCACAGCAGGTTATCAAAATCGTAAACGACGAACTGATTAAGCTGCTCGGCGGTCAGGGCGCACGCATCACCATTGCCCCCAATCCCCCCACCGTCATTATGATGGTCGGCTTGCAGGGCGCTGGTAAAACAACCAACTGTGCAAAGCTCGCCGGACTGTTCAAAAAGCAACAGCAGCGCCGCCCCTTGCTCGTCGCCTGTGACGTTTACCGTCCGGCTGCTATCGAGCAGTTAAAAGTGGTCGGCCGTCAGCTCGACATTCCGGTATTTGATATGGGACAGGGCGACCCGGTTGAAATTGCAAAAGCCGGTATCGACCACGCCAGAAAAAATGGCTTTGACATGGTGTTCTTAGACACCGCCGGTCGTTTGCACATTGACCAAGCCTTGATGGACGAACTCAAAAACATTCAGGCCGCTGTTAAGCCCCATGAGATTTTGCTGGTTGTCGATGCTATGACCGGTCAGGACGCGGTCAACGTTGCCCAGACCTTTAACGAAACCCTTGACATCAGCGGTGTGTTTATGAGCAAGATGGACGGCGACGCCCGCGGTGGTGCTGCTCTGTCAGTTAAGTCGGTTACCGGCAAACCCATCATGTACATCGGTACGGGAGAAAAGCTGGACAATGTAGAAGTGTTCCATCCCGACCGCATGGCTTCTCGTATTCTTGGTATGGGCGATGTGCTCACCCTTATTGAAAAAGCACAGCAAAACTTCGACGAGAAGCAAGCGCTTCAAACTGCTAAAAAAATGTCGGCTGGCAAATTCACGCTGACCGATTTCTATAACCAACTGCAACAAATCAAAAATATGGGGCCGGTCGAGGACATGCTCGGCATGATTCCCGGCGTAGATGCAAAAATGCTGGCTGGTGCGCAGATTGACAACAAAGCCATGCAGCACACCGAAGCTATCATCCTGTCTATGACCCCAAAGGAACGCGAAAACCCCTCTATCATCAATTACAGTCGCAAAAAGCGCATTGCTTCCGGTTGCGGTCTGAAAATTGAGGAGGTCAACAAACTGCTCAAGCAGTTCGATGCCATGCAGAAAATGACCCGCCAACTTGCCGGTATGCAAAAGCGTGCCAAGAAAAAACGCAAGGGCGGTGGCTTCCCCGGCTTTGGCGGCTTCAAGTTCCCATTCTAATCTTTCGGTTGTAAATCTACTTTACACATAAATGTAAACATTTCAAGGAGGTGAAAATACCATGGTTAAAATCAGACTTCGCCGTATGGGCGCTAAGAAGAGCCCCTTCTACCGCGTTGTTGTCGCTGACTCCCGTTACCCGCGTGATGGCCGCTTCATTGAGGAAATCGGTACCTACAATCCGATGACTTCTGAAGATGCTGTTAAAATCGACGCTGAGCGCGCTCAGGCTTGGATTAAGAACGGTGCGCAGCCGACCGATACTGTCCGTGCGCTTCTCAAGAAGGCTGGCGTGCTCTAAGGATGAGTGAGGTTATTATGGATATGAAAGAACTTTTAACCTACATCGTGGCAAACCTAGTCTCTGAACCGGACGCTATCTCTATCACCGAGTCTGTTCAGGGCGACGAGGTCACTTATTCCCTGCGCGTTGCGCCGACGGATATGGGCCGCGTCATCGGTCGTCATGGCCGTATTGCCAAGGAAATCCGCACGCTCATGAAAGCGGCAGGCAATCGCGAAAACAAAAAAGTCACAGTCGATATCTGTGACTGACCCTTGTTTCCGGGGCTTCCCCCAAACAGTATTCAGACCTGTCTTTGTGACAGGTCTTTTCTATATCCGGAGGTTCTCTGCTTATGAAAAAACAATTCCTCGAAGCCGGCAAAATCGTCGGCACGCACGGCATTGCCGGTGATATCAAAGTACAATCCTGGTGCGACTCCCCCGACGTGCTCACCGACTTCGACACGCTCTACCTGTCGCCCTCCGAACCGGTCACAGTGCGCCGCGCCTTCGTTCACAAAAATGTGGTCATTCTGCACCTTGCCGGTGTTGACTCCTGCGACGATGCTCAAGCCCTGCGCGGTCGCGTTCTGTACCTCAACCGCGACGACATCGACCTGCCCGACGACCTTGTATTTATTCAGGACATGATTGGGTTGACCGTCTACGACGTGCGCACCGATTCGGTCATCGGCACACTCAAAGAAGTGCTGACCACCAACCCCGCACATGATATGTATGTCATTTCCCGCCCCGATGCCCCCGACGCTCTCATCCCTGCCTGTGAACCGTTTCTGGTGTCGGTTGACCTTGATGCCGGTCACCTGACCGTGCGCACGATTGAGGGCCTTATCGAATGACCATCGACATCATGACCCTGTTCCCCGGTCTTATCGAAAGCGTCATGCACGAAAGCATCATCGGCAGGGCGCAAGGGAAAAACCTTGTCACCATTCGTGCCACCAATATTCGCGATTTTGCCACCGACAAGCACCACAAAGCTGATGATTCGCCCTATGGTGGCGGTCGTGGTATGGTCATGCTGCCCGAACCGCTGTTTTTGTGCCATCAGGCGCTCTGTGCAGGCGAACACGTTCACACCGTTCTGATGAGTGCACAGGGAAAAGCCTTTACACAGCAAAAAGCCCGCGAACTGCTCGACCGCGGTCGTTTCATTCTGGTCTGTGGGCACTATGAGGGTGTTGACCAGCGCTTCATTGACACCTGCGTAGATGAAGAAATCTCCATCGGGGACTTTGTGCTGACCGGAGGCGAGATTCCGGCTATGGCGGTCGCTGACGCTGTGTGCCGTATGGTACCCGGTGTGCTGCCCGACGAAACCGCCTTCCAAGAGGAAAGCCACTGGGACGGCTTGCTGGAATATCCACAGTACACCCACCCCGCCTTATGGCGTGGTCAGGCTGTGCCCGATGTGTTACTGTCCGGACATCACGCCAACATTTCTCGCTGGCGGCGCAAGATGTCGCTGCGCCGCACTCGCCGCGACCGCCCCGACCTGTTCGCCGCTTTCTCTCCCGCTGACAAGCTCGACCGCAAACTGCTTGCCGAACTGGACGAAGAGGACTAACTGCTAACTTCTTCCCCACCCCTCGCAAAAAAGCAGTTTACTTTCTCGCTCAAATTAGGTACAATAAAATTATATCATGTACTTGTTGCTTGCAGGAGGATTCCTCATGATTATCACCATCACCCTAAACCCCGCTATGGACCGTACCCTACGCATTGAGCACGCCTTACAGCCCAACAAGCTAAACCGCGCTTCCAGTACATCGGTCGAGCCCGGCGGCAAGGGCATCAACGTTTCCCGTGCCATCAAAGCGCTGGGCGGTCAAAGCGTCGCGCTGGGCTTTAGCGCTGGCTCTAACGGCCGTTCCATGAAGGACGCACTGACCTCGGTGGATATTCACCATGACTTTGTAGATGTCCCCGGAAATACCCGCGTCAACGTCCAAATCATCGACCTCGATGGCAACCATACCGAAGTTAACGAACCCGGTTTCAAAATCTCGGACACCGATTTCCTGCGCTTTTTGGAGCGTGTCCAGCAGTATGTAGACAAGGAAAACATCTTTGTTGTTTCCGGTTCAGTGCCCCCCGGATTCCCGCTGAAAAACTTCGGCTCGCTTATCAAGACCATCAAAAAAGCTGGCTGCCGCTTGATTGTCGATGAATCCGGCGACCTGCTCACCGAAGCGCTCAAGTTTGAACCCGATTTCGTAAAGCCTAACATTTTTGAACTGGCTGAAGCTGTCGGTGATGAACCCACTGTTGACCCCGACAAGCTGGTTATCAGTGCTCGCAAGCTGCTCGACCTCGGTGCACAGGCAGTCTGCGTCTCTATGGGTCAGGAAGGCGCTCTGTTCGTCTCCAAGCACGAACCCGAAGCACTCTATGTCAACTCAAATCCAAAAATTCACGACGAAGGTGCAGTCGGTACTGGCGACGCAATGGTCGGTGCCATCGCAAATGCGATGGACAAAAAGTTTAGCTTCCTCGAAATGGCAAAATCCACCGTTGCCACTGGTCGCGCTTGTGCCCGTATCGCTGGCACCGAAATGGCTTCACTCAAGAAAGTCTATGAAGTCTACGAAAGTCTGTTGGTCTACACGGTCTGACACATTCTTTTTACTAAAGTTTATCGTCCGGCTCTTTGCGCCGTACCCTGTTTCATTTCTAGAGTACGGCGTTTTTCTTTGCTCTGTGTCATCCACACGATTCCAATGGTTATCTGATAACACAAAAAAACCAGCCATTTGGCTGGTTTTTTTATTTGTGATACTTGCCGCCTTCCAGCAGATTAAGCGCACGGTACAGCTGTTCAAGCGCCATCACGCGCGCCAGATGATGCGGAAAGGTCATGGGTGACATAGATAAACGCAACCGTGCTTCGCGCTTCAATGCCTCATCCAGACCACACGAACCACCTATCAGTACTACCAGACGACTGGTGCCCGATACTGTCCACTTGCCTACGGTCTGCGCAAGCTGTTCACTGGACAACAGCTGCCCTTCAACGCACAATGCAATCACCGCTGCACCTGCCGGAATTTTATCCCGAATCAGCCGCGCTTCCTTTTCCAGTGCTTGCGCGAGCTGTCCCGATGTGGGCGCATCGGGCAACTTCTGTTCAGGCAGTTCAATAACTTCGGGTTTACAATAGCCCGAAAGCCGTTTTAGATACTCGTCACATGCCTGCTTCCAAAACTTCTCGCCCAGTTTACCCACACAAATCAAGCGGATGGACAGCATGTGCAAGCCTCCTCTCCGCTCAGCAAAATCGGCTCATCCATCGCGTCTTTGGGCGCGACAAATAGCGCACAGGTCAAGCCCGCCGCCCGCAATGCGGCCTCGGTTTCCAGTCGGGCATATGCTGGTGTGTTATTCTTGTCGCTCAGATGCGCCAATATCAGGCAGCGTGTGCCGCTCTGCACCAACTCAACCGCCAACCGAGCACAATCTGCATTGGATAGATGACCGCGCGGCCCTGCGACGCGCTGTTGCAGGGCATATGGATATGGGCCTGTACGCAGCAAATCGGGGTCGTGGTTGGATTCCAACACCACCACATCACAGCCAAGCAGTGCTTGCCGCACGCTGTTCGGCACAAAGCCCAAGTCGGTCGCATAACCGAAGCACAGCCCCTCAGTCTCAAACCGAAAGCCCGTACTATCGGCTGCATCGTGCGGCGTACCAAATGCGGTCACCTGCACCCCGCCTACCAAAAAGGTTGCGCCACTATAAAATGGGCGCAGATGGTCACGCGCCTGCGGATGCTTTTCCAATAGTACCTGTGCCGTGCCGATGGTGGTGTAAAGGGGCAGGTCATGCCGCTTGAGCAGCGTTGCCAGCCCCTTAATATGGTCGGTGTGTTCATGGGTCAACAGTACCGCGTCCAGCTCGTCAATGGTCACCCCAAGTCGTGCCAATTCTGCCGACAGGCGACGCACCGAAATGCCCAAATCAATCAGTAGCCGCGTACCACCCAACACCAGCAGTCCACAATTTCCCGTTGAACCGCTGGCAAAACTCACATAAAACTGTTCCATTTTCTGTCATCTTTCAAAAAGCCGTCAAGCGATATACCTTTCGTGTAAGGATATCACCTTTACAGGCATTTTTACCACTTAGTTGGCAGCCGCCATTGAACTGCTGGTCGTGTCCGGAATCTCCGAACGGTACATGTCTGCTCCCAGACCAACCAGTTTTTCAACCAGATTTTCATATCCGCGCTCAATGAATGTCACTTGCTCAACCTCGGTTACACCTTTCGCCGCAAGACCGGCAATGACCATTGCCGCGCCCGCACGTAGGTCAAATGCCCGTACCGGTGCTGCTTTGAGTTCGGACACGCCTTCAACCACCGCAATCTTGCCATCCACATGGATGTTTGCACCCATGCGCGCCAATTCTTCTGTATAGCGGTAACGGTTATCCCAAACACCTTCCGTGATGATGCTAGTACCCTGCGCCAGACACAGTGCGGTCGTGAGCTGGGGCTGCATATCGGTCGGGAAGCCCGGATAGGGCAATGTCTTTACATTGGTCTTGTGCAATGCACCGGTGCGGCGTACCAGTACCGAATCGTCAAATTCGGTCACTTCCACGCCCATCTCGGTCAACTTTGCCGTAATACACTCCAAGTGCTTGGGGATGATGTTCTTGATGAGCACCTGTCCACCGGTTGCAGCAACCGCTGCCATAAATGTACCCGCTTCAATCTGGTCGGGGATGATGGAGTGTGTGCCGCCATGCAGCTTCTTGACACCGCGAATCTTGATGACATCGGTGCCCGCGCCCTTAACATCGGCGCCCATTGCGTTCAAGAAGTTGGCAAGGTCAACAATGTGCGGTTCCTTTGCCGCATTCTCGATAACCGTCATGCCTTCTGCCAGCACTGCCGCCAGCATAATATTGATGGTCGCGCCCACCGATACCACATCAAAATAAATGTGTGCGCCGTGCAGTCCGTTGGGGGCTTCGGCGTGGATATAGCCGCCCTCGCGGATAGATACCGTAGCGCCCAGCGCCTCAAATCCCTTGATATGCTGGTCAATCGGGCGAATACCGCCAAAGTTGCAGCCGCCGGGCATGGCGACTTCGGCCTTGTGATACTTGCCCAGCAATACGCCGATAAGATAATAAGAAGCGCGGATTTTGCGCATGAGTTCATAAGGAATCTTTGCATCGGGCACGCAGTCGCCGCACACCTCAACCGTCGAGGCATTCAACAGGCGAATGGACACGCCCAGTTCGCGCAGAATTTCCAGCTGTAAAGTCACATCAATAATCTTGGGTACGTTTTCAATGCGGCACGGGCCGTCCACCAGCAACGCTGCCGGCACAATGGCGACCGCCGCGTTTTTTGCACCGCTGATAGTGACTTCTCCGTTGAGGGGCTTGCCGCCGTTAATTACATATTTCGTCAAGTCAACCGTCTCCTTAACGTTTCGTTCCAGTCTAAAAATGCAGGGGGCGGGGCGCAAAGCCCCTCTTTCCCCAATATATGAAAACGGATTCAAACCGTTCCTGTGTGTAGATTCAGGCATCATTTATTGTATCATAAATATTGGGGGATTGCAAAAGTTTTTCCCGCTTCGCTGCAATATTTTTACAAAGAAATGCTGGATTTTTTGAGCGAATCGACGAAAAAAGAACCTGTGTTCGTGTCGATACGCCACCCTGGCGTCATCTGCACCCGTCCACCGCCCGTGTCACTGAGCAAAAATCCCAGCTCCATCCGGTCGATTTCGGTCGGAGTTTCCCGCGCAAGCAGAGTGAACAGCGCATCGGCGGCAGCAAACGTCACATAGTTACCGCTTTTTGTGATATACGGCATCCCAAATGTCCACATTCCTCCGATTTTTACGCCGTCCGCATCGAAAGTTATCGTCAACACACGGTTGAACACTGGCACACCTGCGGTCGGGAAGGAAGCTGACGCCGACTGCGCATCGGCCTGCCAAACCAGTGCTGTGCCCAATCCAGCTTGTCCAACAAGTTCTTGGGCGAGCGCCTTGACTTCGTCTGCTGTCTGTGGCTGCACATAATCCACCGGAGTGAATGTGGCCGAAACTACGCCCCCCTCCTTCCATTCCACAACACCTCGCTCAGATTCATACCGTACCGTATCACTTCCATCTGCTGATTCGGTGCGCTCGGCTGTCTCGCCCAGCAGTCCATGTGCAAAATGGTCTTCGTCGGTGCGGCTGCGGTCGATTTGCAGCACGGGCAGCGCCTCGGCGCTGGGCAGTTCAAATGACCGCCCTACCGAAATGCCGCGCCCGGCGAGAATCTCGGTAATATTATGTGCATTTTCGGCTTTTCGATAATAGCCTGACACATATTTTCCCGCTATATTGATGAACAAAAACCCGTCCACCATCAGCAAGATAACAATAAAAATGGTCTTGACACGGCTCCACTGCATAAAACCTGTTCCTACCTTTCGCGGGAGATGTCAGCCGCCAACATAATAGCGGATTGGAACAAATCCGGTTCCTTCGGCAAAATAGCCCACCGCCAAACTGTGCGGCTCACCCGTCGCGGCGGCTGCCGCAACCGTGGACGGCATCAGTGTACGCACTGTGCCCGCTGTGTCGAACGTGCGCAGATGCAATTCAGCCGCCATTAAAATATTCTCCTGATATTCGAGCACAGCCGCAATACCTGCTTCGCCCTCCACTGGCACGCCGTTGACCAGATAGCGAAAAATAAGCTGTGTGGTTTGGCTGCTCCCATCGGTTTCGCTACGGTCAAAAAAACAGGTTGCTCCCGGTGAAAATGACTGAAAAACCGTTTCGAGCAGACTGCGGGCATAATCTACTTGATAGAGCAGCGGTGTTTGACTGTCCACCTCATTTTCCAGATAGGCTTCCAGCCCACCTTCCTCGGTGTTGGCACGAAACAACACACTGCCATCCGAACCCACTCGCAACGTGCTTTGTGTGGCGACAAACACCCGCCGTCCGGTGCTCTCATCCGGATAATTGCGTACATACGGGTCATACTGAAACGCCTCCAGCAACAACGCCAAACTGGCGGTCGTATCTTCGGTGCCAAAGCTGGGCGCAGTACTGGCAATGACTGGCAATTCCAACGTTTGCGAGAACAGCAATGTTTCGGGCAATACCGCCGACTGGTCGGGCATGGTCTGTGCCGCGAACGTGCAAGCCGTTCCGCTCAATTCGGTGCGCGGCGTGGTATCTGGTGCCACACCTAATTCGGTTCGGTACAACGTTCCATCCGCCGCGCGTACCCATAATTTTGCATCGGTGCCCACAAACAGCGCCTGTACTGCCGGGTCTACGCCCGAACGGTCGGGTGGATTCCCGCCCAGCCAATGCGTAATCAACGACAGCGGCAAAGCACTGTCATAGCGCAGAAAAATACCCGGTTCTTTAAGTGCAAGCCGAAAGTCAGCTTCGGCTCCTTGGCGCAGTTCGCCCGCTGTCGCCAGCGCTGTACCCAGCGATTGCCCATACGCCCCCAAAAATGCACGCACCGCGCTCTCACTGTATTGTGCGCCAGTCATCTCTCCCTGTTCGCCATGCACAGCGCACTCGGCAGGCAATGCGGCTGCGATTTCTCCCAGCCGCAATTCAAACCCACCCGCTTCACCATAACTCAGACTAATATACAATCGTCCCAGCCACGAATCAGCAGGCAGGTCAGCCAAACTCATATCACCCACCCAGCCCAGCGCGGTCAGCATCACCAACAGTATCGTCAGTCCTGCCAGCACCCCGTTTTTGAACCGGTTTTTCAATTTCTGTGTTTTCATCGTCCTCAAATTATGCCGTCCTCATCGGCGGGCAGGTTAGTCGGCAACGTAATCGTAACCGTCGTGCCGACATCCAGTTTGGAATCCAGATAAATGGTGCCGCGGTGTGCCTCGACCATCTCTTTTGCGATGGCAAGTCCCAAACCGCTGCCGCCTTTTGCACGCGAACGCGCCTTATCTACGCGGTAAAATCGTTCGAACAGGCGCGGAATATCGTCTTTTGGGATACCCATACCATCATCCTTGACCCGGATGACCACATGGCTGTCATCTCGCCGAAAAGCTGACAGTACAATGTGTCCACCCGTCGGCGTGTATTTCACCGCATTAGACAAAATGTTAATAACCACTTGTTCCAATCGCTCTCGGTCGCCATTCATATCGGGCATTTTACCCGCGATATCCAGTGATAGCGTGTGACCATTGTTTTCGGCTTCGAGCGCCATTGCATTGAACACACTCTCTAACATATGTTGCATGGAAAAACGCTGAAAACGCAAATCCATCTTGCCGCAGTCCAATTTAGACAGCGTAAGCAGGTCTTTGACAATGCGTGTCATGCGGTCGGTTTCGCCCGCAATGACTGACAGGAATTTCACTTCGGTATCGGCGGGCAGTTCACCTGCGGCGTCAATCAGGGTTTCGGTATAACTCTTGATGTTGGTCAGCGGCGTGCGCAGTTCGTGGGACACGTTGGCGATAAATTCGCGGCGCGAGTCATCCAGTTTGCGCTGTTCGGTGATGTCATGGATGACCGCGACAATACCGCGTTCAACCTCGCCTGCACCGTAAGGTGCGAACAGCACCGACAAGGTACGCCCCTCCCGCTCGATTTCCATTTGCAAAAAGCCGCGTTCGCCCGCATTCTTTTGTGTAGGCACTTCGATACCTTCAAACAAATCGTTGAAGTGCATATCCTCGCAGAAACTCACGCCCAACAACCGTTCGGTTGCCGGGTTCATGTGAATCAAACAGCCGTCGGCGCTGAACGCTGCCACGCCGTCGGTCATGTGTAGAAAAATCGTGCCCAGCTTGTCACGCTCGCCCGCAATTTCTTCCAGTGTGTCGTGCAGGCGGTCGGCCATGTGGTTAAATGTTGCAGTCAACTCGCCGATTTCGTCGTTAGACTGGATATCCAACCGGTGGCTGAAATCACCCGACGCTACCATCTGCGCACGAGTGCGAATATTTTCAATCGGTGTGGTGATGGTCTTGGACAGCAGAAAACTGAGCATGACCGCCACCAGCAATCCGAACATCATAGCGCGCAGCACGATGCCGAAAAAATTCCACGACAGGTCGCGCACTTCGCGTTTGTCGTCGAAAAAATAAATGATGTACTGTGGGTGTTGTCCCTGCTCGTCGAGCGCCAGCGGAATGGCATAATCCATATAGCTGTCAATCGTCGTGTTCGCGCTGCCGATTTTACCATTCATCGCGGAAACGATATTGGGCGTGCGGGTCAGCTCGGCGGCGCGCGTCTCACTGGTGCTTGACCCATCCACAAACGTGCCATTGCCGTCAAGCACACAGTAATAGCGATAATTGTCAATGCCGAGCTGACCGACGAACGCCGACAAAATCTCCATCATCCGCGGCACGCCCTCTTGTCCCCGCTCGGCTGCCTGTTCGAGCGAAAGCAGCGTCTCGCTGCCGTTTTGGGTCATCACGTCCTCAATCTGGCTTTCAAAATCATCCAGATAATAGCTGCCGACGCTATTGACCAGAAAGGTGCCCATGACAGCCATGACCGAAACAATCAGCAATATCAAAATCAGCACCAGCTTCATATGCAGGCTGCGAAACATAAGCGGTTCTCCTTAATTTTTGGCGAAGTAATAGCCCATACCGCGTTTTGTGATGATGAACTTGGGCTGGGCAGGCTCGTCCTCGATTTTTTCGCGCAGGCGGCGAATGGCGACATCTACGGCGCGCAGGTCTCCATAATATTCAAACCCCCACACCTTTTCCATCAACTCCTCACGCGACACGACGCGACCCGGTTCGGCCGCCAAATAAGACAAAATATCAAACTCACGCACCGAAAGGTCGATGGGCTTACCGTCCTTGTATACTGCGCTGTCCTCCTCAGAGATTTCCAGCCCAGTACCAGCGGACGGATGTGCGGCAACTGGTGTAGTTGCCGACACCCGCCGCATATTGGCTTGAATCCGCGCAATCAATTCGCGGTTGGAAAAAGGCTTTGTCACATAGTCATCTGCGCCCAACTCCAAGCCCATAATCTTATCCGATTCTTCCTCACGAGCGGTCAGCATGATAATAGGCACCTGTGACTGTGCGCGCACCCGACGGCAAATTTCAAAGCCGTCCATGCCGGGCAGCATCACATCGAGCAGGATGAGGTCGGGTGCAGCTTCAAGCGCCAGCCGCAGACCGGTCGGGCCGTCGTAGGCTTCCAGCGTTTCAAAACCGTTTCGTTTCAGGTTAAAGCAAATGATGTTTGCAATATCCTGTTCATCCTCGACCACCAGTATGGTTTTTGCCATACTCGTTCACCTCCGTCCGTCTAAAAGCCCCTTGAGTCGCGCGCGATACATGGCCGCAACCGTTTTTGCGTCACGGATTTCTCCCGATGCAATGCGGCGTTCCAGTTCTTCCACTGGCATCCGAATACGTTCAACGAACTCCCCTTCGTCGGGTGTCGCCTCGCCCGGATGCAAACCACGGGCGGCATACAGATAGGTCACTTCGGTCAAAAAGCCGGGTGACGGGTAAATGCAGCCCAAATCAATCAGTTCATCGGCTGTGCAGCCGGTCTCCTCTTTCAATTCCCGCGCACCACAATCCCGAATGTTTTCATCTGGGCCGTGGTCGAGCTTGCCTGCCGGAATTTCAGTGACCATCTCGCCAAATGGATAGCGGAACTGTCGTACCAGCCACACATAACCGTCATCGTCAATCGGCAGGACTCCCACACCGCCTACATGCTCACACACTTCGCGCTTTGCCGGCTTGCCGTTGGGCAGTTCTACCTCATCCAATCGGGCTTTCATAATCTTGCCTTCAAAATAATAGGTCTCGGAACATTTTTTCTCGGTGAAATCCATCTTGGTTCCTCCTTTGTTGTCTGTGCTTGCGGTGTCTGGTCAGTCATCAGCACGCAAAATACGAGCTGTTCTACCGGGAATACGCAGTGCAAGGTCACCCAGTTCAGCGCTGGTGCGTGTGCTGCCACCTGTGTGCATGAGGTCTGTGACACTATGGCAGGGCAGACGCACGACATTTTCTTCGGCATCTCGGTTGATGATAACAAATACACGCTCGTGTTCGTCCCAGCGCTCATACACCAGCAGACCACCCTTGGCGCGTACAAAGCGCAATTCACCGCCAGTCAGCGCCGAACTGTGCGTGCGCACACCACCCAGTCGGCGGTAAAAATCGAGTAGTGAACCGTCTTCATTACCCCACGGATAGGTGCGGCGATTAAACGGGTCTTCAAAGCCCTGTACACCGGCTTCATCTCCGTAGTAGATGGTCGGAGAACCGGGCATCGTAAACTGAATGGTCGCCGCCAGATACATCTTCTCACGTGCGGCAATCAGTTCGTCACCCATGAGCCGCGCAGCGGCGCGGTGCTCACGGCTGCCGCTCCAGTCCTCCGGTTTTGCACCCATAACGGTCAGAGCACGCGGGGTATCGTGTGTGCCAATAATGTTCATCAGGTTATAGAACACCGCACGCGGGTAATTTTCGCGCAGGCACTCCATCTTTTCGGCAAAGTCCTCGGCAGGCGAACCGCCCAGAAAACTCAGCACACCATCACGCAGAGGATAGTTCATCACGCTATCTAGTTCCCCGCCCTGAAAATAGCGGCGGCGCACCGAATAGCTGATTTTATTGGACGCGTCCTCCCAGACCTCGCCCACGACCAGCGCGTCAGGCTTTTCCCGACGAGCGGCAGCATTGAGTTTTGCAATGAACTGGTCGGGCAATTCGTCTGCCACGTCCAACCGCCAGCCCGATGCACCCAAGCGCAACCAGCGGCGAATCACGCTGTCCTCATCCTCAATGATATAGTCCAGATAATTTGGGTTTAACTCGTTGACCTGTGGCAAAGTGTAGATACCCCACCAAGAACTGTACTGGTCGGGCCAGTGCGAAAAGTCGTACCACTCAAAATATGGGGAATCCTGCGACTGGAACGCGCCCAAGCTGTCATAATGTCCACGCGCATTAAAATATACGCTATCGTAGCCGTTGTGACTAAACACGCCATCCAAAATCACGCGCATCCCGCGCTTTTTCGCTTCGGCGCACAGTTCTTGGAAGTCCTCCTCGGTGCCCATCATGGGGTCAATGCACTTATAGTTGCCAGTGTCATACCGGTGGTTGGAATAGGCTTCAAAAATAGGGTTAAAGTACAGGGTCTGGACGTGCAGCGACTGCAAGTAGTCCAGCTTGGACAGCACGCCTTTGAGACTGCCACCGAAAAAGTCATTGTTGAGAATTTCGCCGTGCTCGTCGGGTTGATACACTGGAATATCATTCCAGTTATCGTGTACCTCGCGGTGTGCGCGGTAGCCCTCCTTGGGCGGCACTTCGGTACGACAAAAGCGGTCGGGGAAAATATTATAAGTGATGCCCTTACCGAACCAGTCTGCTACCTGATACCCACCGTCATACACGGTGAGCTGGTAACATTCTCCGCGGGTATCGCTCTCATAGCTCTCACCATGTGCGCCGCGGCAAATATATTTTGTTTCATTGCGGCCTTCTGCCACAAAGTAATACCAATATAAATCGGGAGTTTGCGGAATAAAATTGACCGTATAGCGGTCGCAGGCACCCTCAATGCCATCCCAGTGCATGGGATAGCCCATCGGCTCCTGTCCATCAATACAGATATACAGCGTCACGCGCTGCAAAAACACCTCACGAGGTGGAAAAACCGAAAAACGTACCGTCTGACCGGCGGGCACTGCGCCATAGGGCTGCTTGCAAGCCAGGTCACGGGATTTAAAAATACTCTGTTCAAACATATTACAGATTTACTCCTTTGGGAAAATGCTTTTGCCAAAGCAGCGCTTTGGCTGGCTTTCGCAAAAGCACGTTCTTGGCGAAAGTGAGGACTGCCCGATTGGGGACAGTCCACGCTCTCTACTATCATATCAAATGGATTGATAGACCTCAACATATTTTTCGGCAGATTTCGTCCAACTGAAATCGGTTTCCATTCCGCCCCGTACCAGCTTTTTCCATGCCTCCGGATTGTAGCGGTAAACCTCGCACGCCTCGCGGATGACATGCAGCATATCATGGGCGTTGTAGCTGAAGAACGTAAAGCCGTTGCCTGTACCCAGATAATCGACGAATGCGGTCACTGTATCCTTTAATCCGCCAGTCTCGCGCACAATCGGAATCGTGCCGTACCGCAGCGCAATCATTTGCGCCAAACCACACGGCTCGGTTTTAGACGGCATCAGGAACAAATCGGCACCGGCATAAATTTTGTTCGCCAACTCGGCAGAGAACAGAATGGATACCGAAATCTTATCCGGATAGCGGCGCTTGGCATCCAAAAACATCTGTTCATACCGCCAGTCACCTTTACCCAGCATGATAAGCCGCACATCATCTTGTAAGATATCGTCCAGTACAGCTTCCACCAAATCCAGACCCTTTTGGTCGGTCAAGCGCCCAATCATGGCAATGACCGGTGTATCCGCCTGCCCTTCTAACCCGCACAAATCAAGCAAGTCTTTTTTATCTGCCTTCTTTCCTGCCGGACGCGCAGCAGTATAGTGTTTGTGCAGTGCCGGGTCGGTCGCCGGGTCAAATGCTTCCATATCAATGCCGTTCAAAATGCCGTGCAGTTTATAGCTATTGTTGCGAAGAATAGCATCCAATCCATGTCCATAGTACGGGGTCTGGATTTCCTCTGCGTAGCTGGGCGACACGGTCGTAACTGCGCCCGATGCCACAATCGCCGCCTTCATCAAATTGACATCGCCATCCATTTCCATGAATCCCGAGCGGAAGTGCGCATCATCAATGCCCAGCACATATTCAAGCACATCACGCCCAAATCGTCCCTGAAAGGCGATGTTGTGAATGGTGAACACAGTCTTGATACCAGTATAATCCGGACGACCGGCGAACATCAGATTATAATACACTGGAATGAGTGCGGTCTGCCAGTCGTTGGCGTTGATGACATCGGGCTTCCAATCCAAATCGGGCAGGATTTCCAAAACCGCCTTACTAAAGTATGCGAACCTTTCGGCGTCATCATACTCCCCATAGAGCTGTGCACGCGCAAAATAATATTCGTTATCAATAAAATAATAGGTCACGTCATCCTTTTCATACGAAAAGATACCGCAATATTGATTGCGCCAGCCAAGCTGCACATAGGCGTTCTTCACATGGGTCATTTTTTCGCGCCAATTCGCGCCAATGGCGCTGTACAGCGGGCAGAACACGCGCACATCGTGTCCAGCCTTTGCCAGCGCTGCGGGCAGCGCGCCCGCCACATCGCCCAGACCACCAGTTTTGATAAACGGCGCGACTTCTGGTGATGCAAACATGATTTTCATAACAATATCCCCTCTCAGCGAGCGAAAAGCGGGAGCTTCCCCTGTTGGACGCTCCCGCTTGTAACAGAATCCATTTTGTTAGGGAATCAAAGTCCCCCTAAGAAACACGCAGACCAGCATTTTTATCTGCGTTACCCCCGCAGGTATCCCCTTTTGGGGTAAAATCCGAAAGAGACCTCCGGATTTTTTGGAATTTTATGGTCTTCCAGCCGGGCGTTCGGCAGTATTTATACGACCGAGCGCTTTGCGATAACGACCGGATAATTTTCATGACCCATCATGGTACGACCCTCACGGATGGTCACGCCGCGGTCAAGCACCATATGTGCCAGCGACGCGCCCGACAGAATACGGCCGTTTTCCATGACGATAGAGTTTTTCACCTCAGCATCCTTTTCAATCAGCACATCGCGGAACAGGATGGAGTTTGTGACCTTGCCTTCGATGTGGCAGCCATCGGCAACCAAGCTATCACATACTTCGGCTTCATCGCCATAATATGCCGGTGCTTCGTCATAGATGCGGGTAAAGATGGGACGGGTGCGCAGGAACAGCTCATTGCGGCAGTCCTTGTCCAGAATATCCATGCTTGCCTGGAAGTAGTCCTTAGCATCAAAGACCTTCATGTTATACTCGTTAAAGACATAAGCACCGATGTTGCTTTCGGTCAGCGCACGGGTGAGCAATTCGCGCTCGAAGTGGGTGCAGTTGTGGGTAACACAGTCGGCAATCAGATGAATCAGATACTGACGAGTCATCACATAGATACCCAGTGCCGAATACTTGCACTTGCCGTCGTTGTTGTCGCCCACGCGAATATCCACGATTTCGCGCTTGCGGTTGAGTTCGCAGTAAGTCGTGAACGGATTGTCTACCGACTTCTTGGTGACAACCATCGTAACATCATTGCCGCTCTCCTCATGGGCGCGTAATACCTCGTCTACCGGTACATTGGCAATCAGGTCGCCGTCTGCCAGCACGACATAATCAGCGCGATTCTTTTGCAGGAAGTCGATTGCACCAGCCAGTGCATCAATCTTGCCGCGATATTCGCCAGTCACCAGCGGCGAAGCCTTCTTGGAATAGGAGTACGGCGGCAGCAGGGTGATACCCGCATTTTTACGGGACAAATCCCAGTCCTTACCGGTGCCAATGTGGTCGATGAGCGACTGATACTTGTCCTTCATCAACAGGCCGATGCGGTACACGCCCGCATTGACCATGTTAGACAGCATAAAGTCAACGATACGATACCGGCCGCCGAACGGAACGGCTGCAACGGTGCGATGGTCGGTCAGTTCGCGCAAGTCGTTGTCGGTATCAAAAGCGATAATAAGTCCTAAAACATTTTTCATGGTTGCGTCCCCTCTTTTTATTCCTGGTCGGGCAGGTCTGCGCCTGCCATCTCCTTGGCACCCAGCTTGGCATTCTTGCCAATGCGAACACCCGATGCCACGACAGCAACGCCCCAATCATCAGCAGCAACCTCGCTCGGTGCTGCACCGACTGTTGCGCCCGCGCAGATGTGTGCGTTTTCTGCCACAATGGCATAGCGAACGGTTGCACCCTTCTCAACCACAGCACCCGGCATCAGGATGGAATATTCCACCTTCGCACCCTTTTCAATGGTGACATCAGAGAACAGTACAGACTCGGATACTTCACCGTAAATCTCGCAGCCCTCGGAAATCAGTGAGTGCATGACTTTGGACTGTTTGCTTGTGAAGTGCGGGGGCGCACCGTTGTTGCGTCCATAAATCTTCCAGCTATCATCGGTCAGATTCAGGCCAGACTTGGGAGAAAGCAAGTCCATATTTGCTTCCCACAGCGATTCAATGGTACCGACATCCTTCCAGTAACCCTCGAAGCGGTAAGCAACCATCTTTTCGCCTGCATTCAGCATTGCCGGAATAATATCCTTGCCGAAGTCGTTGGACGAAGCAGTATTATTCTCGTCGTCGATGAGGTATTGACGCAGCTTCTTCCAGCTAAAGATGTAGATACCCATAGAAGCCAGTGTGCTCTTGGGCTGCTTGGGCTTCTCCTCGAACTCATAGATGGTTCCGTCCTCGCGGCAGTTCATAATACCAAAGCGCGAAGCTTCATCGAGCGGCACTTCCATAACCGCAATCGTGGCATCTGCACCGGCCTTTTTGTGATGCTGGAGCATCTTGTTGTAGTTCATCTTGTAGATGTGGTCGCCCGACAGAATCAGGACATAATCGGGGTCATACTCGTCCACAAACTCGATGTTCTGATAGATGGCGTTTGCTGTGCCCTTGTACCAATCCGAACCTTTGCCGCGCTGGTACGGCGGCAGGGTGTAGACACCGCCGCGCATACGGTCAAGGTCCCAAGTCTGACCCGAACCGATGTAAGCGTTGAGCACATGCGGCTCATACTGTGTCAGTACACCTACCGTGTCAATGCCAGAATTGACACAGTTTGACAGCGGGAAGTCGATGATTCGATACTTGCCGCCGAACGGTACAGCAGGTTTTGCCACCTTGGTTGTCAGCACATACAGTCTGCTTCCCTGGCCGCCAGCCAGAAGCATGGCAACACATTCTTTCTTACGATACATGATTACTCTCCGTTTCTCCTCACTTATTTTGTATCAGGACTCCGGTTGCGCACTTTGAGGGAATGGCACAACGGAGTGAGATAAATCGAGTTTATTCTTGATTTTGATTGCCCCGTGTGCGGCGGCTTGCCGTGGTCGTCTTGCTCTTTTCTCCACGCGCCTTGGGTGCCGGGCTTGCCGACGCACTCTTGCACTCGGCCTTGCCGCTTTTGCTCGCCGGTGTCGCCTTGGCACGGCGGGCAACCCGCGGTTTGCCCTTTAAGTAAATTACCGAAAGCGGTGCAATCTCCAAATCAATCAGGTCAGCATGTCCGTGCAGCTTGGGTGCGACCGGCTCACCGGTCTGCTCATCCACGGTCTTTTCCAGCACAGAGGCTGCTGCCTTGGAACGAACCTTTCCATTCTTGACACCAGAACCGCCGAATTCAGGCGCATCTGAAGTGAAAATTTCTTCATAAGTACCCGGATATGGCACGCCGATGCGGTAGCTTGGGTGATAGACCGGCGCAAAGTTAACCACGCAAATAAGGTCAGTGCCATCCGATGCAATGCGGCGGAATGCAATGATATTATTGCGGTTGTCGTCGTGGGAAATCCACTCGAAGCCCTGCCAGTCCATATCGTTTTCCCAAAGCTGCTTGTTTGCCAGATAAGCGGCGTTGAGCGCCTTGACATAGGTTTGCATCTGGCGGTGTGCATCGTAATCGAGCAGCATCCAATCCAGTCCGCGTGCCTCGCTCCATTCGGAGAACTGAGCGAACTCACCACCCATGAACAGCATTTTCTTTCCGGGGTGTGCCATCATGTAGCCATAGAGCGCACGCAGGGTTGCAAATTTATTTTCATACGGTTCGGGCATCTTGTCGATGAGCGAATGTTTTCCGTGTACGACTTCGTCGTGTGAGAGCGGCAAAATATAGTTTTCGGAGAACGCATACATGAACGAAAAGGTAATCTTATCGTGCATATCCTTGCGGAAGAACGGGTCGGCCGATACATAGCACAGCATATCGTTCATCCAGCCCATATTCCACTTGAAGTTAAAGCCCAGACCGCCAACCGAACCGGGTTTGGTCACCATAGGCCATGCGGTGGACTCCTCTGCAATCATCATCACGTCGGGATGGTCGGTCAAAATCATGTGGTTGAGCAACCGCAGGAAATCGACCGCTTCCAGATTTTCACGTCCGCCATAAATGTTGGGGCGCCATTCGCCCTGACGGTTGTAGTCCAGATACAGCATGGACGCAACGGCATCGACGCGCAAGCCATCAATGTGGAACTGTTCCACCCAGAACATAGCGGACGAGAACAGCAGGTTACGCACCGATACCTTGCCGTAGTCAAAGACACGTGTGCCCCATTCCTTGTGCTCCATCTTGAGCGGGTCGGCGTACTCATAGAGGTAAGAGCCGTCGAACTCGACCAAGCCGTGTCCGTCCTTGGGGAAGTGGGCGGGTACCCAGTCCATAATGACACCGATTCCAGCCTGATGGCACTTGTCAATGAAATACATCAGGTCATGCGGCGTGCCGTAGCGCGAAGTTGCGGCAAAGTAACCGGTGACCTGATAACCCCATGAACCATCAAAGGGGTGTTCGGTCAGCGGCATACATTCAATGTGCGTATAGCCCATTTCCTTGACATAGGGCACCAGTTCGTCGGCAAGCTGACGGTAAGAATAGAAGTTTCCGTCCTCATGGCGCTTCCACGAACCCATATGTACTTCGTAGATATTCACCGGCGCAGTATAGGGCAAGTGAGTCTTGCGCCACTGCATCCAGCTATCGTCGTTCCACTCATAGCCTTCCAAATCAAAGGTTTTAGAAGCATTCGACGGACGGGTTTCCGCGTGGAACCCATAGGGGTCAGCCTTATCAAAATACTGCCCGTCCGGTATATGAACCGAATATTTGTAAGAATCGTACTGCTTTACACCGGGAATAAAACATTCCCAGATACCTGTTTCATCGCGCTCCATTTTATGCGCATCGCGACTCCAGCCATTAAATTCACCCATTACTGCAACTTCGACGGCGTTGGGCGCATAGACAGAAAAGTAATATCCTTCCTGTCCATCACGGGTCTGCCGATGGGCACCCATAAATTCATAGGCGCGGCAATCCCGGCCGGACTGAAACAAGGCGGCATGTTCCTCTTTGGTTGTCATCCTTGTCTGCAAAGTCATGCGTTCATCTCCCTCTAACAATGCGCAAATTCGCGCGTTTTCCTCAGTATTTCAGAACTTCCCGTCGAACTTTGTCATTTTTATACAGTTTCGCGCGGACGAATTTCTGTTTTACTAGGTATAGTATACAACCATGCGCAAAAAAAGTCCAGTGATATTTCGCTTTTTATGCAAACACTGGACAATTTTTATGAAGTTTTTGTGTCGGTTTTGGTCAGACTGCCTGTTCGTCCAGCATCCGGCGAATCAAGTCGAGGGCAGTCGATGCCGCCTGATAGCGCACGCGGTCACGTCCCAGACTAGAGTGCATCTCGTAAATCTGGCACCGTTCCCCCCAACATACAGCAATATAGACCAATCCAACCGGCTTTTCAGGCGTGCCGCCATCCGGCCCCGCAATGCCTGTGATGCCGACACCGAAATCGGTTCCCATCAGACGCGCTACGCCGTGCGCCATCTGTTCTGCGGTTTCAGGGCTGACCGCCCCCTTGGTATCTAAGGTGTGTTGTGAAACCCCCAACACGCCCACTTTGACCGCATTGGCATACGAACACACCCCACCTTTATAATAAGCCGATGCGCCCGGCAAGTCGGTCAACCGCTTGGACAGCAATCCACCTGTGCAGCTCTCGGCAACCGCCAGCGTCAGCCCACGCGCGCGCAGCCCGTCGCCTACCACTTGTTCCAAGGAATCGACATCCACGCCATACACGCTATCGCCCAGCGCGTCCACCACTTGCTGCACCACTGGTGCCAGCAGTTCTTCGGCCTGTTCTGCCGTGTCCGCTTTGGCGGTCACGCGCACAAAACATTCGCTGGTTTTGGCATACGGTGCAATTGTCGGGTTTTGCATGGTCGCCATTTGGTCGTGCAGAATGGCTTCCATTGCCGACTCACCCAGTCCAAACACGCGCACGTTATGTGATACGATGCAGCCGCCCGCCAGCGGGTACAGATAGGGCATGGCGCGCAGTCGGAACATCGGCTCGCACTCGCGCGGTGGGCCGGGCAGCATGATAACATGTGTGCCGTCTGCCTCGAATGCACAGCCGGGCGCAGTTCCCCAGTCATTAACCAGCGGCACGCACCCTTCTGGCAACCATGCCTGCTTTTCATTGTTTGGAGTCATCTCGCGTCCGATATCGGCAAAAAATTTGCGAATCCGGTCGAGTGAGGGCTGGTCGAGCACCAACTTTTTATTGAACACACGCGCCAGCGTCTCTTTGGTCAGGTCGTCCAACGTTGGCCCCAATCCACCTGTTGTAATTAAAATATCAGCACGCGCCTTGGCTTCCCGAATGACACGTTCCAACCGTTGCGGGTTGTCGCCCACCACGGTCTGATAATACACGTCAATACCCAGTTCGGACAATCCCTGTGAAATCACCTGTGCATCGGTGTTTACAATGTCGCCCAGCAGGATTTCGGTGCCGACGGCAATCAGTTCTGCTTTCATATAGTCTCCCTCTTTCACGCAGCGCGGGTACTGCGTGCGGTACGCTTTCAGCATACCACATCACCATCCGTGCCGCAAGTCGATAAACCCTGATTTTGTGTCAAATTTCGGTCAAATCTGTGTATATTCCGCGCTTACACCAGTACGCGCTCGGTACCTGCGACCGCTTCCGCGACCAGTGCTTCGACGTCCAGCGCCCGCTCGGCTTCCTCAATCTTATACAACTTTGGCTTGGTGTTGGGGTGCTTGGGCGTAAAGACCGTACAGCAGTCTTCATAAGGCAAAATCGAGGTTTCAAACGTGTCAATCTTGCGGGCAATCTGCACGATTTCCTCCTTGTCCATGCCAATGACCGGACGGAACACCGGCAAGGTCTGGCAAACCGCATTTGTGACCGCCATCGCCGGCATGGTCTGGCTTGCCACCTGTCCCAAACTCTCGCCCGTAATCAAGCCCCCGCACTCATACTCTACCGCCAACCGTTCGGCAATGCGCATCATAAACCGGCGCATAATGAGTGTAAACAGTTCCTCATGGCACTTATCCCGAATTTCTTCCTGAATCTTGGTGAACGGCACCACCAAAATCGGCATTCTGCCACAATAAGTGGTCAGCTTGCGCCCCAGTTCAAATACCTTTTCTTTTGCGCGGTCAGATGTGTACGGATAGCTGAAAAAGTGGATGCCCACCAGCTCCAAGCCGCGCTTTGCCATCATGTAGCCCGCCACAGGCGAGTCAATGCCGCCCGAAAGCAACAGCGCGGCACGTCCATTGGTGCCCACCGGCATACCGCCCGCACCGGGCACCGGCCCCGCATGTACAAAGGCATACTGTTCTCGAATCTCAAAATGCACGGTCAAAGCCGGATGGTGCATATCCGGTTTCATGTGTGGATGGCGGTGCGCCAGCTCACCGCCGAGCTGCTGCGACACCTGAACCGAAGTGAGCGGAAACCGCTTGTCACCGCGCTTGGTTTCTACCTTGAATGTGGATGCTGCTGCAATCTGGTCTGCCAGATAGTGCTCTGCCGTCTCCAGCATGGCTTCCATGCTCTTTTCACACACGGCGGCACGACAAATAAGCGCAATACCAAACACGCGGCTCACCGCGTCCATGACCGCATCGCCGTCCACTTCCTCCGGAATCTCTACATAAATGACCGACTGGCGCAGACTGACTGTGCACCCCCCGACCGCTTTCAAGCGGCGTTTGAGGTTGCCCAGCAATCTATCTTCAAACTTTTTGCGGTTGAGTCCTTTGAGCACGATTTCCCCGCACTTGAGCAGCAATACTTCTTTCATATGCAATCTAAAATCCTTTCGTCTTATCGTCTAAGCATCTTTGCGCCCGCTTCCAATCCGTCCAGCAAGGCATCAATATCTTGTGTTATGTTGAATGGCGCAAATGAAATACGCAGCGCACTGTCAATGCGCTTTTTGTCCAGCCCCATGGCACGCAAGACCATACTTTCCTTGCCCTTGGAGCAAGCCGAACCCGCCGACACAAACACATCTTTGGATTCGAGCACGCGCAACATAACCTCACTTTTGCAGCCGGGCAGCGACAGATTGACCACATGGGGCACATCGCCTTGCCCGTTCCACACAGCCCACGGCAACCGCTGTTCGACCTGTTCGATTAAGTAGGACTTGAGCGCCGCGACGTGCGCCACATCTTCTGCCATGTGCGCGGCGCGTATGCAACAGGCTTGCGCAAACGCGGCTATCTGCGGCATCGGCTCGGTGCCCGAACGGAAGCCGCTCTCCTGCCCCCCACCGACCAGATAAGGCTGCAAATGCACTTCACGCTTTTTATAAAATGCGCCGATGCCCTTGGGCGCACCGATTTTGTGACCGCTCACACTCATCAAGTCACAATTCCATTTCTTTGGTGTCAGCGGCACGCGGAACAACCCCTGCACAGCATCTATATGAAACAGCGCCTGCGGATTGCGCCGCTTGAGCGCCGCGCCAATTTCTGCCACGGGCAGCACGGTTCCCACTTCATTGCTGACCAGCATCACCGACACCAATGCGGTATCGTCACACATCGCATCTACAACCGCCTGTGCGGGCACATGCCCGTCGGCTTGGGGCGCCACATAAGTGACTTCCCATCCCTGACTTTCCAGTCGTCGGCACGCCTGTATGGTGGCAGCGTGTTCGATGGCCGTGGTCACAATATGCTTTCCGATATGACGGTTTTTTTGCGCCGCACCAAAAATGGCTGTATTGATACCCTCTGTGCCGCCCGATGTAAAAAACAATTCGGCAGGCGTACACCCCATCGCTTGCGCAACCGTCTCCCGGCTTTCTTTCAAAAGCTGTGCCGCCGCAATGCCCATTTTGTGCAGCGACGACGGATTGCCGAACTGCTCGCACATGACCTGCTGCGCTATCTCTGCCGCTTCAGGCAAGGTGCGCGTGGTCGCCGCATTGTCTAAATAGTGAATCATCGGCAAATGCCTCCTGAATGTATCGTTTTTTCTTTTATCTTTCATTATACCAGCACTTTGCCCCCCTGCCAACCATTTTCCACGTCCTGCCCATCCCTATCTACCTATCTCATGCAAAAAACCAATCTTTTTCCATTTCTTTTCCCACCAAACCTACAAAAATTACCGTTCTGTTCAATTTCCTGCCCGGCTGCTCTTGTACTGCGCTTGCCCTTGCGGTATAATAGAGATTGTTTGCTGGACTGATACAAAGACAGTGTCCGTCCACAGTAAACAATCTGTTCTTTTGTTCTTTTGTGGGGAATTTTCCTTCCCCTCTATGGTTTCATCTTTTTTATGTTGAAAGGGGCTTACAAATATGCCTGGCAAAGTAATTCTCGGTGCCCAGTGGGGCGATGAAGGCAAGGGTAAATTTATTGACATTTTCGCAGCACATGCCGATTTGGTTGTGCGCAGTCAGGGCGGCAACAACGCCGGTCACACGGTTGTCGTTGATGGCGAAAAATATAAATTGCAGCTCATCCCTTCGGGTATCCTCTACCCCGACTGCGTCAACATCATCGGGCCTGGCGTTGTCGTTGACCCGCGCAACGTCCTGCGTGAAATCGACGGTTTGACCGAAAAGGGTGTGCGCACCGATAACCTGTTCATTGATGCCCGTTGCCATTGTATCCTGCCGTGGCACCTCGAACTCGATGCCCTGTCCGAAAAAGCGCGCGGCGGCGACGACATCGGTACCACCAAAAAAGGCATTGGCCCGACCTACATGGACAAGGCCGAGCGCATCGGTGTGCGTATGCACGATTTCGTTGACCCCAACCGCTTTGAAAACGTTATTCGCGCTGCCTGCTCCCGTAAAAACAAGGTCATCACTGGCGTTTACGGCGGTCAGCCCATCGACGTTGAAGCTGTACTGACCGAGTACCGCGGTTATGCAGAACGCTTGCGCAGCCATGTGCGCGACACCTCCATTCTGACCTATGAGGCAGTCAAAGCTGGTAAATTTGTGCTGTTTGAGGGTGCTCAGGGCACGCTGCTTGACCTCGACATGGGCACTTACCCCTATGTCACCTCCTCGCATCCCATCGCGGGCGGCTGCTGCATTGGTTCTGGTGTTGGCCCCTCGGCTATCACCGACATCATGGGCATTTTCAAAAGCTACACCACCCGTGTCGGCAAAGGCCCCTTCCCCACCGAGCTGTTTGACAAGACCGGCGACTATATCCGCGATGCCGGCGGTGAGTTCGGCACCGTCACCGGTCGTCCGCGCCGCACCGGCTGGTTTGACGCGGTGATTGCCCGCTATGCCGTGCGCGTCAACGGCCTGACCGAAATGGTCATCAATAAAATTGACCCGCTGCGTGGCCTGCCCAAGCTCAAAGTCTGCGTCGCCTATGAGCTTAACGGTCAGCGCTTGACCGAATTCCCCGCCAACTTCGCAGACCTTGAACATTGCACCCCGGTCTATGAAGAATTTGACGGTTTTGATGAGGACATCACCGGCTGCCGCTCGTTTGATGAACTGCCCGCTTCGGTTCAGTCCTATATCAAGGCACTGGAACGCATTTGCGATTGCCCCATCACTATGCTGGGCGTTGGCCCGGCGCGTGACCAAGTTATCACCGTCAAGTAACGCTCCAACACCCCAAAACTGAAACTTACTCACAAAAAGACCTGCCAATCGGCAGGTCTTTTTCTTCTCTTAACCCATTGTCTCATACACCGGCGTAACCGAACAGCACTTTCCACTCTTATCGTCAATCTCAAACACCGCACCCATCAGCGCAGTTTGTCCGGATGCCGCGCGGAATGGCTCGGTCAGGTCGCCGCGAAACATGGCAATCGACTGTTCAGGCTGTATGCCCAACACCGACCACACCGGCCCGGTCATGCCAATATCTGTCATATACCCGGTTCCCTTAGGATTGACGCGCGCATCAGCCGTCGGCACATGGGTATGTGTGCCATAGACTGCGCTGCACCGTCCGTCCAGATAAAACCCCATCGCCAATTTCTCACTGGTCGCACCGGCGTGAAACTCGCACACCACCCAGTCATATTTGCCCTTTTGCTCTTTCAAAATCCGGTCGGCACACAAAAACGGATTATCCGGCCCAAACGCCATTTCACACCGTCCAATCAGATTCATCACCAACAGCCGCCTGCCTGCGCAGTCAAAAATCCCCCAGCCTCTGCCCGGTTGTTGGGGCGCCTGATTGGCTGGACGCAGAATATATGCACACTCATCCAAATACGGTACTATCTGCCGCTTATTGTAAACATGGTTGCCCAATGTCACCACATCGGCTCCGGCTGCAAACAAATCATCGGCTTGGTCGGGCGTGATGCCTACCCCCGACGCATTTTCCCCGTTCACAATCGTAAAATCAATGCCATGCTGCTTTTTGACCTGCCGCAGCAGACGGCGCACGGTTTCCAAGCCCGGTTTGGAGACAACGTCCCCAACTGCCAAAAGCTTCATATTCCCTCCTTGTCGTCACAGCAAAAGAGGCGTGCTACAAAGCCGCCTCTTTCGCCAATTCCATATAAACTTGTTCCGTCTTATCGACTTAGTCGAACAGAGGCGAAACCGAAACTTCTTCATAAATGCGCGCAATCGCTTCGGTAAAGACCGGCGCAACCTGAAGAACATGAATCTTGTCAATCATCTTTTCCTGCGGCAGTGCAATGGTGTCCAGCAGGGTCAAGGTCTTAATCGGGCTGTTCTGGATGCGCTCAATCGCCGGGCCAGACAGTACACCGTGGGTTGCACAAGCGTGGATTTCAGTTGCACCACCCTTTTCAACCAGCGCTTCGGCTGCGTGTACCAGCGTGCCCGCAGTGTCAATCAGGTCATCCACCAGCATAACCTTCTTGCCGCGCACATCGCCAATGATGTTCATAACCTCAGATACATTTGCCTTGGGACGGCGCTTGTCGATGATGGCAAGCGGCAAGTCGAGCTTCTCGGCAAACTTACGCGCACGGTTGACCGAACCAAGGTCAGGGGAAACAATGACCAAATCATCGCGGTTTAAGCCAAATGTACCGGCAAAATGCGGAATGAGCACCGATGCGCCCATCATGTTATCTACCGGAATATTGAAGAAGCCCTGAATCTGAGTTGCGTGCAAATCCATCGTCAGCACGCGGTCTGCACCCGCAGTGGTCAGCAGGTCTGCCACCAGCTTAGCCGAAATCGGGTCACGCGCCTTGTTCTTGCGGTCCTGACGCGCGTAGCCAAAATAGGGCATAACCGCTGTGATACGGCCAGCCGATGCACGACGGCAGGCATCAATCATAATCAGCAATTCCATCAGGTTGTTGTTGACCGGCTCACAGGTAGACTGAATCAGGAACACGTCCGAACCGCGCACCGACTCACCGATGGAAACCGAAATTTCACCGTCAGAAAACGTGCTGACAGTCGCCTTGCCGAGCGGCAGTCCCAGTGCGGAAGAAATCTGCATGGCAAGAGCCGGATGGGAATTACCGCAGAAAATCTTGATATTTTTACCGTGAGAAATCATTTTTATTGTACCCCCTGCGTACACTGTTCCATATTCTTGGTATTTTTGGATATTTGATTCATAACAAAAAACAAAAAGCCGTTTACTTCTTTTCCTGTTCCATGCGTGCGCGGCGCTTGTCGTTCCACTCGTCGATAACGGTCTGACGTGCGCGGCCAACGACCAAAACACCATCGGGCACATCCTTTGTCACCGTCGTGCCCGCACCGGTAAAGACGCGGTCGCCGAGCGATACCGGCGCAATCAAGTTGGTATTGCATCCAATAAAGCAATCATCGCCGATGTTGGTGTGGAACTTATGATACCCGTCGTAATTGACGATGACCGTGCCGCAGCCAAAGTTGACACGCTCACCAACCGTCGCATCTCCAATGTAGGTCAGATGCGAAACCTTGGTTCCGTTGCCGATTTCAGCCTTTTTCAGCTCGACAAAGTCGCCAATGCGGGTCTTGTTGCCAATGGAACAGCCCGGACGAATATAGGCGAACGGGCCGACGGTGGCATCCGAACCAACCGCACTTTCATAAATCTGAGAAGAATTGACCTGTGTACGGTCGCCAACACTGGCCTGTTCCAGCAACGTGTTCGGACCGATGGTGCAACCGCTGCCGATGGTGCAGCCGCCGCGAATGATGGTGCCGGGCAAGATGACCGTTCCCGCGCCGATTTTGGCATCGGGTGCAATATAGACGCTGTCCGGTGCAAAAATCTGTACACCAGCCGCAATATGACGCATATTGATGCGGGTACACAGGCGCTTTTGCGCTTCAAAAGCAGACATGCCGTCGGTGACGGCTACGACCGGCTCACACAGCACAGCTTCGGCAGTTTTTCCAGACGCAATGGCTGTGTTGACCGCTTCAATGAGGTCGCCCGTCCCCAGTGCTTTGGCGGCCTCAGTGCGCGCACAGACTACGGGCACGGTGTCGGGTGCAAGGCGCACGATGGCATCCGCCGCGTCACGCTGCGGCATCCGACAAACAAAAACAGTGAAGTCCGCACCGATTGCCAGATGGCTTTCCACCAGGCGCTTGTACTCGGCTGCGGTCAGTTCAGGGCAAGGTGCATCAATCAGCAGGACATGGTCGCCCGCCGTCTCCATAACACCTTCCGCCAATCCTGCTTCTGCCAGCGCGTTTTTGACCCATGCGCCTGCGCTGCGAAACAGCACAGGAGTTTCATAGACCTTTTGCGCGCCGCGCAGTATCGTCGTAATTTGGCTCATGAAATTAGTCCTTTCAATTTCCGTCTTGAGGCGCGTGAAAGCGCCCATACCAATCCGCATATAATTATACTATAACCCCGCACGAATTTCACCGTCAAATTGAGAAAATTTATGAGGAAATTTCTGTGGGTTATACGCCCTTTGGACAAATTGCACGAATGTCCACCCCAAAACGACACCTTTCGCACCCCCTCTTGCGCACCGCTCCAAAACACGCTATAATAAAAAAGAAACTTTTTTTGCATCGTTTCGCGCCGCCCCGACACCGTATAGGGCGGCATTTTCCATCTTTTTTCTGTCTGGAGGTATCCATGAGCCTTGCATCTCTGCTGATGCCGGAAGGCGAGCTTGCTGTTATCCGTTGCGAAACGGCAGATAAGCTCATTCAGTGCGGCGACGGCGATGCCGCGCTGTTATATCTATATGTCATTCGCCGCGGGTCTGCCTTTGATGAAGCACAAGCCATGCGCGATTTGCACCTGTCCAAAGAGCGCTTTGACCGCGCCAGCTTCACGCTGACCGGCCTTGCCATCGCACAATCTCCCACTGCCGCCGAACTCAGCCCCCCTACCGCACCGCGTTACACCGCCGCCGAGCTGCGCACCGCCCGTGCAAATGACCACCGCTTTGCCGCCATCTGCGACACCGCTGAGGGAATTTTGGGTCGTCCGCTGACCGAAACGCTGCTGCGCACTCTATATACCGTCTATGACTTCATGGCATTGCCCGCCGATGTCATCATTGAGCTGCTCAGCTATCTGGGACGTGACCGCGGCTCGCTGCGCGGCCGCGATGTCGAGCGCGAAGCCTGCATCTGGGTGGACAAGCGTATTTTGACCCCCGCTGATGCACAACGCTATCTAGCCGAAGTCGAAGCCGAAAAACCACTGAGGCAAGCGCTTTTTCAGGCGCTGGGTGTGGTTGGGCGCAACCCCACTACCCCCGAGCGCGCACTGGTCAAGCTGTGTCTGGAAAAGCACTTCCCACCCGAAACCGTTTCACTCGCTATGTCCCGTATGCGGCGCAACATTGGAGAATTTTCAGCCAGCTATCTGCGCAAAATGCTGGGTGCATGGGACCAGAAAGGCGTGCACACGGTCGCTGAAATCACCGCACTAGAACCCGAAATCACCCGCAAGCCGAACACCGACGCTTCGGTCAATCAGCCGCCCTTTGGCACCGGACAACCTGCCGCCACATCGTCTGACCAATTGGCCGACTGGGAGAAAACTTGGTTGGCCGAGGTCAAGCGCCGCCGCGCCAAACAACAGGAGAGTCGATAATTTATGCGCTATAACAAAGAAATCCTGTCCGCTGTCCTGCGCGACATGGAACGCGAACACACCGCCCGCGCCGAGCAGTTTGCTGCGCGCCGTGCTGAGGTATATGCCCATTTACCGCGTGTACACGAAATCGACCGCGCACTGTCTAACACGGCTGCCGCCGTGCTGCACGCTGCCCTTGCATCGGGCAATGACCCGACCGCTGCGGTCGAACAACTCAAAACCCGCAATCTGGAACTACAAGCCGAACGCCGTCGCCTGCTGATACAAGGCGGTTACGCGCCCGATTACCTCGATGAAACACCGCTGTGTCCTGCGTGCGGCGATGCCGGTTACATCGGCACTCAGCCATGTGCCTGTCTCAAGGCACGCTATGCCGAGCGTTTAACCCAAGAACTATCCACCAGCCTACCCATTCACGACCAGAACTTTGAGCACTTCCGCATGGACTACTATTCTTCGACCCCTGATGCCCGAATAGGCATATCTGCACGCGAAAATATGGAATATAATCTGTCAGTCTGCCGCACTTATGCTGATAACTTTTCCCTACACGCCCCCAATCTATTGCTGTACGGCTCGACCGGTCTTGGAAAAACTTTCCTGTCATCCTGTATTGCAAAGGTCGTATCGGAAAAGGGATTCTCTGTCGCCTATGACACGGCAATCCGTATTTTTTCCAGCTATGAAAGTGTCAAGTTTAGTTCTGTCGATGCCGCTGATGCCGCGCGCCGTATTCGCAAGTATGAACAATGTGACCTGCTCATTGTGGACGACCTCGGCACCGAAATGGCGACCGCTTTCACAACTTCCGCCCTGTATGGTCTGCTGGCCGACCGTCTCATGCACCGCCGTCCCATGATTATCAACACCAACCTGCTTCCTGCCGCACTGGAGACTCGTTACTCGCCTGCTATTGCTTCACGCTTAATTGGGGAATTTAAACAACTGCGCTTTTTCGGCGATGATATCCGCGCTCAAAAATGCCTGCACGGCCTCTAATCATCGCCCTGCAAAAAACTGTTCATAATTGTGCACAACGGGATACAAAAGGTTCACAGGTCGTTTAAATTTTATTCACATATCCAGGTGTGTTCCGGGGTATACTATGTACATCAGCAAGGGATGCCGCAAACCCTTCCTGATAGATGAAATGCCATCATTCTTTCAAATGTTTCTTTACCCCCCTATTTTTCACCCCCCTTATTTTGTGAGACAACCAGCAAAAGCCCGCTCGAAAGAGCGGGTTTTTGCTATGTGCCTATTCCAACACATTCCCAAGATATACGCCGGTTTTTGTCGTTGCAATCACAAAACTGCACTGATATAATGAGGATGATATCTGAAGGAGGTTTTACCCCGATGTTCAAATTTTTGCACCTCGCCGACCTGCACCTCGGCGCGTGCTTTGATATGCTGCCGCCCGAAAAAGCCGAATCCGCACGCGGCAAACAATTTGCCGCGCTCGAACATGCTGTGCGGGTTGCCGAACGCGAAACCGCACAAGCAATTTTGATTGCGGGTGACCTGTTCGATTCCCCCCAACCCTCTGCCACTCTGTTCTCCCGTGCCATGTCCATTTTATCACAAGCACCTTGTCCGGTTTTCATTGCGCCGGGCAACCATGACTACATCGAGTCGGGTAGTCCCTATCTCACCACCGCTTTACCTGAAAACGTTCATGTTTTCACTTCCGACACTTTAGAGCCGATACATATTGGACAAGCGGCTACGGTTTGGGGTGCGGCGTTCCACAACCAAAGCGCATCCATCCCGCTCACGCACCGCAATTTCTCTCGACCGCTCAACCTGTGTCTGGTACATACCGACCTCAAAACCGACGGCGGCTACAATCACTATTCTCCCGACCAAATCGCCCAAAGCGAATTTTCCTACCTGGCTGCCGGTCATAACCATGCACCAAGCGGCTTGCGGCGCGCAGGTGGTACGGTGTTCTGCTGTCCGGGCGGACTGTGTGCCCTGTCGGCGCGTGAGACTGGCCCCAAAGGGTTCTTGTTACTCGAAGCTGGCGACACCATCAAGGCTCAATTCATCGAATCCAAAGCCGTACAGTTCGCGCGCATTGAAATCGACCTCACCCCCATCCCATCCGATACCGGATTGCAAAAGGTGCTCATCGAACGGATTCCAAAAAATCACGACCGGGTTTGTGCTACGGTCGCGCTGGTTGGAGAACGCATCTATGAGCCAAATCTAACCGCCCTGCGGCGCGTGCTGACACAGGTATTTCTGGATTGCACTGTGACCGACGAAACCGTCCCCAAAAAACCGCTGTGGCGTTATTTGCAGCAAGATGACTTGCGCGGCGCGGTCAGCCGCCGGTATCGTGACCTGATTGAGTCCACCGAATCTCCGGAAGATAAGGAAATGTTAATGCTCTCGTTGCGCTATGCGCTTGCCGCCTTTGACGGCGACCCCCGCCCCGAAATAACAGCTGGAAAATAAACTCCATTGCGCTCTGTCTGCTGACAGGGCGCTTTTCCATATTTGGCATCTCTTGTGGATTGTGATATAATGCTGGTAAAAAATATCTGTTGAAATGGGGAATTGGATTGACCGTCCAAAATGATTTTTCGCGCGGCAGCGTATCGGGCAACATTTTACGCCTTGCCGTTCCACTCATGCTGGCCCAGCTTGTAAATGTTCTATACAACGTCGTAGACCGCATCTTCATCGGCCATATCGGTGGCAGTACCTTACCGCTGACTGGTGTTGGACTGTGTATGCCGGTCATCACGGTGATTTCGGCGTTTTCTGGTTTGTTTGGTATGGGCGGTGCCCCCATCTGCTCCATTGCACGCGGGCAGGGTGATATGGAGGAGGCCGAGCAAGTGCAAAACACTTCCTTTGTGTTGCTCGTCGGCTGCGGCATCGTGCTGACCGTATTGGGTGAACTCTTCTTGCACCCGCTCTTGACCCTGTTTGGTGCCAGCGCCGACACGCTCCCTTATGCCGCAAGTTATCTGCGCATCTATCTGGCTGGCACAGTCTTTGTCATGATTTCTCTGGGTATGAATGCCTTCATCAACACACAGGGCTTTGCCAAAACAGGTATGTTGACCGTATCCATCGGCGCCGTACTCAATCTGCTGCTTGACCCGTTATTCATCTTCGGGCTTGATATGGGGGTTTCGGGCGCAGCGCTTGCCACTGTGCTGTCACAGGCAGCTTCGGCAGTATGGGCGCTATGGTTCCTGTTCAGCCGCCGCGCGATTCTGCGCCTGCGCCCGCATACCTTCCGCTGGCAGTCTCACCGCGTAGCCCGTATCGTCGGTTTGGGTATGAGCAACTTTATTGCCCTTGGCACCAACGGTGTCGTGCAAATCGCCTGCAACTCTACCTTACAAACCTTTGGCGGTGACCTATATGTAGGCGTGATGACCGTGCTCACCGCCATCCGTGAAGTTGTACAAATGCCCATCAGCGGCTTGACCAACGGTTCTCAGCCAGTTATCAGCTTCAACTATGGTGCAAATGCTCCCGGTCGCGTCAAGCAAGCCATCCGCTTTTCCGTTATCGCGGGCATTGTCTATGCAACGCTGTGTTGGGCAGTCCTGTTCTTTTTCCCCGCACCGTTTGTGCGGCTGTTCAACGACGACCCCACGCTTGTCACGGCTGCTATCCCCGCCCTACATCTGTATTTCTTTGGCTATTTTATGATGTCGCTGCAATTTGCCGGGCAGTCGGTCTTTGTCGCGTTGGGGCGCTCCAAACAGGCCATCTTCTTTTCTCTGTTTCGCAAAATTATCATTGTTGTACCGCTCACCCTGCTGCTCCCCTATATCGGCGGGCTGGGCACGACCGGTGTATTTCTCGCCGAAGCTGTCAGCAACTTCATTGGCGGCACCGCCTGTTTTCTGACCATGTACTACACGGTCTATCGACGATTGGACGACCGCGCAAAGGCATAAAAAAGGAGCCGTTCCCACGAGAGGGAATACGGCTCCTTTTCTTTTTTGCATCACTTATGATTCGGCTGGTGCCAGAAAATCCTCCGTCTGCGGCTGTGGTGGTTCAAACGACACCCCACCTACAATGACATTGACCGCAGCCGTTTTCAATCCTGTCATGGATTCAATAGACGTTTTTGCCGCCTGTTGGACGGCCAGCGCTACTTCGCCCACGCTCTTACCAAACTGCACCAAAATGCTGATATCCACGCTGACAGTGTTGCGCTCGCCAATCTGCACCTTGACCCCCTTACTCTGGGTCTTTTTACCCAAAAAGCTTGCAATTTCGGTGGTCAGCCCGGCAAACAGGCCACCCACGCCCTCGGTCTCAGTTGCGGCAAATGCCGCAATGGAGGCCACAACATCCTCTGAAATTTTGATGGTGCCTTGGTCGCCCGCGGTCACCCAATACTCCTTATGGTCTGCCATAAAACTGCCACTCTCCTTTGGCGAAAGGTTCAAAAAATACCGCTGTTTGGGTTATTATAGCACAGTTCCCGGCAAAACACAAGGATATCTGCACAGTTAAGCCGCCTCAACAATTTTGATTTGGTCAGCCTGCGCGCCCGTCTCAGTCATGACGATATCACGCACCACAGCGGCATCCTGTTCGGCAAAACCGGCTTCGGGCGGCTGGATGATGACGTTGACCGCTTCGGCGCTGACAAACACGACTGCATCCGCATATCCCTTGGCTTTGATGAGACTTTCGACGCGCGCTTCGGTCACAGAATCGTCGGCAAGCTGTGAAATCTGTCCGGCGGCATCCTCCTTGGTCTTTTCATCGGCTTTTTCATCTTGCAGACTGGTTTGCAAAATGCTGATGGCTTCGTCACGCGCCTGTTCCCGCGCCAAGCGCGACTGTGCAAAATAATCGCTTCCCGATGTTACAGTAACCTGCTCGGCCTGTGCGTCGTCTGTACTGCCGCTCTGCACCACCGATGCGCCGTTCAGTTCTGCATCGGTCTGCCCTGCCACCAGCAGTTCTTCGGGCGACTGCACATAGCTCCAGTTGAGATAAACCGCCGCGCACAACATTGCGCCAATCACGCCATAGACCACACCGCGTTTTTTGACTGTTGCCATAAAAATTGTCCTCCTTTTCATTGTCCCATCTGAATGACCGAAATCCGGTCAGCCCCCAAACCACACACCGCACTGACCGCTTGCGTCACCGCAAGCTGCACCGCATGACTGCCCGCGCCGTCGCATAACACCACCGCCCCGCGAAAGGTCGGGCAGGTCTGTTTCAGGCGCACCGGCTGCTCTCCGTAGCTTCCATCCGACACCGTAGACAGCGTACTTTCATACGAGCCGTTCTGTTCCCCCGATGCCGACTGCCGCACATTGGACGCATAAACCGCTTCGCCGGTCTGCTCCAGCGATAACATCAGCTCCACCCGTCCCACCCCCGCAATCTGTGCCAGCTTGCTCTCCAGTTCATCCTCAAACGCCGCCAAGTCAAATGCTGCCTGTTCGGTGCCGTCGGGTACGCTTTGTTCCTGCTCCGGTCGGTCACGCGCCCCTCCCCCCGCATATAAAAGCAAAATCCCAACCAACAGCACGATAAGCGCATATTTATATTTGCCGATTTTGGGCACAAGCCCATTGAGTCCCGCCTGGACAGCGGTTTTTACTCGGTCCAGTTCCATGTTATAAGCTCCTTTGGTATCCCACATTCGGTCACCAGTATGGTTTCTATGGCCGTTTTGTCGTTCTGTTCCGCTTGCGACGCGGTCAGCGTCACCCCGGTCACCAGTGTGCGGCCATCCGCTTCACTGGTGGCAGTCAATTCTGCCTTGACTACCACACCCAGCGCCGCCGCGCGCTGTTCAATATACTGTTCCACTTGGCCAATGGCGGCTTGCGCCAACGCCTGCACACTCTGCGCCTGATATTGTGCGCTCTGCGCCTCGCCCGCCGCCACGGTCTGCCGAAACGACGCACCCAGTTTGGGCAAGCGCAAAGTGGACAGCGGCTCAAGCACCGCCAGCACCACAGCCAATCCACACGCCAGCCGCAACACTTCGCGCAGTGCGCTGCCGCGCGTGAGCGACAACGCTACGCCGCCGCACAGAGCAGCCGCTGCCACGCCGGTCAGCAGGGTTTGAAATGTCTCTATCATATTGGATTCACCAAGGTCACCGAAAAGACCAATTCAAAAAATAAAATTGCAGAGCATGTGCCCAGCATCCCCAGCATCAGCCCCATACTGTCACTGAGTCCGGCGACCAAACCGGACAGTGCATTGCCACAAACTGGGGTCAGCACTGCCGCACCCGCCTTGAAAAGTAAGTAATTGCAGCCCACCTTGACAAACGGCACCACACACAACGCCGCAATGCACAACATGCCCATCACGCCTACTGTGTTGCGAATAAGCACGGCGCCTGCCAGCATGGACTCGGCCGCATCCGAGATGATACCACCCACAACCGGCACCGAACCGGAAACGGCAAACTTCGCTGTTTTGACTGCGAGCGCGTCTGCACTGCCGCCGATGACCCCCGAAATGGTCAGGTACGCAATGAACACGGTCAACGTCAGCTTCATGCTACCTGTGATGAGCCACTTAATAAACCCGGCGAGCTGTCCGAGCAGCCCGCCCCCCACCGCCGTGTTGACCGTCACAATCGCAATATATACCCCCACACCGGGCAGCAGCACCCCTGTCAGAAACCGTACCAGCAAATCAAACGAAAACATGGTCACGCCCTGCAACACGGTTGCCGCCGTGGGCGCACCGGTCATGGTCACTGCCCCCGCCATGACCGGCAGCATGGCCTTGGAAAAGGTGGATACTTCGTGCAAGGTATCCTGACATAGCGTCATCATGCCCGACAAATCGGACAAAAACACGCCGGTCATCCCCAGTGCACCAGCCATCGTCACCACTGGCAACTCATTCCCGCCCGCAAATGCCCGCGCACTTTGCAGCAGCCCGCACACCACCGCCACAACCAACAACTTGCCCAGGCTGGACAGCGCCGACAGCCATGCCGACTGCCCATTCTGTACTGTATTGTCGAGCAGTTGCGCCGCCGCCTGCCCTACCCCGCCGTCTAATGTCACTCCGTCCATGCGCTGTGCTGCGTCGTGGGGCAATGCGTCGGTTAATACGTCGCTTTGAGTCTGTGCCTCGGCACGGGCTGCCTGTTCGGTTTGGTCTGCTGCACCCGCCAACCCGATACATAGTGCGATGCAGCCCGCCAAACAAATCATCCATCTGCCCCAGCGGCACAGTCGTTTTTGCCATTTCATCTTCCTCCAGCCTTTCCACTATCCTGCTTCTCTCAAGCTATCATACGCGCCACAAGCGACAATACCTCAGTCAGCAGCGGTAAGCAAACCACAATGGCTGCCGCTGTACCCGCCAGTTCCAGCTGTGCCGCGAGTGCTGCCTGTCCGGCATCCTGACACACCGCGCCCGCCAACCGTACAACAACTGCAATGCCCACCGCTTTGAGTACGGGCACATAAATGGTTTGTGCGCCGTCCAAAACGCCAAGCAAACTGCGCGCTGCCGCCATGAGCTGCCGCACAGGTTCCAGCGTGCCCCACAACAAGTAAAGCGTACCCGCCAATCCGACCGCAAACGCCAATGCTGGGCTGTCCTTTTTGAGCACAAGCGCCAGCACTGCGGTCACAAGCGCTGCACCCACCAGCGCCATCATCTGCCCGCTCAAAACCCAAACACCGACTTCATCAGCGTGAACAGATTGCTGATTTGCTGCACCAGCACCATCATCACCACAATCAATCCAGCAAGCGTGGTCATCATGGCCTGTTCCTCTCGCCCTGACCGGACAAGCAGCTGATTAAAGACCGCAACCAATATGCCAATGGCTGCAATCTTGAAAATCAAATCGACCTGCATGGCACTCCTCCTGTCAAATCAGCATCAACACAACGAAGATACCGGCGGCAATACCGCAAGTACGATACACATTGCCATGCCGACGGTATTCCTCACACGCCTGCTGCCGGCAGCTTTCCAGCCGTGCGGCTGTGTAGCGCAGGCAGTCTAGCTGCTGACCGGCATCGTACCGCCCCAGAAATGCCGACGCATCGCGCAGCACGGCGGTGGCTTCCGGCCCCAAACACAGGTCATCCGACAGGTCGCGCACCGTGCTGCTCCAGTGATAACCCAGCGACATGCCCGGCGCCTTATCCATGCGCTTACGCATCTCCCCAAACAACCGCCGCTGGTCGGGGTTGTCACTGTGCGCTAGACGGTCGAGCAGGTCGGGCAGCGGTGTATGTGGGCCTTCAATTTCGGCTTTCAAAAAGGCAACCGCGTCTAACATAGCGGATAGTACGGTCAGGCGGCGGCGCAGCTTGCCGCGCGCCGCCATACCCAGTGTCGTACACGCGCCCACAATCAGGAGCGCACCCAGTGCGGTCATCATGGCTCATCCCTCCCTTTCCAATGTTTGCACCCGTGCGTGTCGCCCATCAGCGCCTGTTGTCAACACGACCAGCCGTGTAAATGCCCCGCTTTGACACAGAGTACGGAAAAACGGTTTGTGTGCAAGTTCGTCTGTATTGGCTGCATGAATAGTCGCCAACACCGACACCCCACAGTTGACCGCATAGCGCACCGCCTCTAAATCCGCTGGGTCTGTTAATTCGTCGAGCGCTAGCACCCGCGGCGCCATCGTGCGCACAAGCTGCAATGCGCCCACCGCCTTAGGGCAGCCGTCCAGCACATCACAAGTGCCCCCCAGTTCAAACTGAGGTACCCCGCCGCGCATGGCTGCCAATTCCCCGCGCTCATCAACCACGCCTACCCGAATGCCGCGCAGACTAATAAGCCGAATCAGGTCGCGTAAAAAGGTGGTCTTACCGCCGCCCGGTGGTGACAAAATCAGCGTACCGTGTACATGATTTCCGTCGCACAGTTCGCCCAGATACGGTTTTGCCACGTCCTCCCACGCCCGCGCAATGCGCAGACATAGAGAAGATACCGTGCGGACACCGGACGGTACCCCATTCTCCAAACTCACCGTACCGCACACACCCAACCGATGCCCGCCAGTCAACGGTAAATAACCCTGTCGAAGTGGTTCCGCATAGGTATGTACCGACCACCGACTGGCACGCGCCAGCGTTTCGCGCAGTTCCTCAGCGCGCAGCCGTAAACCGGCAATTTCGTGTTCCCGCCCGCTTGCGTACCAGTGCATGGGCTGTCCCGCCCGCAGGCGCAATTCTTCGGCACACGCCCGCACTTCATCGGGCAAATCCATCACCCGATTTTGCAGCGCGGGTGGCAGACAGGATACCGCCTGTGCATATGCCTGTAATCCTTTGTTTTTTTCGTCCATTTCGCATCACCTGTCCCCAATCTATGCCCCATACCGCACGCGCAGAACGCCATGTTCAAAAGTTTTGAAAAAATCATTCGACCACTCTTGACATTCTTTAGCGGAGTGCTATAATAAAGACCGTATATTGAAAAAAGCGATGACCGAGGAAGTAGTTCTGTCACCCGCGCTTTTCAGGGAGTGTCCATCTCGACTGTAAGTGGACACAGGCGCCGACTGCACGAAGTTCCCTCATGAGCTGCAAAGCTGAACCTATTTCAGTAGGCTTTGCCGGGTCTCCCCCGTTAGCCGGATAGGATATACACTTTGTATCCGAATTTGAGTGCGGCGCACGTCTCTGTTTATATCTATGCGCCGAATGTGGGTGGTACCGCGGAATGTTTGTCTTTCGTCCCTGTTTTGTGTGTGGACGGAGGATTTTTTTTATGCGCCCACACTCCCCTCTGTTATTTTATAATTTTACCGATATATCGAAAGGAAGATTGAACCATGATTGTTGTAATGAAAAATGGTACGACCGATGAGCACATCGCGCACCTGACCCAATGGCTGGGTGACCGCTATGGCATCCATGTCAATCCGGTCGTCGGCACCGGCACCACCATTTTGGCGCTGGTTGGTGACACGGCTGCTGTGGACAAAGATGCCCTGCTGCGTGACCCGCAGGTCGAACGCATCACCAAGGTGCAGGAGCCGTTCAAGCTGGCAAACCGTCGAATGCACCCGCAGGATACCACGGTAGAGATTGCACCCGGCGTGGTGGTCGGCGGCAAGAAAATCGTCGTGATGGCTGGCCCGTGCTCGGTCGAGAGCCGCGACCAGATTATTGACGTTGCCAAGCACGTTAAGGCAGAGGGTGCAACCGTACTGCGCGGCGGCGCATGGAAGCCCCGCTCCTCCCCGTACTCGTTCCAAGGACTCAAGGCAGAAGGTCTTGACCTGCTGCACGAGGCACACAAGGAAACCGGTCTGCCCGTTGTAACCGAAATCACCAACCCCAAAAATATTGAACTGTTTTTGGATAAGTGCGACTGCTTCCAGGTCGGCGCACGCAATATGCAGAACTTTGATTTGCTCAAAGAACTGGGCCAGACCCGCAAGCCCGTTCTGCTCAAGCGCGGCTTTGCCAACACAATGGAAGAATTCCTGATGTCGGCAGAGTACGTCATGGCAGGCGGCAATGAGAATGTCATTCTGTGTGAGCGCGGCATTCGTACCTACGAAACCTACACCCGCAACACGCTGGATATCTCGGCTGTACCCGTGCTCAAGCGCATGAGCCATTTGCCGGTTGTCGTTGACCCGTCTCATGCAGGCGGTATCTACTGGATGGTCGAGCCGCTGGCAAAGGCTGCCATTGCCGCCGGTGCCGACGGCCTGATTATCGAAGTCCACAACGACCCCGCGCACGCCCTGTCCGACGGCGCACAGAGCCTGACTTATGATTCCTTCCACGAAACCATGCAGTCCATTCGCCGCGTGGCGGAAGCGGTTGGCCGCGAAGTCTGATTGTCCCCACAAAACGCGCCGGAAACCTGTCTTTTCGGCGCGTCTTTTATCATGGAACTGTTTTCCGTTTGCCACGTCTAACTGAAAGGAGCGTGTCCCCTCTTGAAGCAGCTCACCCTATGCGGTGCGGCAGCGCAGTCCGAACTGCGCATTGACCGCGGCTTACTGGGCAATGCCGCCGCGCAAATCGCGCAGGTATTCTCGCCCAGCCGCGTGCATATCGTCACCGATTCCAACGTTGCTCCCCTGTACCTTGACAAGCTCGCCGCACAATTTGACCTGCCGGTCAGTTCTACCATACTGCCCGCCGGCGAGGAATATAAACGTCTTTCTTCGGTCGAACGCATTTATCACGACCTGTTAGCCGCCGGCATGACCCGCAAAGACCTTGTGATTGCACTGGGCGGCGGCGTGACCGGCGACATCACAGGCTTTGCCGCCGCAACCTTTTTGCGCGGCGTGTCGCTGTGCCAGATTCCCACCACCCTGCTGGCGCAGGTGGATTCGTCAGTGGGCGGCAAGACCGGCGTTGACCTGCCCGAAGGCAAAAACCTTGTGGGCGCGTTTTACCAGCCCGGTCTGGTGCTCATCGACCCCAATGTGCTGGACACCCTGCCCAAGGAAACCTTTACCGACGGTATGGCAGAGGTTGTCAAGTACGGCTACATCGCAAACCCTGAGATTTTGCGCATGGTGCAAGCACCCGGCTACCGCGCACACATTGAAGATATCATTTATGAGTGTGTCAAAATCAAGCGCGATGTCGTGGCGCAGGACGAACATGACACCGGTTTACGCATGATTTTGAACTTTGGGCACACGGTCGGTCATGCCGCTGAAAAGTTGGGCAACTACACCGAACTGACCCACGGGCAAGCGGTTGCCATCGGCATGGTTGCCGCTATGCGTCTGTCCAATGCGCTGGGCGCACCCCGCGACCTTGTACCCGAACTGGTCACGCTGCTCAAGGCGCTCGGTCTGCCGACCGACCTGCCCTATGACCGCGAAGCCATCTTCGGCGCACTACTGTCCGACAAAAAGAAGTTTGGTGCAACGGTCAACTTCATTCTGGTGCGCAACCCCGGACAGGCGGATATTGTGCCGCTTGCCGCCGAACAGCTCCACACGCTGATTGTCAATCTTTAAGTAAAAGGAGGTGCGCCAAATGGGTTCTACCTTTGGCAATGCACTCAAAATTTCCATCTTTGGCGAATCGCACGGTGCAGGCATCGGGGTCGTGCTCGACGGCTTTCCTGCCGGTGTGACCTACGACGAGGCATTTGTGCTGCGCGAGATGGAGCGCCGCGCCCCCGGTCGCAACAAGCAATCGACTGCGCGCCGCGAAGCCGATACCCCGCGCATTTTATCGGGTATCTACAACGGCAAGACCACCGGCACACCCATCTGTGCGGTGATTGAAAACACCAACACCCGCTCACAGGATTATCAAGCCCTGCTCGCGCAGCCCCGTCCGGGTCACGCCGACTACACCGGTCAGGTGCGCTATCACGGCTTTAACGACCCGCGTGGCGGCGGTCATTTTTCCGGTCGTCTGACCGCGCCGCTGGTGTTCGCGGGCGCACTGTGTAAACTGTACCTCAAAACCCGCGGCGTGACCGTGGGCGCACACATTCAGTCGATTGCACAGATTCAGGACACTGCCTTTGATGATGTTGCAGTTTCGGCACAGGAGCTCGACGCACTGCGCTTGCAGGAATATCCGGTCATCAATCCCCGTGCCCGCGACGCCATGCTGTCTGCCATCGAAGATGCGCGCATGGATTGCGATTCGGTTGGCGGGGTCATCGAATGTGCCGCCGTCGGTCTGCCCGCCGGTCTTGGCTCGCCCATGTTCGGCTCGGTCGAATCCAAGCTGTCGGCTATGCTGTTCTCGGTGCCCGCTGTCAAGGGCGTGGAGTTCGGCGTGGGCTTCGGCTTTGCCGAGTATCGCGGCTCACACGCCAATGACCCGATGTATTTGGATGAATCGGGCACAGTGCGCACCGAAACCAACAACAATGGCGGTGTGCTCGGCGGCATCTCCAGCGGTATGCCCATTGTGTTCCGCACGGTCATCAAGCCCACCCCCTCGATTGCCAAGCGCCAGAACACCCTCAATGTGCAGACCGGTCAGGTTGAGCCGTTGGAAATCCACGGACGCCATGACCCGTGCATTGTGACCCGTGCCGCGCCGGTCATCGAGGCTGCCGCCGCCGTCGCACTCACCGACCTGTATTTGGAGGGCTATGGCTATGCAGACTGAACCCCGCCCGCTCGACCAGACCCGCGCCGAAATCACCGAGCTTGACCGCCAGATTCAGCAGCTCTTTTTGCGCCGCATGATGTGCGCCGAACAAGTCGCCGCTTATAAGCTGTCCACCGGTGATGCTATTCTGAAACCCGACCGCGAACGCTTTTTGCTGGACACACTGGGCGCACAAGTGCCCGAAAATCTGCAACAGGAATACCGTTCGGTACTCAAAACCGTCATGCGCGTGTCCCGCAAGCATCAATATGAAACCATTCTATCCTGCGAGCCGTCCCGCCTTGACCTGCCGCTAGTTGCCCGCTGTGACCCCGCCCGCGTGGTCTATCAAGGCTTGCCCGCGTCCTATCAATCACGCGCTGCCGCTGCTATGTTCCCCCATGCCGCGCACATCGACCATGTGCCCACCTTTGAGGACGTGTTCCGCGCGGTCAGCGAGGGCCATGCCGACACCGGTGTAGTGCCGGTCGAAAACTCGACCGTCGGCACCATCGACGAAGCCTGTGATTTGCTGGTGCAGTATGACCTGCATATCTCCCATTCCCATGTGGATGCCATTGATAACCGCCTGTGCGCTTGTCCAGGCGCGTCGCTGGACACGGTCAAAACCGTGTTTTCCATCCGTCCCGCACTCGGTCAGTGTCAGTCCTTTCTCAAAGCGCACGGTCTGACCCAAAAGGAAGCCCCCAATACTGCCGTCGCCGCCCAGCAGGTCGCGCAAGCCAATGACCCGACCTGTGCGGCAGTGTGTTCGGCACAAGCGGCGGAACTGTATGGATTGACCGTGCTCGCCCACAACATCAACGACGACAAGCACAACTGCACCCGCTTTATTGCGGTTTCGCGCGGTCTGTCCGCACAGCCCGACGACAACCGCATTTCGCTGGTGTTCACCCTGCCCCACTGCAATGGTTCGCTTGCGGCTGCGTTGTCGGTGTGCGCTGACCACGAAATCAACCTGACCGAAATTCATTCGCGCCCTCTGCCCGAAACGCCTTGGAACTATCGTTTTTATGTCGATTTGGAGGGCAGTCTGTGCAATCCCGCGGTGCGCGCCATGATTTACCAGCTGGACGAAGAGCTTTCCACCGTCCGCATCTTAGGCAGTTACCGCATCTCTGATTCCACCCAAGCGAGGTAATCCGTTATGAAACTCCATTCTTCCAACGGTCTGCACGGTTCTATCACCGTTCCAGGCGACAAATCGGTTTCCCACCGCTCGGTCATGCTGGGCGCACTTGCCGACGGCGTGACCCATGTAACCGGCTTTTTGATGGGCGAGGACTGCCTATCTACCATCGACTGTTTTCGCAAAATGGGTGTACGCATCGACGTGGGCGATGACCACACCGTGACTGTACACGGTGTCGGTCTTCATGGACTGACCGCGCCCACCGAACGCCTGTACACCGGCAACAGCGGCACAACCACCCGCCTGATTTCGGGTATTCTGTCCGGTCAGTCGTTCGCCAGCACGCTGACCGGCGATGCTTCGATTGAAAAGCGCCCGATGGGGCGCATCATCACCCCACTGCGACAGATGGGCGCGGTCATTTCGGGCGTGGACGACAAATTCTGCCCGCTCGCGATTGAACCTGGCAAGCTGCATGGCATTACATACACCCTGCCCGTAGCTTCGGCACAGCTCAAAAGTGCCATTTTGCTGGCTGGTCTGTACGCTGACAGCCCCACGACTGTCATCGAACCCGCCCCGTCCCGCGACCACACCGAACGCATGTTGCGCGCAATGGGCTGCGGCGTGGACACTGATGGCTGCCGCATCACGGTCTATCCGCCCGACCACCTGACCGCCCGCGATGTCGCTGTGCCCGCTGATATCTCGTCTGCCGCTTTCTTCCTTGTAGCGGGTGCTATCGTGCCCGGTTCGGAAATCACCGTGCGCAATGTGGGCATCAACCCCACCCGCGACGGTGTGCTGGAGGTGCTGCGCGCAATGGGCGCCGACCTGACGCTGACCAACCGCCGCGACGACGGCGAACCGGTTTGTGATATCACTGTGCGCACTTCTCAACTGCACGGCACCCAAATCGGCGGTGCACTCATTCCGCGCCTGATTGACGAACTGCCCGTGCTGGCAGTCGCTGCCGCCTGTGCGCAGGGTGAAACGGTTATCCGCGATGCCACCGAACTCAAAGTCAAAGAGTCCAACCGCATTGCCGCCATGGTGCGCGAACTGACCCGCGCGGGTGCCGATGTCACCGAAACCGACGACGGCATGATTATTCGCGGTGGTAAGCCACTGCACGGCGCGGCATTTGAAACCTACCACGACCACCGCATTGCGATGAGTATGGCAATCTGTGCACTGGTGTGCGCTGGGCAAAGCGACATTGCAGATGACGGCGTGGTTGCCATCTCCTACCCCGACTTTTTCGACGCGCTGCGCCGGTTAGGAGGCTGACCGCCTATGCTGCTGTCCTTTGAAGAATTTGAAGCCTTTCAGCCCACCCGTGAAACCTATGCGCTGTTTGGCTACCCGCTCGGTCATACCATGAGTCCGGCACTGCATCACGCACTGTTTGCCGCTGCCAGCCGCGATGCCGATTACATCGCCGTCACCGTGCCGCCCGAACTCCTTGCCGACGCACTGGCGCTCGCGCGGCAAAAGCTGGCGGGCATAAACTTGACCATCCCGCACAAAAAAGCAGTCATTCCGCTGCTCGATGCGGTAGACCAGAGTGCCGCCGACCTCAGCTC